>Ga0209083_1004215_pt1 | contig 11251 bp, 12 predicted proteins | sample AM7aDNAmetaG_FD_184132 | JGI IMG/M metagenome (GOLD analysis project Ga0209083, IMG submission 184132) | Freshwater microbial communities from Finland to study Microbial Dark Matter (Phase II) - AM7a DNA metaG (SPAdes) (version 3) | ecosystem: Environmental > Aquatic > Freshwater > Lake ...
AAGATCTTAATATAGACTCATTAGATGAGATCTTTTTAGACTATAAAAAAGGTGTAAGTGATGGAAAAATAACGAATCCAAAAGATTTAAAACAAGTATATAATTACTTACAAGATAGAAGTTGGACGGAGCCACGTATTGAAAGACTCATGCTTCAATTTGATTTTAAATCAATACCTAAGTTTCTGGAATTCATTTTAAGTAAAAAGTATAAACAAGACGAAAAGATTAATCCTCAAATTGGATCTCAGCCAGGTGTAGGCGTGGTAGCGAATGAAATTAATAAAAAAGTAAGGAGTGACATTATGGGTAAAGTGGTCATTAATGATGATGGTACTTTGGGTATCAAAGAAGCAAAATCTGCTTCAGCTTCTGTAGATAGACTGATAAAATCTAGTTTTAAATTAGAGCAAACAGTTAAAGAACTTAGTGAAGCAAAAATAAAAAAAGCAGGTATCATGGCTATTCGTAAAAGAGCAGCTGATGAATTTGCAGAAGGTCTTGAAGAAGGCGCAGAACTTGGTGAAGACGAAGCTCTGGATATGGAAGGAATGGATGATCTTGGACTGGGAGATGATATGGGTGGAGATCCTGTTATGGATAAACTCGAAGAAATACTTTCAGCAATCAAAGGCATCAAAGGTGAAGTTGACGAAGTAGAAGAAGATTTCGATTCTTTTGAAGGCCCAGATACTATGAACGCATCTACTGCTATAGCAAGAGCTAAAGACTCTGTTAGAAACGCATTGGCTGCTGTTAAATCTGCTAAAGAAGACGAGAAAAAAGGCTTCCCTTTCTTCGCTAAAAAAGACAAAAAAGACGACAAAGACAAAGATGGCGAGAAAGACGAGAAGAAAGACAAGAAAGACGACAAAAAAGATAAAGACAAAAAAGACAAAAAAGATGATAAGAAAGAAGCTTCTATAGACGAAGTTGTTGATCAAATCACTTCTAGACTCGCTGAACTCCGTGGTGTAACTAAAGAAGATATCATGAAAGAAGCTAACCTTTATCCTTTCAGTACTAAAACAACTGAAGGTCTTTCAGCTGACAATACTAATGCTAACACTGCTAAAGCTCAAGCGGGAGAGATAAACAAAGAAATTTCTGAAAAAGGTTTCCATTCTGGAAATCCAAGAGAAGTTACTATTGAAAGTGCTCTTTCTAAATCAGCCGGTGCTTACGATCCACCTGCATCCGGTTCCTCATTGAAAAATGATTCAGTTGATGGTGATTATGACAAGCAAGATATGTTTGGTAAAGTAGACACAGTAGTAGATAATTCTAAAAAAATATCTATGGCTGAAGTATCAAAACTTAGACAAAGTGATATTAAAAACACTTTTGATAAAGCAAAACTCTCTTTTGAACTCGCATCACAACAACAGTTTAAAGGTCTTTTAACTAGCCCATTGAAAACAGCTTTTGTTGCTGAGATGGTTAATGCCGGTATAGAAAAAACTGCTGCTGAAGATATCGCACACAATGCATTTATTGAAGGTTTTGAAAAGAACCAACAAGTTGTTCTCGCTGAATTAAATACATTCATGAATAAAGACATTAATGAATTTGTAAAAGTAGCAAGATATACACAAGAATTTAAAGCAAAAGAAGCTGGTGAAACTCTTGTAGACGAAACTGTTAAAGTAGCAGAATCAGAAGAAGAAATAACAAAAACAGCTTCACTTAGACCATCCCCAGTAGGTAGCGAAGAAAACCAATTTAAGTCATATTGGGAAAATGCAGCTGCAAAAAATCGTAGATGGTAATATTAATTAGGAGGAATTTTTTATGAATTTTAGCGTAATGCCAAATCTTGGAAGGAACGGAGAAGTTAACCTTGCAAGAAGAATCAGTGGGAGTGTTCTTACAGGTTTTAGAACAGTAGATCCTCTCGCATCTTTTGTACAAGGTCAAGTAGGAAAAATAACAGTTGATGCTAATGGAAACCCTATCGTTTCTGTTTGTACAGAAACTAGCACAAATATTCCTGTTGGAATATTCTGGTGTAATAAAACCGTTAGTTTTTATGTACCGGTTATTGATGAGTCTATCACTTTCACAGGTGCAAATTCGACCATTAATCTAGCACATCCTTTGCTTAAAGGGGCTGCCGGAACATATGTAAAAGTTACTAATACTGCAAAAACAGTACAGTATACTTCTGGTGCAACTATAAGTACTGCTTCTACTGACTATGTAATTAATTATACTAATGGTACTATCCAGTTAGCTAATGCTGCTGGTCCTGCTAACTGTATGATTACAACTACACAAACTGTACTCGTATCTTATATGTATCAGGATATGAAAGTAAGTGGAATAGACGATACTCTTGGTGCAGGTAAACTTGTCATGTTGGAAGACATGGGAGAAATTGCAACTCGTTTGTATGATACTGCAGCAACATTTGATTTCACAACTGCAAAAAATGGTGTAATAGTATGTGGTCCTTTAGGTGTTCCGTCAACACAAACACTTTATGATACAGCACCGATTATTGGTAAACTCACAAAAGCACCTACATCAACTAATGTAGAGCTTCATTTCAAGTATCATTTGTAAGATTTAAAAAATTTCTACTTTAGTAGATGGAGGAATATTATAATATGTGGTCAGACAAGATGGAAAAAAAGCAAGTTAAACTTGCAAATGTAGCAGATAAGTATGACGAAAGACTTCTTAACCCTAAAGCGTATGGTGGAGAACTGTCAAACGGAAGAAAAATAGCTTCTGCTGGTGATATGTTTAATTCAAAAGGCGAAATAAATGCATACTCTAAACAAGATGTAGTTTATCAGCAAGAACATTTTTCTGCTCTTCAGTCTAAATATCAAAGAACCCCTAACAAAACGGCTTCTTTCTATTCACCTGAAGAAAAACAAAGAATCATCGAAGCAGCTATGACTGGTCCTGATGGTTTTAGAAAATTTGGAGAGGCTATGATTCCTCTCGTTATAGATCGTCTCGACTATGAGGGTTTTATTCGTCAGGTGTACAGAGTTCATGAACTCGCTCCAGGACAAATCAACTCTTATGAAAAAGATGTAAACGTTGCTGCTATCGTTACAAACATTGATGGTCAGACCATCGAAACTATTGCTAAAGGTAACCGTGTTTTCCCTCCGGAATTCGCAATTACAGCAAATCCTAGAATCTCTATTCAGGAAATTGCACAAAGACAGTATGATATAGTAGATAGAACACATGACAAAACTACTTTCCAAATCATGCTGAAAGAAGACAGACAAGGTTTAAGAGAACTTTATCAGTCATCTACTTTGGAGAATAGTCAAGTTGACCTTTCTACTACTCTTGATAAAACAGGTCTTGAGACTCTTCAACTTCAAGTTGAACGTCACAGATTGCTCGTTGACAAGTTCCTCATGAACAGGTCAGAACTTGGAGATTTCAAAAAGAATGTTAACTCATTGGATTACGATCCGGTTACCTCAAGAGATTTATTGTTAACTGGTATTTTTGGTTCTATATGGGGAATTAACATTTTCGTATCTGCTGGTGTGGATGAGCAAGGAATTGAAAACGTTTCAGTACCTGCTGGTTGTGTATTTGCAGTAACAGAAGGAAGATACCTCGGTGCCATGCCGATAAGAATAAACCTTTCTATTTTTAATGCTGATCAGTTTGTTAATAAACAGCTTGAGTATGGATGGTTATTCGCTGAAGTTATTTCTCAAGTAGTTCTTAACCCAAGAGCTGTTGCTGTTGGTACAAAAACTGGAACAGTAATTCCTTCATGGTTAAGTAATTAATACAAATTTGTATAGTAACTATAAGTACCCCTCTAATAAACTGGAGGGGTATTTTTTTGGAATTATTTATTAAAATATTATTTTTTAATTGACTTTAATTATAAATAATTTATTATGCCTTTAAAAAGGAGATTACTATGGAAAAAGTAAAAGTTGCAAAATTAAGTAAACAGACTAAAGAAGCAAATATAATTATGGAGATTCTTTCAGAAATGTATGAAGATACTCAATTTAAATTACACGATACCGGATGTATATCCTTTCCATTAGGTTTAATTACATCTGAAAAGGGATTATGGATATATGATGTAGATTTTACATTTTGTACAGAAAGAATAGATATGTTTATGGTAATGATAATATTACAAAAAATAATAGAACAAAAAATAAATATTATAGTATCTTTTGGAGTTAAAACATTATTTGATAAAAATGGAGTATACACAGGACTATTATTTCAAGATGAAATTAATGAGTTGGTAGAAAAAGATAATATAACCGAAAAAGAAGCAGAGAATATTCTTAAAAAGAAAACGATAAAAGAATTTAAAGAAGCAATGAAACAGGGAACTGTTAAATCGGCATGAAATTACTAACTGTACATTATGATAGTTATTTAACAGAACAAAAACTTGTTAAACTTATGCAAAATATTTATGGTGTCAATAATATAGTATCTCAATATAAAGATAAACAAGATACTTATAAGAGATATACTTATGATATCTTTATTAAGTCGGAATGTATCTTAGTTGAATTTGATGGAGATCAGCATTACTCTAATATTGATACAATTAAAAGAGATATGATAAAAAACACAATAATAGATAATAGTCATTTATATAGTAGAATAATAAGGATACCTTATTTTGTTCAATTAACTACAGAAGTTTTTTCACATCTTTTTCAAAAAGATAATGTTATTATAGACCAGGATTATCCTCATGGTTTTATAGATAAGAAAGCGAAGTTACCTTCTAATTATTGTTCTCATGGAGAACTAAAGTTCTTAGAAGATTTAGAACGGTTTTCTTATATCAAAGAAGATATATTAGATAGTCTTAAAAGAGGTGCTGTAGATAGAGATTATATTGTAGGTATAGGGATGTTAAAAAATTTAATTTAGTTTTAAAAAATTACTTAAATTTTTTATGTCTTTGGTCATATTTTATCTTGAATTAACTGACAATATCTATTGCAGTTAAACTATTGGTACCTAAGAGGGCCAACAAAATAAAATATGACCTTAAAGGCATAGAGAGGTAAGTACTATGAGTAACAAATCTAACACCGTTTTTCTTAATCAAATCTTTGATGAAGCAGTAAATTTTATAAGTGATGCTTTATCTAACTCACCAGCAGTATTAACAAGCAGCTATTCACCGCCTCAAAGTATTAATTATTGTCAAACAATAGGAGATATTAATTCGATTGGTAATTGTACAATCACAACTACAACTACATCAGGAGCATCAACAACAGTAGGTTCGACAGTAGGGTATTATAATAATATTCCTTTTTATGGGTACAATACTATACAGCCTTCTATTTATCAACCCTTTATTTATCAACCTATTATTTGGGTAGATGCTCTTAGGGATTTTACACCTTCTTGTTCTAAAAAAGATATTCCTTCTTACCCTGTTAGTAACTTCTTTGTAACAAATGAGGGCACTTCAGTAATAGAGGTCGCAGTAACAGGTTTCTTAAAAGAAGAGGTGACAGTAGAACGAAAAGATCTATTGCTAATAGTAAAAGGTACTAGAGAGACTCCTCCTGAAGATAAAAAAGAAGAGCCAAGCAAATATTTCTATCGAAATCTAGCTTGTAGAGATTTCTCTTTAGATTTTAAAGGCCACGAATCCTGGGATTTTGATAAGCTTGAAGTTTTTATGGATAGGGGTATCCTAACTATAAAGATCCCTTTAAAAGAAGAATTTAAACCAGTAAAACAAAAATACGAAATCAAGTAACAGCAGAGCCCCCGATAACAAGGGGGCTTTTTAAGGAAAAAATGCATTACGTATATCTAGTTAAAGCGAAAGATAATTCTAAATTTAAGATTGGATATACTTCTAATCCTAGATCTAGAGCCTCCCAGTATAAAACTCACTCTTTAGATGTTGAATACATCGCACATATTGATGTCCCAGAAAAGAGATATGAAACACTTTGCCATTGGCAATTGCACAAAGAAGGTTATACGAAGTGCATAGTTAGAGGATCTACTGAATGGTTTGATGGTAATATTGATTTTATTTATTTTTATAATTTAGTCACTTCTATAAAAAATAATGTTGACAAAAACCTAATAGAAAAGATACCCTTATTGAACTACCCTTCCCTAAAGGGAAGGGTAGTTCAAGGAACGGTATATTAATGAAAGTAATTAAATGTGATTTAATTGAATTTGATAGTTGAACTACCCCCCCTAAAGGGAGGGGATTCTTGTTTCAACGACAACTGCTTGGTTTGAGGTCCCAAGTCTTACACTATCTCCACAAGCGTTAATTTCCGTGGTCCCCACGGTATAATAGAAAGATGTGGAGAAGGAGTAAATTTTAAAGTAAAAATTTTTAAGGATTTAAAAAAATATTAGCGGAAGATTCATCCCCCACCTGAAGGTAGGGGTATTCTCTCCGCTGGAGGATAAAAATAAAAAATAAGCTTGACAATAATATACTTCTATGACATTATGTTTATAAGTTGGTTTTACCTCTTTTGGTAGCAGAACTTCTCCTATAATATTTAATTTTTGACCCCAGGTAATTCTGGGGTATTTTTTTGTGTAAGCCCTTTTTTTGCTTTAAATAACTACCTATTGGTATATATTTTGTTATATCAAAAACTTTTCTCGGAGATGAAAAAATGAATATTTTACCAAATGAAACAGATGTATTCGCAGCGATGATGCAACAAAATTCAGATTTACAAAGACAGCAACAAGCAGCAGCAAAACAGTTACAAGATGAACAATCAACAACAGTATCAGGAAATATCTCTTCTGTTACTATTACAGGATCAGCTCCTACTGTTGCACCTATTCACAATGTAGAACCTATTACTTCCGGTAATCTAACAGACAGAATTAAAGCAATGGAAAGTAAAATTAATTCTACAAAGAAATTAGAACCAAGTAGATCTGGTGCCGATTTTTACAAAGATGATTATGGCCATACAACCTGGTATATAAAAAATGAATCAGGTATGATAGTATCTTTAGGAGATGCTATGGGAGTAGTTATAGGCAAAGGAGAAGTAATAGATCTTCTTGGTCGTGTTTCAGAAGATGTAATTACCAAGTCTAAAGATTTTATTGCCAGACTTAGAAACAATGCAGGTGGTTTAAGAAGACTAACTCAAGAAGAATACTTTAGTGAATTACAAATGCAAGACGAACAAAATTCGAAGATAACAGCTCTTGAAACGGCTAAATATCTTAATTCACCTGAAGGTGTACGTACCCCACAAACAATTAGACCTTTAATAGAATCACAACTAAATAAATTAGATCTTCATTTTGATAAAAATCCGGAAATAAGTGTATTAGGTATAGAACCTCTTGTATTTATTAAATGGATTATGGGAGAAAAATTCAGTATTGAAGAAATTGATTCTATGCTAGGTTATCCTAGAGTAAGATCCAATACTGACATAACATCATCCCTTATTAGAAAGAGATCAGAACTGACTAAATAAGAGGAAATAATGATACGACTATACTCCATCCCCCACAGGACAAGTACTGGCATCACATTCAGAACAGAAGAATTAGGTACACAAGCTGGACTAGTTCCATACGTAGTTTATGATACCAGTACGGGTGTAGTCGGTACACAAGATTATCTTGCTTGGCGACCTACGACTGTAAAAAGTTCTACAGGTAATGTTTCTGTAGATTTTACAATAAGTAATTCTAACCTTTACCCTGGTTATACAACTGCACTTCCCTCATATACTCCTTTGAATGCTAAACTTCTAAAAGCAATGACATATGATGAATATATGTTACTAACTAATCTTCTTACTAGAATAGATATGGTAAGAAGAAGATACCCTAATTCAGGAACGGTTATAAAAGATGTTGATGGAATAGGAGATGGTGGAGTTGTTTCTTTTGATGGTGGTTGGGAAAAGAAATTCTCTGTAGAAGAATTGATGGTGTGCATAGGAGGATCATTAGTTGAAGTAAATATACATCCTCCTGCAACATCATTCTATTGGAGATATCTATCGACACAAGAAGATATACAAACAAATCCTTATATGTCAAGAAATAGAATACCTTATCAACTTACTGATCTCATCCTTCAAGGAGCTATGATTAGAGCTCTAATCATGTGGGGAATACTTGAAGTAGACGTTAACTTTAGTACTTCTGATTCTGGCCTTTCTCTTACTTATGATAGAGTAGGACATGTATCTGGATGGACTGATAAACTCCTTGCTGAATTCAAGGCACAAAAAGATTTTATTAAATGGGATTTTGTTAATTCCTACGGAGTTGCAGTAGGTACTCTACCGTTCTCTAGCATGGGTATTATGGATGCTGTTGCTAACATGGCTTCGTCTTCAGGAATTTTAGGCATGAGCACCATACTTGGTGGAATTTCTAGTGGGAACATGCCATTATAAGGAGTTTTTTATGGAAGTAGCCTTTCTGAATTCTAAAGTAGCAATGGTTAAAATCCCTTCTGCTGGTTTCACTGGTGATCAAGTAGAGCTAGAGAAATATGCTGAACTTATTGGTCAATACGGTAATATAAAAAGTGTAGATATAAATAGGACTCCTGTTTACACTCTTCTTACGTATAATTTAGATAACTAGTTTACTTCTTTTAGGTGAAATATGCAAAATTTAGTGAAAAGATTAATTACTTAATTTTTCACTTTAAAATAAACAAACAACTGACATTATTATTATATAATAAAAAATCCAATACATAGGAAATATGTATACCAAGAGGAGGATTCAAACATGTCATTACCAGCAACACCCCCAACAGTATTTAAAGGCAAAATAAAATGGATTAGCCAACCATATACTTCTGCAAAATATGCTATAGTTGCACAATATAACCCAACCCCTACAGGTGATGTAACTCCTTCACCTGCTTCTGTAGTATCAACTATTGCTCCTTCTGTGGGTTCAGTTGCTACAGTAACTTCAACGATTGCTCCTGTTGCAACAAAAGTAGCTTCTATTACTTCAACAGTTGCACCTAATGCTTCTGAACAATTTACACTTACTTCTACTGGTTATAATATTAATTTAACAGTAGATGCTGAAGGTCCTTATGTTGTAGATCTTTCGGGCAAAGCTGGTGCTGCAGTAGTTGTTATGGATTCTATCATTGATCGAATTAATGCTGCTTTTATAGGTAATCCTGCTTCTAAAGTAGGTACAGGTGCTGCAGCTAGACTAAAGATAACAGGTACTCTTTCTACTGCTGCGGGTGTAGTAACAGCAGCAGCTGGAACAACTCATAATGCTCTTGCTATTGTATTTGGTACAACTGCTACAGATAGCGGAGTTACAACTGAATGTTTCAATTTGTCTACAAATCATTTCGTAAATGTAACCGTTGATGCGACTGGCCCGACTAATATAAATATAGTAGGTGCTACTCCTGCAAGAACTACTATTACTGAAATAGTAGCAGCTATAAATGCAGTTTTTCCTGCTTCTACTTCAAAAGTGGGAACAGATTCTGCAGCCAGAATAGTAATACATGGCGCAATAGTAGGAGCTACGGGTATTGTTACTGTTGCTGCTGGATCCACATTTAGTGCGTTAACCGCAGTTTTTAATTCTACTACTTTATCTGATATTGGTAATGTAGCAGGTACTTTTGATCTATCAACTAATCACAATGTAAATATAACAGTGGATGCAGTTGGTCCAACTACAATAAACATTGCTGGTGTCTCTGCTGCTAATACAACTATTGATGAAATCGTAGCTAAAATAAATGCAGTTTTTCCTGCTTCTACAACTACTGTTGGTACGGGTGCTGCAAGGAGAATAAAAGTAACAGGTATAGTTCAGACATCAAGTGGAGTTGTTACTGTTGATAATGGTACTACTTTAAGTGCCTTACCTATAGTGTTTAATGCTACTGCTTTAACCGCTCATGGTTCGACTCTTGTTTTTAATTATGAAGATCGTCCTATTGGATATCGTCCTTTAAGAGCAGACTTTCATACTTATAGTAAAGGGGATATAATTTATTACGTATACAATTCTGGTAATCACATCACTTTTATAATGCCATAAGGGTATTGGTGCTTAAATGAACATTTTAGCTGAACAAGAGAATTACAAAAATAAAGAGAAGTTAGAAACTTCTCATAAAGAGGATTATTATTCTATTATGTATGATGATTCTAATCTCGATAAATTTCTGAAGGAATCTATTTCAGGTGATGCAACTAAAAAGGCTGCACCTGAAATACAGATTCCTGACATAAAAAAAGAAGACGCTGTAGGAGGACCAACTCCTACAGTTAATCCTATTCAAGGAGTCGAACCAGGCACATCAAGTTTGGCTTCCCCTGAAGTAATGGCAAAGTTAGAAAAGATTCTTTCTGAATTAGGTGATGTCTCTTTAGATCTAAAACTAAAAGAACTAAAACAGGAGATCCTTTCAGAAATGGAGGGGTCTTTGATGGATCTTAAAAAAGAACTTGCTGATTTTAAAGAAAAGAAAGTACCAAAAAGAAAATACTATGATACAGGTGGAGCTTATAGAGAAGACCTTTATGTATTAGCGACTAAAGTATTAGACAATACATTAATAGATCTTTTTGAAGAACTTCCTGATTACAGTCTTTTAGCCAATCAAATAACTAAAGTGTTTGATGATGGTACTGCAGCAAATGGTATTATAGCAGTTAATGTCTCTATTAGTAAAGATGGTTATCGATATGATTTTAAAGCAGATGTCCCTCTTTTAAATGGAATACTACAATCACCTCAGTACATACAAAGAGGTAATAAAATAATTCCTTTAACAACAGATGCTATCTATGAGGAGCTAGAATCATTAGCTTTTAGAAAAATAAATATAGATGATATCACAAGCAAGAAAAATACTTTTAATAATACTGGTGATAACATATTTAGAAGACCAGATAATCAAAAATTTTATCATGTAAACGAAAATGAAACGAATATAAATGCTTTACCTGAAAATCATACTTGGAAGACAGAGAAAGGCAAAGGAACGAATAGATAATATGATGAAGACATTTGACACTAAAGACTTAACACTGGCTACTTATCTGTTATACAATGAAGTTATGTTAGCAGAAAGCTATGATAAAGATACTCAATCTTGGATATTTGCAGATATTGAAAGGTGTAACACTCTTTCTCTTACTTTAAGAAATAAAAAATCTAGTGTTGAACCACTCAAGTGGGAAGCAACTAGACGTACTCTATTAGGAATGGTGCATGACAAGAAGAGGTAACATAT
>Ga0209083_1004218_pt1 | contig 11244 bp, 17 predicted proteins | sample AM7aDNAmetaG_FD_184132 | JGI IMG/M metagenome (GOLD analysis project Ga0209083, IMG submission 184132) | Freshwater microbial communities from Finland to study Microbial Dark Matter (Phase II) - AM7a DNA metaG (SPAdes) (version 3) | ecosystem: Environmental > Aquatic > Freshwater > Lake ...
TGTACTCGCAAGACACGCTCATTGTCGAGGACTATTTCACGACAGCGCCGACCGTAAACGACGTTCAGCAGATCGGTATGACGATCTACTACGACGACCTTCCGGGAGTCGCGGGTAACTACATGAGTTGGGCACAGGTGCATAGCCTTGCCCAGTCCTACATGGGTGTGTACGTGAACCCGTCGTCAGCGGCGACGGTGGGTCAATGGGGTGTAGGCGTCGCGCTGAACTCGTCTCAGGACGTTTTCAAAGCGAACTCGCTGTACGCGTTGATCGGGTACATCACCCCGTCACAGTTTACGGCGTGGTCAATCCTTGGTAGCGACTTGGGTAACCTTCAGGTTGGCGGACCCGGTTCGACTGACCCGCTTATTACTCGTCGCTACTTCCCGTGGATGGAAGAATGCACAGGAAGGCCGAGTATCCCGGTGATCAACAGTCAGAACAAGAGCGCGACGCTCGTTCAGGTATTCGACACGGTGGCATCCACCGCCCGTCCTATTTCCCTGTTGTTCGCGTACCTTGGTACGGCTAACCAGTAAGTAGAGAGAGAATCGTCGTGTGGTCAGTTAACTTACCTGTAGCTCTTTCGGGAGTCGGTCAACTACTTGATTCGACTCATGGTCGAGTATTGCGGTACTCGTTGTTAGAGACGACGGGCACAACTGCGGCGACAATTCTTATCTACGACGGTTCGGGGGCGGGTGGGATTCTGCTAGACGCGATCTCACTCGCACCCGGACAGTCAACGCGAGAGCGTTTCGAGCATTGGGAGTACCCCTACGACGCAGGTCTCTACCTGTCGGTGACGGGTTCTATCAAAGGTGGGTTCACGGTAGGCCACTCTGACGACTGGGACCGTGACGGTAGGCCGGTCGTACTCGTTAACCCTCAGGTACTTTCGTTAACTGTGGATACTCACCAGTGAGTACGAGCGGCGGCTACACGGCCCTACCGTCAGGGTCAGTACCCGGCTCTCTTTTCGTTGTCGGTACTTGGTACCCAACTGAGTGGATAGCGGTAGGTAATACCGCGTTCGCTAACGGGACCGTTACCGCGATTCCGTTCTACGTGGGCGTGTCGCATACGTTCAGCGCCATTGGACTAACGACGACGGTAGCGGCCACTGGTCCCGGTATCGCTACGTTCGGCGTCTACAGCGACAATGGGTCAGGGTACCCGTCGTCACTCATCGTCGCGGCGGGTTCTGTCTCTGTCGCGTCTGTCGGCGTCTGTCAAGTAACGACACCGATAGCGCTAACGCCTGGTCTCTATTGGCTGGCGGTGTCGTTGTCTGGTGCGACGGCACCCGCCACTATTAACCGAAATGCCGGGTACCTATCGGGCGTAATTGGTGAGAGCGGACCCGGCGCGATTTATTCTACTGGCGGATGGGTGTTAAACGGACAACCGGCAGCGCTACCCGCGACATTTGTGGCGGGCGCGTATAACACTACCACCGCGCTTGTTGGGGTTCTTGCGTAATAGTTGTAGTCTCTCGACTATGACAGATACCCGCACCCCACCAGTACACCCGGCTACGCAGGTCGTACAGCCCGGTCCGGTCCCTATGACCGTGAACGTCGACACGGCACGAAATGGTAATGAATCTTTAGTTGCTCTACAGGTCTACACCCCCACCGGGTACGCGATCTACTTTCTCCCCCCTGACCTAGCGAAACTCATAGGCGAGAAACTCGTAGACGAGTCACGCACCGCGTCTAGTGGCATTGTCCTACCGCCGAAGGGGTCTATTTTCTCGTGACCATCGAACAGAGAGTAGGGGTTCTTAACGCGACGGTAGGTAGAAATGTTCCCGCGACGAGTCCCACGAGTTACACCGTGTCGCTAGGCGACGTGATGCTAGACAAGATTGACATACGCATACCCCCCGGTCACAATGGGACCACCGGGCTACGCATCGTCTTTAACGGTTCGTATATCGTTCCGTGGTCTCAGGGTGGCGATTGGCTCATTATGAACGATGAGGCGCTAGAGGTACTAGTCGGTACCGAGGTCGACACCCACCTAACACTTCAGTTGTACAACACTGACGTGTACTCTCATACGGCGTACCTGAGATTCTTTTACACGCCTATGACATTGGTCAACGCGGGTAACACTCCGCTACAGATTGTGAGCGTAGCCTAAGTGACGATCTACACCCCTAACGCGATCGGTGCGCCCGACTTTACGACAGCGCCCACTATCTCTAGTGCATTTCTCTACACTGAAAGCGGCTACCTTGACACCGTTCCACCGCCTACGACGTTCGCGGTGTCTCCGTTCATGTCGGTCAGCATCGAACTACTAATATCCAACGAACCGTGTCAGATTCGTTTCTTCTGGTCAACGTCTACGAACTACGGCGTTGACTACGTAGCTACCGAGACGTACTACACGTCGAGTACGTGCGACGTCATCGACACGCTACAGGTGTTGGCACCCTATTTAACGATGGTCCTAACTCCACTCGGTTCGCCCGCTCATGTCACCTACACGTTTACCGCTAATGGGGCGGTACAACAATACAAAGGCCCGTCGTGGAACTCATCATCAAACGTGCAGGTAAATCAAGTCAATGTCAATTGCGCGGCGGGCACTACGTCACCGTTCTACGCTAACAACTTGTCGCCCGGTCAATACCAGTTCTACTACTCGGTGAACGTCAATCTCACTGGACGCATTTGGCTACTGGGACGACAGAACGGCGCCCAGTTTGGACCGCTGACGGGTACAGGTAACCCTACGGCGGGAACGATCTACAGCGGCCAAGTAATCGTAGGGCAGGTGCAACCGCAATACGAAGTAATTAACACTGGGGCGAGTGCGGTCCTAGCTACTCTCTCTCTCGTAGGTCCGTTGTAATAGAGTGCGACGCAGGTGCTTAGCAAGTCTGTCAATAGTTCGGGAAGGGGTGGCAGTTGTCCACAATGCGTAACGTAGGTACCGTGTCCGCCACTGTTACGGGGTACAACAACGACCCGGCGACTGTCACCCCGCCCGTAGAGCCAGAGGTCTACACCGTCACCGCGATTACTAAGGCCGGTCATAGTCTCTACGCGGTAACGGTCATGGATGAGGACGGGGTAGAAAGAACGCTCATCGTGTCGGCGGGTGTCATCAGTATGACGACGGTACGACTCAGCGTCGAGGCGGCGGCGATTCTGTGGCGCGAACGACGCGGCGCTACACCGTTAGCGCAGGGGTAGACCGTGACTCAGTGGGGCGGGGTCGAGATGCGACACATACTCATAGAGGCGGGATTCCCACCGGGGGAGATACAGAGTGCAGCGGCCTACGCGCTGATTGTGTCAAGGTGGCGAGACCACGTGACAGAGAACGCGGGCGGTCGTGTGGGTGTAGAGAGAATCGGGTTATTTGGGGTGCCCTACCCGAACGAGACAGGTACGCGACGTGGTGACCTGTTCGATCCCAGAGTTAACGCACAGGTAGCTAGTAAGTTGTGGACAAGTGACAGCGGGTTCGTGAGTTTGGGTAATGGCTCACTGTCAGCTAGCGCCGGGGAGATAGTCAGAGCATTACGTATAATGCGCGACGAAGGTCTCTGGGCTAAACGAGCGTCCGACCTGTCGCAACCTGTGAGGGTTCGGGGTTCGTGGTCTCAGCGGGTCGATACGACTACGATTCTCAGTAGCGCGGGTCACGTCGTACCCGTCGAGTAGATCGGTAGACAATGGCGGATAACTGGCAGGTGACAGGACAACGAGAGACGACCACGCTGATAGACGGGGTGTTCACGCCCGCTATGCAAGTGATGTTCAAGACTCATTCGGGTGTAGCGGGTTCGGTTCTTATTCCTATGTCGAAATACTCAGCGGCGAACGCTAAGGCGGCGATCGACCAGCGGGTAAGTGACATCGAGGACGTAAACGCGCTCTAAATGGGTATCAACCTTAACCCATTTCACTACATATCAGAGGGGTTCGACTGGACTACCTCAGAGGTTACGTCTATTACCGAGTGGACGACCTCAGAGGTAGGCAAGGCAGCGGGCTGGACAGTCAACCAAGTTAAGCGAGTGGGACCGGACGTAGCTAACTACGTCGAACAGGGGATACACGGCGTACTACACGTAGTCACCGGACTCGTTGACGAAATACACCACGAAATAACCCTTGTGAACAGAGACCTAGCTACGGTGGGTCACTGGGCGGCGGTGTCGGTTCGGTTCGTAGAGAACGCTGAGTCGTGGGTAGGTCGAAAGTTGGATGCGGTAACGAAGGCTATAGAGCATGACGTCGTAGAACCCGTCGCTCACGAAATACACGTAGCACTACACGACGTCGAGAGAGCCTCAGCGGGTGCGTTTCATAGCGTCGTGAGCGAACTGTCTCGTATCGAAAGATCTACCCTCGCACCTATCGCGCACTGGATAGAGAACGCACCGTCAGAAATAGCGAACGAGTTTACTAACGAGTGGCACTCGATTTATCACGACGTCATTTCTCCGTTAGAGACTGACGCCCGGTGGGTTGAGAGTGAGGCGGCGGGTGCGGTCGATTGGGTCACGAAGTACGGACCCGGACTACTCGACGTCGTAACCAAGGCGGCTGATTGGCTAATACTGATGGGCGAGTATTCGATAACAGGTATCGAGGACTTAGCGCAACTCGCCACGAGTCAAACGAAGATAGGTGATCTCGTGGCAGCGTCGAAACAGGACACAGGTCTATTCACTGACCTAGAGTCAGTCGTCGCGTCACTGTTCGACTAAAGGGGAATGATGGACACCGAAAAGCACGACGAACCTAAGTCGAAGATTGACCAGTTAGTTAGTCACATTGTTAGGGCAGTAGCTAAAGCGCGTATCGAAACTGAGTCAGAGATTCAGGGTTACCGAGTCAGCGCGAACGAAGGCTACCTAGAGAAGATCGAACAGGAAATGAAACCCCTGTTATCGCCACTCTTGCAGAGTGCGATGAACAGCGAGTCACTACCGGATTCCTACCGCGACCTACTCGCACGTCTCAGCGAACCAGAGAACTCGTGGAACCCGCTATTGCAGATTCCCGCGTTTATCGGTGCGCTCTTAGCCATACTTCCCGCGTTAGGTCAGGTCGAGGTACGGCAGTTCGTACAAGACCTGAACACGGAGAACCAGAACGTGCCACTCTCACCCGCTGACGCGAGTGACGCGGTGGTGAGGAATCTACTTAGCAGGGATGACGCGGCAGGGTTCGCGGCTCAGTTCGGTATACCGGGCGACGTATTCGACGTGATGATTGGCCTAACGGGAGAACCCCCCGGACCTATGGATATGTTGTCGCTCTGGCGACGCGGCGTCATTACGCAGGATTTCCTAGAACAAGCAATAAGGTACTCACGAGTTAAGAACGAGTACATACCCGCAATCTTGGAATTAGCCCATTCGTACATGACGCCCGCCGAGGCAATCGAACTAGCGGTCAAGGGCATCATTCCTGTAGAGCAGGCTAAAGAGATGTTCACTATTGCGGGTGGCATCGAAGGCCAATTCACCATGCTCTACGAAGCGTCCGGTAACTCGATCGGTGCGGTTGAGGCTATGAACCTGTGGAACCACGGCCTACTTACTGAGGCCCAGGTAGATGAGGTACTAGGTCGTAGTCGTATTAACCCCATTTTCTACCCGATAGCGAAACTACAGCGTCACAAGTGGCTACAGGTCTTTCAGATTGAGGCGATGATTAAGGCGGGCATTGTCAAGGACGACGACGCTAAGAGATGGCTACTCGAAGACGGGTACCCCGCCGATCAGGTCGACGCATTTATTCACGCGGGCAAAGCCTCAGCGGTCGCTAAGCCTAAGGGTGAAACAGAGTCAATGGTCTTGCAGCAATACTCAGACCTACTACTCACCGAGACTGAGGCGATGGACGCTCTAAAGTCGATTGGCTATAACACTCACGTAGCGACGGTCCTGCTAGCTACCGAGGATGCGAAACGCTCTCACGCTCAGAATGGGGCGGCGATATCTAAGGTTCGTGCGGCGATGTTGGCGGGTCATATCACTGAACTACAAGCGAGTAGTGACCTCGACGCTCTCGGAGTCCCGGCAGCGGCCCGTGACCAGTGGCTAAAGGCGTGGGTAGTCGAACAGGGTACGCAGTTAAAGACGTTCACCATGTCACAGGTAGGTAGTTTCGCTAAAAAGGGGATTATCTCTTACACCTACGCGGCTGACAAGTGGCGGTCTATGGGCTACAGCGATCAGGACGTACTAATACTGAGGGCTGACTACGGAGACCCCACCGTAGCAACCCCGATTCTCTAGGGTCTAGCGCCACCAGCGGCGGCGAGCGTGTCGCGGGTATATTGTCGAACCATGCCTACGGACTCGCCGCCGACACCGCCAACACATAGATTCCACGCGCACATATCCAAAGCGGCTCACGCTTGGTCGAGATTCTACGCAACGGTGTCCGCGACTCATCCCGACAGCATGACCAAGGACAGCCGCGATGGTCGCGGCGATCAAGTTAACAAGCCCACCCCCTGAGGGGTCCGAACAGTAGAGGATGAACTTATGAGTCACACGCCTATTCTTATCGAGATACACCCGTGGATGACGACGGATGAGGCTAGAGACCTTATGGAGTACGCGGCGGCTAACGGTTACGTAGGTGTTCTTATCAAGGGGACGCAGGGTCGCCTATGGCAACGACCCGATTACGACGCTCTCCACTCTTTCGCTGACGACCTGTCGCTACTGATTGGTCACCTTCATTACTGCGAACCCGGTAACGGGACCGCTGACGATGAGGCCGCGAACCTACTGTCAGTCGTTAGGTCTCGTGCGCTAGGTCTCGGTATCTGGCTAGAGCTAGACGACCTAGGCGGGGTCGAACCTTTCGCTATTGGTGAGTGGGCGACATCACTCGTTAACTCGATCTACGTACCGTCGCGTCCTGTCGCGGTCCTGGCCGACCCGTCGCTCTTTCTACAGATCACACAGCTACCGGGAACAGTGCGAAAGGTCTACACGACGACACAGGTCGAGGGTCAGCCTAGGCCGTGGGCGCATCGTCTCGACATAGATACCGAACACCTGCCACCAGTCGCAGATACTCTCTATGAGGTTCTCTCACCCCGGTCACTCGTGCCTAGCGGTACGGTCTCACTTGTCCCGGTGCCACCTACGACGCCCATAGAGGAACCCACCGAGGAACCCACCGAGGAACCCACCGAGGCGACCGAACCCGTTAACGAAGTTTCCCCGGAATAGTTGCACAGGGGTACCCCCGTGTACTACTATTGAGTCAACGCAACAACAACCCACAGAAAGCAGGCAGCCATGAGCGAAACGCTCGCGACACTCGAATACGGAATCACCCAGTGCGGGATGACGGATGTCCCGCTCTCGTATTTTCATGAAAGTCACCTCGACAGATCAACCGCGCAAGACAAGTACCGCGAGTCCGTCGAGGTTGGCGACATTCTGTGTAATGTCAGTCTCGAAGATGAGTGCTCGAAGCACTCTCACTGGCGAGTCATCGAGGTTACCCGTCGTCGTGACTTCGCTACGACCATGGCCTACGTGTTTAGTGGTCGTGGCGCGTGTCGTGCCGAGAATATCGACTCCGGTCTCGTCGCGTGTCTACGACTGGAAGATTTCGCTAAGCGTGGCGACAATGACTAACGCGCCCGCGATCATGTTCGACGCGGTGAACACGTCGCACCTTCCGAAAGACGCTCTTTGGGTAGCGGGATACGTAGACGGACATTGGCCTACGTTCGCGTCACTAAAGAAGTCGCACCCTAAATCGCGTCGTGTTTCTATAGCGACCTCAGCGGCGAGCGTTGCGGACGTTCTCGACGTCGAGAACGGCGACGCCATTCCTCAGCAAGTGCCCGGATGGGTCGTGCGTATGAGGGCGATGGGTCGTAACCCGGTCGTGTATACGTCGCGCTCAGAGATGGGCGTTGTCGAGTCATGTTGTACCGCTGAGGGGGTCGCACCCCCTCACTACTGGATTGCGGACTGGACAGGTGAGCCGCACCTTGTATCTGGGTCCGTCGCTACTCAGTGGGCTAACGGCTCATCGAGATACCCCGGCTACGCGGAAGGATGCGACACGTCGTTAGTGTCGCCTAACTTCCCGTCGCCATTCACTAACAGAAAGGTGCCAACAATGGCAACTATCGCAACACCAACGAAGAAGCAGACCGTTAGCGCGGGTCACACCACGGTAGGCGCGGCACTCGTGGCTACCTCAGTAGCTAACACGTTTAACGTCTCTCCGAACATGCAGGCGGTCCTAACGGCGATCGGCGGTTTAATTATCGCGGTCGAGCGTTGGGTATCGAACAAGTAGGCGCACGAGATGACCGAACCCATCGAAACTGAGGTCTTACTCGACTGTCGCGCTGAACTGGCGGGCATCATGGCACCCGCACCGGACGACCTGTTAGCAGAAATGTCACCCCTTACGCGACTGTTCTTCGTAGAGCAACTCGCTTACGAAATGCTGGGGTCATTCGTCGCTATGGCGGTCGAGTCCGAGGGTGATGAGGACGTAGAGTCGTCTGATCTCTCGACAGTCTTGGAGTGCATGGCACAAGCGGCGGGGATGTTAGATACCGCGTGCATCCTGCTCGGTATCCTGCCAACTGAGGCGCAACAGTGAGAAAGGCTAGGACGGAAGTCGTGAGAGCGTGCGACCTATGCGGTCGTACCGCTACGTTTCGGCCTGGTCTCTTTCGCATCCATATTGGGAATCTACAGCGCGACGGGTGGGTAGTCATGCCCTCGCACTCCGGTATCGAGTTTCTACGGTGCCCGGAGTGCGTGAGTGTGTTCCCGTCCGTTACGGGTAGGGGTGTACTGTGACCACGCTTAACAGAATTCCGTACTCACCGGGGTTTACTCCCTGTGCAATCTGTCGAATCATGAAAGAGAACGAGAATCTCTTTCGACCCCCGGCACCGTTTAACAAGCCGCGTGGCAAGTGGTGTTACGAGTGCGCGATAGAACAGTGCCAGTACAGGCGCGTCAACATTGACCACGTAGAACCGTCCTACTGGGAACGTAAGAACACGAGAACTACGAGCGGTAAACTCTCGTTCCCGATTTAACGAAAGGTCTCTTTCGACACCGTGTCGAGAGTGAAACAAGAAAGGTAGTTACCAACCCATGCCCAAAGAAATGCAACCAGCTATTACTGACTGGAAGTCGTACGCGCTCGAAGTCGCGTCAACGGTCCCAGAGGCGACCGATGACGTTGACATGACTGAAGTGCAGTTAGGCCGAATCCTGTCAGCAAAGAGCGTTGACGAAGTCCTCACCCCGTCGTCAGCCCCGTCATTCGGGGAGACACCTAATTCAGTGTTCACCGTTCACGGCATCCGTCGCGTTAATGGCGGACTCAACAAGGAACTAGGTTTCTACTTGCTGATCGACGCGACCGACGAGAACACAGGCGAGCGTATCGCCTACTCGTCAGGTGCGACGAACATCGTCGCGCAACTCTTGTGGCTACACCAGCACGCCGAGTTCCCAAAGCGCGTGAAAGTGGCACACAGTCAGTCACGAGCTAACCCCGAACGGGTGACACGCTGGCTGATCGACCCGGACAAGTTCTAGGGGGTAGGTCGAGAGTCGAAGTCGGCGTAGGACGACATACGCCGACTTTCTCTCTAGATCTATTGCCTACACAGAGTTAAGGGGTGACAATGCTAAACAGCGGCACCTACGACTACAGAGAGACGACACGCCATGGCTATTGAGATGTTTTCGGAACTACTAAGTACGCTCGGTGAGGCGGCGGGTACGGCGGCAGAGAACTACGTAAGGTCTCTGAACCCGTTAGCGCCATTCATCAGAGCGGCGAATCTCGCCGGGATGAGTGGTCGAGCAACGCTAGAGGCGTACCGTTCGATCGGCGGCACGATTGGTAACCAAACTTTCTGGAATCTCCGCAAGTCGGTACTATCCGCACCCATTGACGGCGTTCCTATGTCGTCGCTACTCTCAGGTGACAAGTCGTCAATAAACGCCCTACCCGGCGGTAAGGCCGGTCAGTTTCGGTATGACTTCACTGTTCACGTGATGCGTCTCGGTCCTGACGGTAAGCCAGAATACTCAACTACCCAGTTCACGATGCTACAGAACGAGTACGACCCAGAGGAAGCGATGAACGCTATGAGTCAGGTAGCGGCGAATATGTACGACCCAGAAAGCGAGTCAGGTAAGTGGATGGGGTTTGAGCTGTCCCGAATCAGTCAGTACACAGGATGACAATACGAACGCAACCCCACTGGATTAGACCTAATGAAGCGAGTCGGATACCCGGCAGGTGGGTCTATCTCGACACCGAGTCGTACTCGACAGTCGTACAGGGTCGAACCGAACAGAATTGGCGACTAGGTGTTACCGCATTTGAGCACCGCGACACGAGAGAGCGAAAGTGGACAGAGCCGGACGTACACGTATGGCACGACCCTTTCCTAATGTGGGATTACGTCAGCGGGTGCGCGCGACCTAAGACGAGAACGGTAGTCGTCGCGCACAATATCGGATACGACCTACGAATTTCGCGCGCTCTAGAGTTTCTGCCAGAGATGGGGTGGGACGTAGACGTCATGTCGATAGGCGGGCGAAATCTCACGATGACACTACGACGCGATCGGGCGACTCTAGTCCTCACTGACTTTATGTCGTGGCTACCTATGTCACTTGACAAGATAGGAACGATGGTAGGTATCGACAAGTCGAAACTACCTGACAATGACGGTGACCTACTCGACTGGATTGACAGGTGTACCAAGGACGTAGAGATACTCCGGGCAGCTAACAGAGAACTCTTGGAGTGGCTAGAGAAGTCGGATCTAGGCAACTGGCAGAAAACGGGCGCATCTATGGCGTGGTCCGGGTGGCGGCACCGCCACTACACTCACCCGGTCCTAGTTCACGCTGATAGTGACGCCCGCGATGCTGAGGTACTCGCAGCCGCTACCGGCAGGTGCGAGGCGAGGAAACACGGCGTACTACCTAAAGGCACATGGTACGAGTGGGACTTACCTGCGGCGTACCCGCGTGTATGCGTGGACACCGAACTACCCATAGTCCTGATGGGCCACGATTGGAACCCCACGAACGACCGCTACAGCACCCCCAGAGAGGGTCGTAGGACACTATTTACGGCCACTGTGACCACTGAGACCCCTGTTCTACCCGTTAGTACCCCTGAAGGGTGGCTATGGCCCGTGGGGACGTTTAGCGGGTCGTGGTGGGACCATGAA
>Ga0209083_1004219_pt1 | contig 11243 bp, 8 predicted proteins | sample AM7aDNAmetaG_FD_184132 | JGI IMG/M metagenome (GOLD analysis project Ga0209083, IMG submission 184132) | Freshwater microbial communities from Finland to study Microbial Dark Matter (Phase II) - AM7a DNA metaG (SPAdes) (version 3) | ecosystem: Environmental > Aquatic > Freshwater > Lake ...
TGATGAGCGAACCGGAGAAGTACACGCCGTGCGCATGAACACCAGCAAATTGGCGAACAGCACACTTATTCAACTCTTGAACCCTGAGTTTCCGCACTAATTGGCAGAAGTCGGGAGAATGAACCAAAATCTTTATCTGTCGAGTCAAATGCTGACAGAAAAGCCAGGTAAATATCATTAACTTTCATCTTTTAATATGTTTTTGTTATAAAAGTCACAATGAGATTCCAATAAAAGCCAAACCGCCTAATATACTATAAGACGTATTCATCAGATATTTCTTATTTCTCAGGTCAAGAGACTTAACTGAGTATCGAAAACCTGCACCGGCAAATAAATTTGAATTAATGTTATACTCCACACTACAATCAACTTCCGCGATACGCCCTGAAATTTTTTTTAATTCTATTGGCAAATAATCTGCATGAACAGAATACCGAATACATTTATTCTGTTGATAGGTAGCATAAGTGCCAACACAAGGCAATACAATAAAATAGTTTTCTTCACTATAACCAATGACAGGAATTGAAGCGTGAGCATTACAATAAATTGCCTGTAAACCACCTGAACCTCCAAACTCGAAATTACCTGACTGCACAATTGCATGAAAATAGCGCAATCGCATGGTTTTTACATCAATATCAACAGGCGCCATAACCGCAGGACGCAATAAAAAAAACAAAAAGCGAACATTTTTCCGGCCCAAAAGCACAGAAGAAGTCATGTCCTTTGTGTAGGTTAAATCGATTCCTGAATATTTACTTAACCTTCCTTCAACATCAACATAAGAAAAGGGCTGTACGATTTCACTTTTATCGCCCTGGTTGATATCAAGAGTTGGCTTTGAACTATCATTGAGCAATTCATAATGCAAAGCTGGCTCGTGTTGATTCCACTGCATACCCAAAACCATACGCAATCTTCCAGCATTCGAACAATTTTCTCCTGAGTTATAATCAGCAAATGCTACGTCAAATTTGATAAATAGGATAAATGAAAAAAATACGATTACCGCATTAACCAAACCGTTTCTTTTGAGTATCATAAACAGCAAATTGGAACTATTTATGCCACGCCCACCACTTGACTACCAAGCACGGTAGCCACAATAATTTCCAGTATTCCAGGTAATCAACCCCTCCAATGCGTCGATAAGCTTTCGGACGCTGTTATCCATCTTGTGCAATGTTACACCTGCCGCCCGCGCCCGATCGGTGTAGTCGTGGTACAACGGCTCGTTGTCATACAATTGAACAAGGTGCCTTACAAACCGATCATACAGTTCAGGATTGAGAAGCTTGGCATCCCGCTGGTGAGGGTTGGTCATCAGGAGTTTATGCACGAGAGGAGTAGCTCACAATTCCAGAATATCAGTTGTTTCGAGTCTTTTTTTCCAGTGTTCCGGAAGAACGGACATGGACGCTCCGCTCGAAGAGTCCAGAAGACAATAAACATTCGCCCACAGAAGACGAGGTTTTCGCTTTTTGTACAAAATGTCGTTATGCTTCATAATCCGCAGAAAAGAGCTTGCCCGATAAACTATAGCTATAAGATAGTGAAATAATTAGTAAGTACGCCGTGTAACCTCTTAAAAACATAGTAATCCTTGACGGATCTTCAACATTTGGTTTTGATTGAGTCTCCGCCCTTACCCCACCCAGCTCCCATCAACATCACCGCGCAGAATGCCAACCAGATCAACCGCTGTATCGGCAGTCACATCCACAGATATTGTGTGCGACGAGTCATGCGATGGATCCGCCTCATCCACAAACGCCCATTCCGGTGTTGGCGCAGGCAAACCAACCACGTGCTTGAGAATACCGATGGCGTCATTCAAATCCACACCATTAACCTTGTCGAAATCGGCGGCAACCTTCTGATAGTCATTCAGCGACGTCAGTCCAACGATGCTTTTGAGGATGGCAATGGCATCAAGCAGGTCAACAGCACCGTTATCGTTGGCAGAAGCAGCTTTTGCACTACTCAGAGTATACGTTCCTGCCGCCATGTCGTGATGCTGATAGAGACCATCAGCGCCAGTGACCATAGTGTCCAATGCTGTACCAAAGGTTGGAATCGCATCATTGCCCAGCCATCCTGTGCTCAAGGATAAATCAAAATGCTGCGGATTGGTCGGTACGGTCAGCGTCAAGGTGCCAAGCTGCAACGACTCTGCGGACAATGCTGTTATACCCGTACCGCCAAGCACAAAAAAGCCTGATGTTCCGGTATTGACCAGGGAGCTCCACCCCGAAGGTAAAACGGAAGCATCCTGCCATGCGGCAACAGAGCCCTCAGACAAGGCAAATTCAAGTTGCAAATTATGGATATCGCTCTTTGATGAGGTTTTCCAGAGTTCGATGGTTCGAGAACCATCTGCGGCCACCTGTATATTCCTGAATTCAACCGGCCGGGTACCTTCTGTAACAGGAATTGATGCAAGCATGCTGGTAACATCGGCAATTGCAGCCCCGCTCTTCCAAAAAGTGACATTACCTGCAAGAGTGTGAAGCAAAGGGGCTGCTGTTGTAAAGTCGTAGGTATCGGTGCAAGCATAGCGTTTTCCAGCTAGGTCACTGATTGAGCCCTCATCGAAGGTTACAAAGTAATGCGCCTTGTATGCTAAATCAGTGGTCGGGTTGATGGTCAGAGTATTACCGGAAACCGTCAGATTTGTGCTTGTTGCCACATCGTAGCTTTCCACCACTTTTCCACTGGCAGAACTGCTGTGGAGCGTTATTATCCCTGTGCCTTTCTGGATTGCTTCGCTGAAAGCAAGGACGATATCGGTGCTGACAGGAACATCAACAGCTCCGTCAGGCGGACTGAAAAGCTCTACTATCGGTTCGGCAAGATCTGAAGCAGCATCGGTGGCAAGTAATGTTACGTCGGTAAATGTAAAGTATTCAATCTGAAACGCAGAATCTCTACCATCACGATCTGTAACCTTGTCCTGAATAACGTAAATGAATGTCCCTGTGTCGTAATGGATGATATACTCAATAAAGTTCCCGCTGAACACTGCCGCATCAACGCCATCACCGCCATCCAGAATATCGTTGCCTGCTTCGCCGTTTAACGTATCATTTCCTCCACCACCAGCCAACATATTATTGAGATTGTTACCGGTAAGAGTATCGGCACTGGAACCTCCCACAGCATTTTCAATGAGAGCACCAAAGGCAATGCCAAGGTTATCCGTGCCATCATACAGGTCAGCAATTGTACCGGTGGCGATATACCGAATCGATGAATAGTGACCCGGGGTCAAATCGATATCGCACCTGGTGCTGAAATTCGACACATCAAGAGTATCATTGCCCCCTGCATCCCAAATAGTACGGTAAAAAGGGGTTAATGGATCAAAACGGTAGGTGTCATCACCAGTATGGTAATTGTTGTTAGCCCCGTAAAGGTACTGGATTGCGGCAATGTCGTAAACCATCGGGGTCGATGGATAAACTCCCGTGTATTGACTCTGCCCGGGATACAAATACCAGAAATTGCGGCTATTATAGGACATAACCGTATAGGTACGGTAATCAAGATTTTCCGGAAGGTACGGCGGCGGGGTACCTCCCCCCAACGCATCATAATTGCCGGGATGCTTCAAGCCAAGCCCGTGACCAGTCTCATGGATGAGGGCAAGCATGTTATACGAGCCATCATTCCAGTCACTTTCCGTAGCAACAGATGGATTGATCCAGACATCCGCAGCATTTGCCCAATAGTTGTTTGGATAGGAGCTATACCCCCATACTCCATTGCCAACAGCGGAGGAAAATGCAAAACGAAAGTCTCCGACATCATCTGTGGTCTCGATAACTTCAGTAACGGTGAGTGCTGCCACATCAGCCCAAGCCTGAAGAGCATCGGTCGCAGCGACTATCTGAGCAGCATTCAAGCAAAAATGGTTTGCCGCCAACTGCTCCTGCACCTGACTGTACGTTGGCTCCTGCCAATAAGCAGTTACCCCATTGCTCCAGGGAAAACTGTAGGTGAGCGCTACTTGAGAGAAAGAGCCAGCACTCCACTTTTGGAAGCTTTCGTTGAGGAGAGGATCAATGGTGCTGACCTCGCTTGAAACAAAAATGCTCGTGGCAGAAGAGTGTGAGGGATTTGGCATATCACTGTCAACAGAAATTTCTGCCCGAGTTCAACAACATCAATATTTTGACTTTACCAGATCACCAACAAGAAGGGAGGGAGAGATAGTCTTGCGCTCACTACCCTGCCCAATCAAGAGTGGTGAGCGCAGGAGCAGGATATATTACTCAGAAAACGAACCATCAGTAATCGTCTGGGTGGTATCATTCTTTTTCAGAATGCCATCCTCAACCATTTTATTGATCGCCTGTGAAAGTTGCTCGTGAGTACGAAGCATTGCGGGGACTGACATTGCCAGTGCGCCAACAGGACGAATATTTGCTTTCTCTTTTTCAATCTGTGTGATATTGACAAGATCCAAACGAATAACACCATCAATCAGTGTAATGTTGGCAATACCGTCGGCATAAATAGTCTGCATACTTTTACTCCATTAATTGTTTTATTTTTCGATGTGCATTTCCTCTCTGCAAGCACACAATATATTATCACAACGCTTTACTAAAAAAATAATTTCAAGGAACTTAATTTCTATGAAACACAAAAAGCACAGAAACTCCGTGCTTTTTATCGATATGGTGGGCGATAGAAGATTCGAACTTCTGACCTCTACAGTGTCAATGTAGCGCTCTAACCAACTGAGCTAATCGCCCTTCCTTAAATGGCCTTTAATATAGGCTTTCAATGATAAAACACAAAACTCATGAGCGCTGATTCAGCGCTTTATGCAGTTTTTTTCTTTTTCACCTCACCGGATGAATATTCCGGAAGAGCTTTGTTCTCTATGGTGTCGGCCGTAATGCGACATTTGTGAGTGTTTTTCATTGACGGAATCTCAAACATGATATCAATCATCACATTTTCGAGAACCGAACGCAGAGCCCTGGCTCCTGTACCACGCTCAATGGCTATCTGTACCACCTTGTCAAGCGACTCTTCGGTAAATTCAAGCTCCACGCCGTCCATTTCAAACAACTTTTTGTACTGTTTGGTAATGGCATTTTTAGGCTCAACAAGAATGTTGCGCAATGCCTCCTCGTCGAGCATTTCAAGAGTCGAAATCACGGGAAGGCGTCCGATAAATTCAGGAATAAGGCCGTAGTCGTGCAGATCATCCTGGGTGACAAGCTTGAGTATCTCCGGGTCATAACCGGTATGGGTTGTTTTGACCTTTGCTCCAAAGCCCATCGAAGATTTTGAAACTCTTTTGGCAATAAGCCGATCAAGACCCTCAAACGCTCCCCCGCATATAAAAAGGATGTTCTTGGTGTTGATGTTGATCAGTTGCTGTTCGGGATGTTTGCGTCCCCCTTTTGGCGGAACACCGACAACCGCGCCTTCAAGAATTTTCAGCAGAGCCTGCTGAACTCCTTCTCCGGAAACGTCGCGGGTAATTGAGACGTTAGCTGATTTGCGGGCAATTTTATCGATCTCATCAACGTAGATAATGCCCCGTTCCGCCCGTTCCAGATTGAAATCGGAAGCATGGAGCAATCGGGCAAGAATAGTTTCAACGTCATCACCTACATATCCCGCTTCGGTCAGCGAGGTGGCATCAACGATAGAAAAGGGCACTTCAAGCAAATTGGCAAGTGTCTGGGCAAGAAGGGTTTTTCCTGTGCCGGTCGGTCCAATAAGCAGAATATTGCTTTTTTCAATAACAACATCATCTTGTTCATCCTTCAATTCCTGCGAATCAATCCTCTTGTAATGGTTGTAGACCGCTACCGAAAGTGACTTTTTGGCTATCTCCTGCCCAACAACATACTGGTCAAGAGAATCCATGATAGCTTTGGGACTTGCAAGGCGCGGCTGAAACGGCCTCTCCTGAACCTTTTCTGCAGGCGGTACTGCATTGACCTCTTTACGCAGGATCTCGTAAGATGTTTTAATACAGCGATCGCATATAAATGCTTTAGGACCAGCAATCATGCTGTTGACCTCATGGGCACTTCTACCGCAAAATGAACAGTATACCTGATCATTAGTGCCGTTGTCGCCTCTTGTTTTCCCTCTTCCGGGTTCTCGTTCTCTCGTCATGAAACAAACATGCTTTCCGTCAAATTAATAAGGTAATAACTTAAAATCCCATCTTTGCCAGACTGTCCAGGATATGCTGAATAGTCAAGCTCAGTTTGGGATGATCGGTCTCAAAATGGTCGAGGGCCTCGTTCATGCGCTCCACTAGCGATTCGTCTTCATGGATAGTACCGACTTTTTCGGCCAGTAATCTCTGCATATCCGCCCTGAGATTAGACAGAACAACTTCAGTGGTTTCGTCAATGGATTCTACCTGCTCAAGCTCTTGGTGAAGTGTATCAAGGAGTTCCCTGAGTTTTTGCTGTTCCATAAATCCCCCCTGGTTAAGTAATTGTTTACGGAAGACTGGTGTAGCCCATCAGAAACCGGTCGCACTCACGCGCAGCAGATCTGCCCTCATGAATAGCCCAAACCACAAGACTCTGACCTCGACGGGCATCACCTGCGGCAAAAATTCTTTCCCGATTGGTGTGATATGTTTTATCCGTCGCCTTGATGTTTGATCGCTCGTCCTGGATCACCTGAAGCTGTTGCAGAAGATGCTCCTCCGGCCCGATGAACCCCATGGCAAGCAACACAAGCTCTGCCTGAATAATCTGCTCAGTACCAGCAACAGGCTGCGGAGCAAAATGACCATTGTCTCTTACCCATTCCACCCTGGAAACCTCGACTGCTTGCAGTGCACCTTTTTCGTCAGCAAGAAACTTCTTGGTCATCATGGAATATTTTCTCGGATCATCTCCCTGCACAAACTCAGCTTCTTCCTGCCCGTAATCCACCTTGAAGGTTTTTGGCCATTCGGGCCAGGGATTATCGCGCTGGCGATCAAGAGGTGGTTTCGGCATAATTTCAAGCTGCAGAACACTTTTGCACCCTTGGCGCAGTGACGTTGCGACACAGTCTGTACCGGTGTCGCCGCCTCCAATAACAACAACATTTTTATCGAAAGCTGAAAGAGCTGGAGCACTTTCGTCAAGCAGGGCTTTAGTACTGGAACGAAGAAAGTCCATGGCGAAATGGATGCCAGGCAATTCACGACCCTCTTCTGCAAGATTTCGAGGTTTTGTTGCGCCGGTACAAAGCACAACGGCGTCAAACTCTTCAAGGAGTTTATCGGCAGGATAGTCTACACCAACCTCAGTGCTCTCCATGAAATTGATTCCCTCCTGCTTCATCAGCTCAATACGGCGGTCTATCACAAACTTTTTGTCAAGCTTCATGTTCGGAATACCATACATCATAAGGCCTCCGAAACGATTATCCCGTTCAAACACCGTAACACTATGGCCTGCTTTATTAAGCTGGTCAGCACAGGCAAGTCCCGCAGGGCCTGACCCCACAACAGCCACCCGTTTTCCTGTTCTGTGGAGAATGTTTTTCGGTTCAACCCACCCTTCAGCAAACGCATGCTCTATAATCGAACACTCGATGTTCTTGATGGTAACCGGCGGTTCAATAATGCCGAGGACACAGGAACCTTCGCACGGAGCAGGACAAACCCTTCCTGTAAATTCCGGAAAATTATTTGTTTTTATAAGCCGATCGTAAGCCTCGCGCCAAAACCCGTTATAGATATAATCGTTCCACTCGGGAATAAGATTATGAATCGGGCAACCGCTCGTCATACCGCTCAGCATAAACCCTGTATGGCAGTACGGTGTCCCGCAATCCATACAACGGGCACCCTGCTTTTGTAACTCATCAGGAGCCATTTCCTTGTGAAACTCCTGCCAGTCTTTTATTCTCTCCAGAGGCTCTCTGTCAGCAGGCAATGCTCTCTGATACTCCATGAAACCCTTAACTTTTCCCATATCGATGATTTAATCTTTTCCGATATCAATTCCCTGAAACTCTTGCCGGGTCGTGAATATTTTTATGAAATGCTGCCATAACCGCTTCGTCGCCACTGAGCCCTGCTGCCTCGACCTCTTTCATGGCTTCAAGAGCACGTCGGTAATCATGCGGCATGACTTTAACAAATCGCTTCAGAAAAGCATCCCTGTCATCAAGAATTGATTGTCCAAGGTCGCTTCCGGTGTAGCTGACATGCCGTTTAATCATGGACTGAAGTTCTGCACGCTCCATCGGGTCGTCAATTGGAGAGAGAGCCACCATATCGTGGTTGCAATTGCTGACCAGGGTACCATCAACATCGTACACATAAGCCACACCACCTGACATACCAGCAGCAAAGTTTCTGCCTGTTTTACCGAGAATGACAACGGTTCCGCCAGTCATGTATTCACAACCATGATCGCCAATAGCCTCAACCACAGCCCGCATACCGCTGTTGCGCACACAAAAGCGCTCTCCAGCCATCCCCCTGATAAATGCCTCGCCAGAGGTTGCCCCATAAAAGCCCACATTGCCGATGATGATGTTTTCTTCCGGCACAAAAGAGGAGCCTTTGGCTTGATAAACAATAATCCGCCCTCCAGAAAGTCCCTTGCCGACATAGTCATTGGCGTCACCTTCAAGTTCAAGAGTCATCCCCTGAGGAATAAATGCTCCGAAACTTTGACCGGCAGAACCGATAAATTTCAGGTGTATCGTATCGTCCGGCAATCCTTTGGAACCATGCGCCCTGGTCACTTCATAACCAACAATGGTACCTACGACCCTGTTGGTATTTCTGATGGGAAGAGTGGTGACAACTTTTTCCTTGTTCTGAATCGCTGGCTTGCAAAGAGAGAGCAAGGTTGTGCGATCAAGACTCTCTTCAAGACCGTGTTCCTGCTTTATGGTGCAATACCGTGTTTCGTTTTCACCCACCTCAGCCTGGTGGAGAATTTTGGAAAGATCGATGCCCTGAGCTTTCCAATGAGTGACGGATTTCTTCATGCTGAGCAATTCGGTCCGTCCGACAAGCTCGTTGAGGTTACGCACCCCAAGACGTGACATATATTCACGCACTCCTTCTGCAAGAAAGCGCATGAAGTTTTCCACATGTTCTGGTTTTCCCTTGAAATGCTTGCGCAGTTCGGGGTTCTGGGTGGCAACACCGACGGGACAGGAATCGTCCTGGCAGCAGCGCATCATGATGCATCCCATAACCACAAGAGTTGTTGTGGCAAAACCAAACTCCTCGGCACCAAGCATGGCTGCGATAACAATATCCCTCGCTGTTTTCAACTGACCATCTGCCTCCACAACAATACGACTGCGCAGATTGTTCAGCACGAGGGTCTGGTGCGCTTCTGCCAGACCAAGTTCCCACGGCATACCAGCATGCATGATGCTTGAAACGGGCGAGGCACCTGTTCCTCCATCATGGCCACTGATAAGCACAACATCCGCATGGGCTTTGGCTACACCGGCAGCGATCGTACCCACCCCAACAGTCGAAACCAGCTTGACGTTGATACGCGCACTGGAATTAGCGTTCTTCAAATCATGGATAAGCTGCGACAGATCCTCAATCGAATAGATGTCGTGATGGGGCGGGGGCGAAATAAGACCTACACCTGGGGTTGAATGACGCACTTTTGCAACCCACGGATAGACCTTTGAGCCCGGAAGCTGTCCCCCTTCTCCAGGTTTTGCGCCCTGCGCCATCTTTATCTGTATCTCATTGGCACTGGCAAGATATTCGCTGGTTACACCGAACCTTCCTGATGCAACCTGTTTAATTGCCGACATTCTTGAATCGCCATTAGCATCCTTGATGAAGCGCGCAGGATCTTCGCCACCTTCACCGGTATTACTCCTTCCCCCAAGCCTGTTCATGGCAATGGCAAGAGTTTCGTGGGCCTCCTGACTGATAGAGCCGTAAGACATGGCGCCAGTCTTGAACCGTTTCAGGATTGCCTCAACAGGCTCAACCTCTTCTATCGGCACCGCCCGATCGCTGAACCTGATATCCATCAAGCCGCGGATAGTGCAAAGATGCTCGCTCTGGTCATCAATAAGGTTTTCGTATTTTTTAAACAGATCATAATTTGCTGTTCTGCAGGAGTGCTGCAGGAAATGGATCGCTTCAGGGCTGAAAAGATGATATTCACCGTTATGTCGCCATTTGCGTTCCCCGCCAGCATCAAGGCCTCGATCAACCTTGTTGCCCGTAGGAGGAAAAACCGTTTCGTGGCGTCTGTGCACCTCTTCTGCTACGACATCCAAGCCAATACCTTCAATGCGGGTCGGCGTACGGGTGAAATAGGCGTCAACGAGCTGGGTATTAAGACCAACCGCCTCGAAAATCTGGGCTCCACGATAGCTTTGGATGGTTGAAATCCCCATTTTTGCCATGGTCTTCACCACACCTTTGACAGCAGCCTTGACATAGTTTTTGACTGCAATCTTTTCCTCCAGTTTAATGCGGCCAGAAGAAACCAGCGAACGGATAGTTTCAAACGCCATATAGGGATTCAATGCGCCAACACCATAACTGATGAGCATGGCAAAATGGTGTACCGTTCGGGGCTCGGCTGATTCAAGTACCAGACCAACCTTTGTTCTGATGCCGGCATTGATGAGAAAATTGTGCAGACCGGAAACAGCAAGCAGCGCAGGGATAGGGGCTCGGTCACTCTCAAGCTCTCCCTTGTCGGAAAGAATAATGATATTGACGCCTTTGCTCGCAGCCTGTTCGGACTGGCGATAAAGATCCTGCATGGCAATTTCAATGCCTTTGCCACCTTGAGCTACGTCATAAAATATAGGAAGAGTAACCGCTCTGAACCCAGGCTTGTCAATTCCGCGAATCTTTTCAAGAGCCTGGTTCGTCAAGATCGGATGCGGTAAGCGAATGCGGCGACAATTTACCTCTGAGGGCTCAAGCAACTCTCCTTCCGTACCCAGCATGACCGTTGTGGAGGTTATAAGCTCCTCGCGTAGCGAATCAATCGGTGGATTGGTCACCTGGGCAAAAAGCTGCTTGAAATAATCGTAGAGCAACTTCGGTTTGTTCGAGAAGGCCGCAAGAGGTGTGTCATTGCCCATAGAGCCGACCAGCTCCACCCCTTTTTCGCTCATAATTTTTATCTGAAGGCTGATATCTTCCTGGGTATAGCCAAACACCTTCTGACGGGCGGTCAGACTGTACTTGTCTTCATCAGGATTTTTCATCTGCGGATGATCGGCCAACGCCTCCA
>Ga0209083_1004224_pt1 | contig 11236 bp, 17 predicted proteins | sample AM7aDNAmetaG_FD_184132 | JGI IMG/M metagenome (GOLD analysis project Ga0209083, IMG submission 184132) | Freshwater microbial communities from Finland to study Microbial Dark Matter (Phase II) - AM7a DNA metaG (SPAdes) (version 3) | ecosystem: Environmental > Aquatic > Freshwater > Lake ...
CCAAAATCTGTTCGGGAGTAGGCATTAGAGAATTTTCTTGTGGTGCCGCATGTCGGGCAGCTCAGGGTTGACGGCGTGGTCCACGGCCTTGCGCATCTCATCGAACCAGTGCGCAGCTATCTGTGACCTGGACAGTTTATGCGGGATGAAGTTGCAGGCCGGAAAAGAGCAGCAAGGGCAAGGGACATTTTTGGACGTTGGCTTTTCATAGTGCATGAAAACCACGTCATCGCAATGATCGCAAAACCAATGTCCTTTGAGGCTCATAATGGTATTTGGCCGGTCCGGTGGCGAAGGGTTGCATTATCCCAAAAGAAGGAGACACGTGCACGGGACAAATTCAAATCACCCTTCATCCAAGGTTTAAGGCTGCGCTGGCACAGTTGCGAACCGAGCTCGTGCCGAGGGTTGCCAAGCCGAAGCGGATTCAAAATTTCAAGCCAGATATTTTTCATTGGACGACCCATAAAATTATCTTTCCGAGCAACCTACCGGCAAAAAATGAGATGGTTAGCGCGGTGAAGAAATAGATTAGATAGGAGGCAATTAAAATGTGTTCATACGTTCGGTTTGCCTGTTCAAAAATCCTGCGTGCTTCAGCACGGCGAACGTCTTCAATTGAAGGTTGGACTTGGATTCGTTTAAGTTTGCGCGGGTTCATGCGAAAAGAAATTTGAACTGTTCACGGTCCTGGACGACAAAACGCGAAGGCCGGCCAATCAGCGGCGGGTTCAGAAAACGCGCCAGTGCGATCGCCGCGGCCTTGCCTGTGTTCGGTCGACCAGGTGCGATCGGGAAGGCCGGGGACATGCCGGAAAGCAGGCGTTGTGTGCGAAGGATGCTAGCAGTGGTTATCATAACATTCGTTAGGCGTCACTGTTCTTGCACTACGAACGTGCCGGAGATGGTTACGGCCTTGTCCTTGTCGTCGAGAAAGAAGCACGTCCCGCCATTGTCTTCGACTTTGGCTTGCGTGACCCATTCCTTGATGACCGCCCCATTCGCCGAGTAGAGCGTGATTTTGTGGTTGAGTCCAGTGAAGCTGGAGTGAAGGTGTTTTAGCGCGTTTGCGCCGACGCCACAGCCGGTGACGCCGAACACTGCGCTGGAGACGACAGCTAGTATCGCTGTCAGTTTGATTATTTTTTTCATTTTTTTATTTTGTTGTTGTTGGTTGTTTATTGACTTCGACCCGCTGCGTCTCAGCTTTTTTCGTTAGACGCCGTGGCGCAGCCTCTAGCCAATTCGACGAGCCAAGCGGCGAGTGCGGGCGGGGTATGCTCGCGCTCGGATTTGGTTACTTCCGGCCGTAGCCGCAATTTTTGGCGACGGGAACTTTGAGCGATGACGTGGGTTGATTCGCCGATGCAGTATGGCGTCGGTGGCACATCAGACGGTTCGCATCCACAGATATAGAGCCATGTCAGTTTTTCCGCTTTATGCCCCCACCAGTATTGCGCCACCGAAATTGTGAATCCCCATTTGTCTCGCCGGCCAGGCAGCGGGAGTTTTTCCGCCGGCCAGAGTTTTGATTTCGCAGGATGTTCAAGCACACCTCCAAATTTCCGCACCTGTTTTACAGCCCAGATGGCCAGCAGCTTTTCTTCGACGGGAGCGGTCGAGAGTGCTGACAGCGCGCCCCAGAGTCGGCACGGTGGATGAGCCACCACGGGATTACCACCTTGCCAGTTGAGTGCATCACGTTCAGCGTCCCACACATCACAGCCAGGCATCGTTTTGTAGATGGAGTCAGAGCGTGCGAATAAAACAGACACGGGGGCCAACCCATCGCCGGACCCAATGCGCGTTGGCGCATTCAGTTCCGCTATCGCGGGCGATGTCAATTGGTCGCGCATGGGTCAGCTCTGATCGTTAACGAGACGGACGCCAATTTGGTGAGGCCGGTATCCAGCACGAATAAGCATCAAGAGTGTGTCGATATTTTTTACTTTGCGGATGGTGACGAGGCCACCAACACACCGGGGCCGACGAGGCTCAAACTGCAGGGAGTGAGCAAGCAGGGCAGGGCCGATTTCGGCACGGGATTTAAAACGGGCAATCCGGTTCATGCGTCAAAAAGTTGAGGTCGAAAACTTGTTTCGTCTGAAGGGAGTTGAGGAGGGTGACGAGAAAACGCACTCGCGAGGCGTGGTCGGCCCATGCGGGGACTTTGCTGACCAACGGAAGCGCGGTATCAAAGTGTTCGCCAAGGGCAAAGATTGCCCGCCGCATGTGATACTGGAATTTTTTTCCAAAAAGTCGGGCGAGCCCATCGCTGTCGAGTTCAAAAACTGCGCCCAGGAGCTGCAGTCCGCGGCGCCACTTGAAGCCATTTCCGGCAGCCCAAGAAAACTTGAGACTGGCTGTTCGCAGAGATATTTTACGTGTGACGCCATCGCATTCGACAGGTTGGCGAGAGAACGAGTAACGAACAGCGCGCATTCCTTTGTCACACTCCAGGCGAGTGACTGAAGCACTCGTGACGTAAGCGCCAACATACCGGGCGAGAGCTTGAGCGTTTGAAAGTATCGGCAATGTCTGACAGATACCAAACCCGTAGCGGGTTGCCACCGGACGAAAGTAATGCCACCACTCGCGAAGGCGTTGATTTGCAGATTCAAAATAAAGACGTTCCCAGTGCTTAAATTGACGATAGGAGCCGCGCTTGTCCCATCCAAATCCGCCAGCGCTGGGGAGATAAGTTCCGCCCCGGTAGTAATGCTCGCGTTTAACGGTCGCAGCGTTGGTAGCGGCTGCGAAATCGAAACCAGTTCGAATGTCGTAAGGGAAGGCAGTTGCCAGGTGGAAATGAAAGCCGGAATTGTCCTGACGTTCAGGCACGGCGACAAACTCCAATTTTTGAGGCCGAAGAACTCCGGTCGCGAGGCGATTGAAATACCCCGAGGCCTCGCTTCGGTCCGCAACAATGCGAGGAAATGTGAGAGTGAGGAAACCGACCCGTTCAATTCCCACGCGCTTGATAAGGCCGTCGAGGTTGACATGCAGGCACTCAGCTTTCTTGGCTATCGCCGAAAGGTTTCTTTCAACTTCATTTGAATTGTTTATAAGAGACAAGGAAGGGGCAGGGGCCGCTGCGCGGCCCCCGCCCGCCACCTCGTCAGCCGATAACGGGCTCGAGCTTTGAGCAGGAGGCCTGGAGGTATCCGCCACCAGAGACGCTGAAGTCAGGCTGGTGGACGACCATGAGTTGTCCAACAGGCCACTCGGGACGCTTGATGGCGTCGAGAGTTGCCCCCTGTGGCACAGTGTCGAAGAATTCATGAACAGTTTTTCCAATCAAAACGCCGATGCGCACATAAGGCTTTTGTGATTTTTTACCGAGTTCTTTTTTCCAAGTCTGGAATGTTCCGAAGGCGTAGCCATCGGCCAGACTGAGCTTTTGCGATTCTGCTTTGGTCATTGCTTTTGTTGTTTTCGGCCTTGTCGGCCAGTTATGTTTGACCCGGCTTTTTGTTCTGCTCGCTGCGGGTTACACGAGCAGTTTCACCGTCAAAGACGGGTTGAAATTTTTGAGCGATGCCGATAACGGCTAGGTTGGCCGTTACGAGCCCTACCAGGGTTAAAGCGCCTGACAGTTTCGGTTTTGGGGGACGTTTTTTGCACATGGGATAAAATCTCGTTGAGGCAATGGCGGAGGGCCTCGATGTCGGTGGTGAAGGAAACGGGGTCGAGCGGGTGACATTCGAGGCCTAGGAAATGGATTGATTCAGCCAGCGGCGCAGTGTTGGATACTTTGAGATCCGTGAGGATGCCGACAAGCTGCGAGCAGTTAAAAAACCGATACCAGTTGCGAGCCTCATCTTTGAAGCCGGATTTAGCCAGGTCCCGGGCGTGCTGAATGTAAATGCCGGCGAAGGTAAAGAGGTTTTCGGCATGGCAGGAAAGGTTGGTTGAAGTATCCTCGCGGACTTGTTGTAGACTTTTTAATTTTCCCGCTGTCAGGCCGAAAAAGTTTTTGCCCTTGCTGGCGCGTGACCGACCCGTAAATGTTGAATAAGCAGTGTTCATTTGGCGGGCAGTTTGAACTGGAACACTTTGGGTTGACTACCACGGGCGAGGTAAAGAACGCGCCGAAAATGGCGGCGGCAAATGCCGTGCGTAACATTTGCCGCCGCCGGGGCGGCCGGTTGACGCGGTGCCGGGGGCTGACACCACGCACAAACCGAAATCAATTTTGAAGACTGCTCGCACATACGCACGAGCAGGTTTTACCACGGATTTTTGAAATCAGGCCGTTTTCAGGACCGGAGGAGGATTAAGGCTACACAATGTTTGATATTGGACTGCTTGAAAATCAAACACTTACGAAAGGGGGAGAGAGGGTCGAAAAAAGTTGAAAATAAATTTGACAGGGGTGAAACCCCGACATTGTGAGAGTCTCAAAAAGTCCCTGGGAGATCGCTCCACTCCGAAAATTAGGAAGCTGCGTTGCGCGACATCCCAGTGACTTTTCTTCGACACTCCAACTGTCCCCAGGTGAGACGCAAACTGTCCGACAGATTGCGGTGAAGTTTGTTGGTTGGGAATAGTTCGCCTGCGGCGGGCGGGAGGTTGAAGACCAAATTAGTTGTTTATTCATTGCGCCATTTTCTTTCGCGTCCGCCCCTTTCCTGTCCCGCCTGTTGTTTCTGTTCGCTGCGCCATTTTCTTCACGGGGTTTTGATTCCCGCTCTCGCGAGGCGGAATTTTTCCGGCGACGAAGGGCAATTGCCACGCCAGCCACGCGGCCTATCAGGTAACGGCCAAAAACGTGTCTGTCATGGCAATTGCACGCCGGAAAAATTCCGAGATTGGATTCAGAAAAAGTCTCCGCAGGGGTGAGAACAGAAACAACAGGCGGGACAGGCAGGGGCTAGCATCAAAAAAAAGCTTATGAAAACAAATATTAAAGGTGAGAACATTTCAACGGCGAACTCGACGAAGCTATCATCAAAGGTCAAGCTGCCACCGTTGCCGAGCAAATATTATTCGGCCTGGTGCTACACGGACGGGCAATTCTTCTGGAGCTACACGAAAGATGAAGAGTCGGTTTTACTGATCTCAAGACGGCATATTTCAAGGGAAGCTGCAGAGTGGGATATGACGTGCCACGTGCGGAAGACTTGGAAAGGGGTGCCAATTGTCTGGCACCAGGGGAACCGCGAAGACGTAATTAACGCGCTGGGTTTCATGGCCAGCGAGATGCCGGCATGCGAACCGCAAGCAAAGCCAAAGTTTGTCCGTGAATTCGTGATTCGGATCGAAGGCGAGCCGGATAAACAACCGGTGGGATGGGGGACGAAAGAAATGATGGAAAAACATTTGAACAGTCTTCACGCGGTCGGTTTTTTCGCGGATGAAGTTGAACGCTACTACCAAACGAACCTGAGCAACCGCACGGTTTCAATCAAAGAGTTATGAGGATCACCCTACGCTTGAACGAGGAGGAGGCCGCGCAGCTCGTGGCCATGACCACCAGCGAGAACGCCAGCGCAGAAAACAAGTCGGAATTTTTCCGGATGTTGCTGGCCCGAGAATGGAACCGGCGCAAAGGCATTGGTAAACCGAAGGCCGAACAGTTTCAAACGGCTTTCGGTGTCGGTAGGCCGGTCGGGCGGACAATTCAAGAATGGATGTTGGCCAGGCATAAACGGTCGGCCAGTTAATGCCGGCATTAAACGTCGGACAGTTCTGCTGCAGGAGAAGTGTCTGACACATTTAGCCAGGCAAAACGCCTATGGGTTTTCCCCGTAGGCGTTTTGCATTACTTGACGGCCCCCGGGAGACATCCGCTGCATGGAGCTGATGCCATTGAGCCGGGGAGGAACGGACGAGCCCTGGCCGTGAATTGCCGGCAATATGATTGCTTCATTCACCGGTCGGCTGGCCGTGGCGTAGGGCTGGCGATATTCGTTGTCCGGTTCCGGTTGATACTCTGGCCGCTGAGTCTGATAACGCTCCCGGTGTGGTTTTATGGCATAGACTACGGCATTAATCGTGACGGTGTGCTTTGTCACTTGGGTAACGTCAGGCTCTTCCCATTCAGATCCATCCGACAGGAAAACTTTTGGGTGTCCGAACAGGAGCGTGTAGCCGACACAGTAGAGATCCTGGCCGTCGTCGTCCTGGGGCTGGTAGGTCACAGGCCGCTTGTGAGTGGCGGGTGGCTTTTCTTCCGTTGGAGCTCCGTTTGTGTCAGACAGTTTCATTTCTGGCGCAGTTTGTTTGGCGGGGAGGGTCTTGGCAGGGGGTGAATTATGCGGATTCATGTAACGGACGGTAAGTATTGGAAGGTAATGCAGGAGGGCCCACACAATCAGCGGAAGGCCGATAACGAACCAGAGCCAGTGAAATCCTTTTTTGCGCGAGTTGGTGTCAGCGCCGGTCCGACCGTGGATGCCGACGCCGCGGGCGGTGTCGTAGCAGCTCGCGAGGCCGGACACGTCCAATTTGAACGTTCCGGTTTCCATCGCTTTCGAGTTGTCAGTTGCCGGCTGCGCATAGGTTGAACGGATAAACATGGCCGGCAGTCGGAACAAACCAGCACGTTGTTTGCTCAAATTGCGGAGGTATGTAAAGTCCTGGGCAACCGACCGGAATTGCTTGTCCACGTTGCCAATCGCCTGAGTGATGCAAATTACGTCGTCACCAAGCTTGCGGTGCTGTGAAAGGTAGTAGAGCACTTCATGGCCAGTTTCCGCCCAGGCGCGGGCGTTGAAAGCAATGTGCACCTCATCGAGCACGTAAAGGACGCCACCGTCTTTTACCTGGCTAAAGTCAGGACGCTTGCCGGCCTTCCATTCCTGGTTGGATACGGATTCGAGCCGGACGTCATCAGGACGATACGTGAAGAATTTCGGCAGATCGTCCTCGTCCAGCAAAATGATACGGCTAGATATATGGCGGAGTTGTTCGCCAGTGAAACGCTCCTCAAAGAGCTTCGGGTAATTCTGCTGCAGATATTCGTTGAGGCGAGGGAGCAGCAGGGGAACGTTGGTAATGATGCAACGATTGGATCGGACCAGCTCCTCGACTATCAGCTTGACCGAGTAAAGCGTTTTGCCGCCACCGGGTTTGCCCGAAATAAAATGGATGCTCATTTAGTCAACGCAAAAGAGGATGCGAAGGAAGGCGACGAGCTCCGCCTCGATGAGCAAGTCAATGCGGCGAAGAATTACCCGGCGACGGATGGAGTCAATCGCGGATTGCATGCTGCAGTGGTCAGTGCGGTGTTTGCCGATGATTACATGGACTTGGGTCATAGGTCGGAGGTTTGGTTGAACAGTGAACGGATGAACGTGAAACAAAAGCAGGTAGCGACGATGCCGGACCCGAGGCCGAAGCCGTCGTCAAAGGCGGTGACGTTGGCAGCGTCGGTAACAATACTGGTTAGAAGATAGGACAAATCAGCCAGGGCAAACGGTGGCGTTGGTGGAATGTCCTGGGAGAGCTTGAAGAAGCAGTCGTGTTGAACAATGGCGTTGGTAAAGCCGTCGGTCCACTGGGGAGGACCGGAAGGATTGAAGTAAATGTCCTCTGGCTGGAAATAGCCCGTAATTTGAACTTGGTAATTGGTGACGGTGAAGTTGTCGTAGAGGCCCGGATAAATGACAGGAGGCGGGGGAGGATCCCCAGGGAGGACGAATTGAGGTTGTGAAACGATAGTCAAATACTGCTCGGAAAATTCGTTGTAGTTGCCGTCAGAATTTACGGAGGGGGAGTTGATCCAGTCGACCAAGACCCAGTTTGTTTGCATCAGGTCGGCAATGGCCCATAGTTTCAAAGGATAACCCGGGACGGCGTTGGACCAGCCGAGGAGCATATTTCCACCGTCATCAAATGACGGGGTGGTTACTGTCAGACAGTTTGCCTGCAGGGGGAGCAGGAGAAGGAGCAGGTTAAATATCTTCATGGCCATCGGAAACGATGCTACGAAGGATGGTGAAGCCGAACAGGACGCCAACAATCGCGGCGCCGAGGTAAAGGCCGGAACTGAAAGCATCAGCGATGGCTGGATCAGCGAAAACACCGTAGACGGCGTTGGCAATGTCGTTGGTGGTCATGCGCGGCGGATACAGCGATAGATGATGAACGGGATTAAGAACCCGCAGGTGAAGGAGATAATTTCTAGGACGGTCATAGTTTTATCGGCCAAAGAGCCAGCGGGAAGCGGCAGAGGCTAAGAGCGTCACCTTTGCCATTGTGAAGTAGAGGAGGATACGAGCAGTAACTAGCCGGATTGCCAATGTGACCGGGAAAAATGAGAATAGCAGGTGGACACCAGCAGCCCCGGCAGTAGTTGAGCTTGCAGTGGAGAAAACGGTCGAGATTGCAGAGTATATGCCAATGAATTCAGACAAGGGGGCGATTATGGCAGTGACGGCAACCACCCAGATGGCTAATAAGACTGCCGGGATAATCACAGCGACAAGGATGCCGACGAAGTTCCCGCCGAACATGCCACCAAGCCAGGCAAAGTTTATTCCGGCGAACACATCCATGTTAGGGACACCGCCAGTTTCAACAGTGGCAAGGAATTGAACCAGCTTGACGTAGGTCGTGGCAATTGTGAGAAGGTAAGCGGCGACCAAGATGAAATCCCATATACCGATTGAGAAATTTACGACGGTGGGAAAATTGTCAACAGGGTCAAGGTCGATCTGTTGACCGCAAAAGTTCATTTCCCAAATCGTGGTGTGTCCTGGGTCTCCACCAACGTCCGGTGGACTGGAAAAGCCGGATATAGTCGAGGATAAGGTTGAGAGTGCGCTGGAAAAGACGGATGAGGCCGCTGCAGTGGCAGCGTCGGAGTTGGTAGCACTAGAAGGGACTTCATTGAGAATTCTCGCTTCCAGGGCGGGTTCAGAGTTGGAATTCGACCCGGAGAACATGTTGGTGAAATTCTGAAATGTTGATTCAGTCAGGTAGTTGGTCAGTCCTGAAGTGTTGGTGCTTTGATTGGTTGAGTTGTAGACCAGTGATGCAATCAGATTGGAAATTCCGCGTTGTGTGGATTCGGTTGCAAAATTTGAGATTGAAAGTGACAGGTTTGTCGGCATCGAGACGGAGACGTTATTTGTCGGAAACTCGTGAGGCAGGTTCGTAATGGCAGAAATTAAAACGGGGATTTGGTCATTATTGGTTTGCTGGTAAAGCAAGGTTATCACTTGCCCAAGTTCGTTTGTGACCGTAGTAAGCTGGTTATTTATGCTGTTATTTAAGATGTTTTCGCCGCTCAGAATGTTGTTTAGGTCCTGGTGTGTTTGGTCAAAACCCTTTTCCAGTGTTGATTCAGAGGCCGAGCCGGAAGGAGATCCCCAAACGATAGCATTCGTGTTTGGAGTAACGGAATCATTATTGCCGGTGCCAAAGGAAATTGTCCCACCGCCCAAGTTTGTAATTGATCCGCCTGAATTGTCAGTCGGCGTGTAATCACCGCCCGAGCCTGTGCCGCCAGTTGAAGCGCCGCCAGATCCGTTGGTAAAAGTGAGATTGCCATTGCCATCGGTTGAGATGCCAGTGCCGACCGGATACACAGTGCCGTTGTAAGTGAAGTTTTGCGGGGTCGGCGATATCTCAATATTTGGAGTTGTCCAACAGGCAGAGGCACCCGGGGAAAGGGTTTCAGACTGCACAACGGAGCCGTTGTATGTCCAGGTAGCAGTAGCTTTGACAGAAAGGTTATTCTGAAGACAAAACGTGAAATTAGTATATACCGCAGCACTGTTGCTGGTGGTTATAGAGCAGTCAGAAGGATTAACATCAAACACCCCTGAGAAATTCTGCCAGCCGCTTTGATAGTCTTGGCTTCCAATGACTAAATCAGTGACGTAATAAGTGCCTATTTGTGGACCGCCGCCAGCGAGAGGCCCAACAGACGCGACGTAGGCAGTGCCAGTATCGGCAGCGCCCATAGTAGTGTTATTGAACGTGATTGTCTCATAAGAATGAGGCTGAATGTCCAAATCCATACCTTGAATAGGACCCCACAAGTCAGTTGTTAAATAGAGGGTAGGACAAGTCCCGCCGTTGCCAGTTGTTTTGTATTCATTCGTGGAGGTATTTACGAAGGTGAAGGTTGCAGTGCCGACATTCTCTTCAATGAAGTCCTGAGCAGTCAGGGAGAGACAAACGAGGAAAAGGAATAGTGTCAGACATTTTTTCATTTAGCGGAAAATTGACCACTGTTGCCAGTAGTAATTGGTTTCAGGTGTATTGACCAGTTGCAGGCCGTTTGAAGAAGTTTCCCAATGGCTGGTCCATTTGACATACATCGGGTTAGTTACCATGAAGGTTGAAACGACTTGGCCGTCCAGGTAGTAGGTAACGCGGTGAGGACGGAACTGGGATTGACGGATACCAAAGAGGAGGCAAGCGACAGCGAGAAGGCAAAGGGCCAACTGAACAATGATTGATTTCACAAGTCAGATGTAAAAAAGGCGGGAGGATTTGACTCCCCCCGCCGTTGAATCAGATCTTTTTGACGACCTTGCGGCCAATCACGAACAACAGGATGCCAATGCCGAGGGTCTCGGCCGTGGTCCAGTAGCCATTGACGCTGGTGAGCGTGGAGCCGATGTCGGTTTGAGCGGAAGCCACACCAGTGAGCACCGCAACCAACGCGAACAGGCCGAGCAACATGCAGGCCACACCAATCATCCGACGAATAAACGTTTTCACGTTATTTTCCTTTCATTTACACCGGCAGCGGAATTGCCACCGGATGAAAGGAGTTGACCACAGGGCAGGTCTTGGGAATAGTTGCAGCGTGTCAAGTTGCACTTCCGCAACTTGCAGAAAGGCAAGATGGACGAGTTTAACAGAATTATTGAATGGCAAAATCACATTGTCACGGGCTATGTGATTTTCGGCATCATAGCTATGCTGGGTTTCTGCTTTGTTTGCGTGTGCGCTGGTATCTGGCTTTTGCGTAACTCAAAGCAGAGGCAACAACAACCAGACGCCCACCGTCCACAGAGTCCGTTTCAACAACGCCGCGACGAATCAATTCGTCCAAGCGTTGACGAGACACACACAAGCGGGCGGCAACAATCCCGTGCGGAAGCAAGCGAGACTTCCGGCGCAGTTCATCCAGACCGGAAATACATGCCAAAATCTGTTCGGGAGTAGGCATTAGAGAATTTTCTTGTGGTGCCGCATGTCGGGCAGCTCAGGGTTGACGGCGTGGTCCACGGCCTTGCGCATCTCATCGAACCAGTGCGCAGCTATCTGTGAC
>Ga0209083_1004226_pt1 | contig 11235 bp, 9 predicted proteins | sample AM7aDNAmetaG_FD_184132 | JGI IMG/M metagenome (GOLD analysis project Ga0209083, IMG submission 184132) | Freshwater microbial communities from Finland to study Microbial Dark Matter (Phase II) - AM7a DNA metaG (SPAdes) (version 3) | ecosystem: Environmental > Aquatic > Freshwater > Lake ...
AATAAAAAAAACACTCAATAATTAGAAAAAATCATACCCTGACAAATGCTTTTTATAAAAATATCTTGCCAACAGAAAAATATGCTTATTTTGCAAAGCTCTCGTAACTTTAAAACTAATTTTTACTCATTTGTCACTTACAATGAGGGGGATAACATCTTATATAAATACATAGAAGACATCAGAAAAAGTTACAAGGCAAAGAAAAGAGATGTTTCTGTCAATCTCTTTAAACTTAAAACATGCAATATCATAGCCGTATATGATGAAAAAGACAGCTACATTGTTTTTTACAAATATGAAAATGAATACATAAAATGAGAAAGTTATTGTTTTTTCTTTCTTTTGTTCTGACTAAAACCATTGTTACCGGTCAGGTGAACTCTATCAGTGGAAGCACAAACAGATTGAATAATGTGGTTCAGTACAGGGTTATACGTGATGCACCCGACTATGCAAACAATCTGCTTGCGATGTTATATATTCCATATTTTCAATACAATGCATCTCCAAGGAGTCTGGGCATTGCCGCTGAAATAAATTATTGCCTTAAAAATACTTTAGCACTTAATTTCATGATAAAAAAGGGGCTGAAAGAATTTCCATTAAGAACACCTGAGCCCGATCTTTATGATATTACTCCCGATGGGAATAAATCAAAAATGTTGAATCTGGATTTGAACCTGGACTATAGTTTTGCTAAACATTTCAGCGATAAAAAGAAACTTCTCTGGGGAGGATGGATCAACTTCAAACAGATGTTCCGTTTCGGTATCAGGGCCGGTTATCAATATTATGCCACACCATATAATGCGCAAAATTATGTATTTAAAGGCTATAATACTTCTGATCCGAAAAAAACAGAAAAGGATTTAAATCAGGGTAACTTTAACCAGATGATGAGTTATAGCCACATTGTATCATTGGGTTTCTCTGCCAAAAGGACTTCTAACTTTGTAATCCAAATTGAAAATAAAGATAGAGAAAACAGTTACAGGATGCTCGATTTCGCATACATGGATATCCTGTTTGCACCAGCTATTAAATTCGGAGATGTAACAAGGATCGATTCATTGACTTACAGACCAAACACGCCAATCATATATACATATCATATCACATCCGGCAAACTAGTAAAATGGGGGTTCAGAGCAGGATATATGTATTATCCGTTATCTATTGCCGGGTTTTGCTATGGGGCGGAAATTGGTCTGATGCCCGGGCCTTCATCCGATACATTTAATAACGGCTATATTCTGGCAAAGATTGGTGTTGCGTTTTCAGCCAATATATATAACCGGCCATAATACAGGAATATACCTTCGCTTTAAAATATTTCCAAAGAAATTCTTAGTTTTTGCAACATTTTTAGGCTATTTTTGTTTTCATAAATAACTACACTAGCGTACCATAAAAATTAAAATAATTTCAATTGATAATTACTTCGTTCTTTGACATTTTGACAATAAGGTTTATTTAAAAGATCTATCAAGGGTGCCTTATCAAGTAAAGACATGCTCAAGACTTGTAAGATTTCATAATTTGACAAGGGGCATTGTAGTTTGCTTCTAATTATAGCTACAAGGGTATATGTAAGTATTGCAGTGTAAATCTGGATTTTAACTGCATTTTCGGAAGTACCCCAAAATGTAAGTACCTTCAGATGCTGTTTTATCCATTTGAAGAACAATTCTATTCTCCACCTATACTTGTATAGCAGTGCAATGTCAAGTGCCGGTAGTTCAAGGTTGTTTGTAAGAAAGGTAAAAGTTTTGTCAGTATCAGTATCGTAATACTTGATGCGACGCATTTTTGCCGGATAATTTTTCCTTGCATAAAATCCAGCCAAAAGCACCAGCTGATCGCACATAACCCCAGTATTTCTATGGGTTTTACTGGATTTTTGCCATCTAAATTTAAAATTGGCTTTTGCCCTGGTGACAAAGAATGCATTCGCCTGATGAATTTTGTAAAGTCTCTTGAAGTCAACATATCCTTTATCTAAAACATAAAAGCCATCTTTCTCATATTCCAGTTCATCCAAAGCATTTACATCATGCAACGATGCTTCAGTTATATAGATGAAAGCAGGAATATTTGTTTTTATATCAAATAAGGTATGAACCTTAATAGCCGCTTTGGTTGTTCTAAATTTTGCCCACCAAAAAACATTCAGGCATAAATCTATTATGGTTGCATCGAAGGCATAGACATTCCCTTGCAAGATGAGTTCAAAATCATCTGATAAACATTCGCTTCTTGCCTGTTTGATAAGCAAGTATGCATATTCTGCATAAATTTGCCAATTTCTATGTTCATTCGCTTTTGCAAGATTGTTTTTGGATACATTAATCCCCAAACCCAGATGGTAGGACTTGGATTTATGAGCTTCGATACAAAGTATAAGATCGCTTAGACTTTCCCTATTGCTAAGTTGCCCAAACATCATACAAAGCAAATGATTCCAGCAGGTAAAATGTTTGATGTAACGATTCCCTTTATATTGTTTTACAATCGAATCAAACTGACGCCTCGGCAGAAAATCGGTTACTTGAGCGAAAACATATTTACCAGAATGCATTTTTAATACAAATTACCCAAAATATTACAGGCAATTTGAAATCGTCACGCAACTAAAATCTTTTATATCCCTTATCTGTCAATATTTTCAAAGAACGATAATCTATTTTTATGGTACATTAGTGAAATAACTAATAATTATAAAACATGAAAAGAATGAAATGGATCTTTGTGATGGGAATAAGCCTGTTCTTATTTTCATCTTTAAAAGTGAATGCCCAGAAAGTAAAACTTGAATCAGGTGATTTCGCACTGTTAAAAGGGCAGACTCTTGTGAATATTGAATGCATTTTTGACAATCTGAATGTAGGTAAAAAGACTGAAGATGAATACATTAAAACAAAAGTTGCTGAATATAACAAGGATGAGCCCGGCAAAGGAGATAAATGGCTGACCAACTGGAAAGGTGACCGCTCGAAACGCTATGCGCCGAAATTTGAGGAGTTAATGAATGAATACCTGAAAGAAAAGGGTATAAAAGCCGGTTCAGCCCTGACGGCCAAATACACCGTTATTTTAAAGACTACTATGATTGAACCTGGTTTTAATGTCGGCATATGGAGAGAAGATGCGAATATTAATGTGGAGATACTCTTTGTTGAAACAGCCAACAAAAGCAACGTTCTTGCCAAAGTTACAATGGAAAAAGTGCCGGGGCGTACATACGGAGGTTACGATTTCGATACGGGACAACGTATAGAAGAAGCCTATGCCAAATGCGGCAAGGAATTAGCCAAACTCATGCTAAAAAAAGGATTAAAATAATTATCAATAAGGAAGGCCGGCATTTCGCCGGCTTTTTTTTATGACCCGAATTGGATTGCTTTCCGATACCCATTCCACTCTTCACCCGAGATTATTTGAGTTTTTCAATGACTGCGATGAGATCTGGCATGCAGGTGATATAGGCAACATAAAAACCGCTGATGCACTCTCAGCATTCAAACCTCTCCGAGCTGTTTACGGCAACATTGACGGGCATGATATACGTATCTGCTATCCGCAATACCAGGCCTTTATTACTGAGCAGGTGAAGGTATTAATGACTCATATCGGCGGTTACCCGGGAAAGTATGAACGGGAAATCAAGCCTTTGCTTGAAAAAGAAAAACCTCAGTTGTTTATATCAGGTCATTCCCATATTCTTAAAGTGATATATGATAAAAAATATGAGCTTCTGCATATAAACCCCGGTGCGGCCGGTAAATCAGGCTTGCATAAATTCATTACTTTCGTCAGATTTCAGATTGATGGAAAATCAATACAGGAGCTTGAGGTTTTCGAAGCTGAAAGACATTAAAATAAAAAGATCAGGTTGCCGGTTTAATTGTCTAATATAAGCTTGCGCATTATACTTTCGAGGCCGTCAGTAACATTTACGATATAAATACCACGCGGAAGAATGCCGAGCTCTAATTCAAAGGAATTCATTCCTTTCTGAGCATATGGCTGATTTGTCAGTACGAGTTTTCCGGTGATATCGAAAATCCGGATATTGATGTTGCAATCGCGGGCAATATTGTATTGTACGGTCAGCTTTTCGCCTGCAGGATTAGGAAAAATATTCATTGAAGCATTGTCCTCAAATTCTTCAGCACTTTCTGTATCAGTAGTGGAATCAGTGCCGTCAATCCTGAAATTAGTAGAATTTATCACTGCTTTCAGAGTATAACAATCAGTGGCGCTAAAAGAATTACCGTAGCCAAAAACCTTAATATAATATGTTCCAACCGCTGTTGTATTATAAATAACAGATTCTGAAACTGTTCCGCTGTTCTGAGAAATACCAACCCTTGTTCCGTTCGACTGGTACAATGCCACATCATAATCTGCAGGCAAATTTGCCAGGGTTATTTTAATTTTCTTTTGAGCTGATGTATTATTGAATTTGAAATAGTCAACATCAGTCGAATTTCCGATCATTGCCGTGATATTGGTATTTACTGCAATTGATCTGGCTGTTGACAGGGTATTGTTCGACTCGTAAATATCACTGCAGGATGAAGGCTGAGTTGTAAACGTTCCTGATGCAGAAAATGCACTCGTACCGGCCTGGCAAACGGTCTGAACCTGAAATTCGTATGTTGAAGCAACGTTCAGGCCTGAAAGAACCTTTGAATTCGTAGCTGAAGTCACAGTTGACCACGCAACCGCACCGCTGAGCCTGTACTGAATATTGTAGCCTGTTGCGGCAGTAATGCTATTCCAATTTAATGTTGCACCTGACTGAGTAACTGATATGGCATTCAGACCTGAAGTAACATCACAAGCCACTGTACCCGGGGGGACACATCCATTGGAAGTGCTTAAGGAATATAAGAGGCCTCCGGGTGCAAAACAGGCCTGTATCCTAGCTTTCTGATTGGGGGTAAAATTGGAATAAACCGCGTCATCCGAATAATCCATAAAGTTCATAAACATATCACCGGTGGTTCCATTACTGCATGAAACATGAGGATAAGCAGGCACACCATAATTAGCATCAGCCTGGTTGGGAGTATCCGAACAATTATCGGTACCTGTACAGGCACCGTTATCGTCACCCCAGATATGATAAAGGTTGAAGCAATGACCTATTTCGTGTGTGGTGGTGCCTCCCAGATTATAGGGTGCAGTAGCTCCAGTCACACCAAAATACTGGTACATAATAACAACGCCAAAAGTTGAATTAACACCTGACGTAGGGAACTGAGCATAGCCACACAGGTTTCCGCTCAGATTACAGACCCAGATATTGATATATTTGGTGGGGTCCCATGCATCGAGTCCGCCTTTGGTGTATGATTTCACTTTATCATCATATGTGAATGAAGTAATGGAGGTTTGCCTTCTTTCGATGCCATTGGTAGCAGTTCCGTCCGGTTTTCTTTGTGCAAGGCAGAACTGCAGTTCGGTATTTACTTTGAGGCCGGATGAAAACCCATATAAGCTATGAGAATTAAGTCCTGCATAATCACGGTTTAAAACATTCATCTGTTCAAGTACTCTTGTATCAGAAATATTCTGAATACTGGTATTGTAGACTATATGAACAACAACAGGAACAGTAACTACTGTTTTAGCATCATTGATAGTATTCTCATTATTATCAATCCACTTCTGAATTTGTATTTCATAAGCCTGCATCTGTGGACCGATAGCAGGATCCATTGCTTTCTGCATCTCCAGATGTTCCATCGTAGCACACTTTCTTAAAGGAACCTGTCCTGAAACATTAATTGTGATAATAATGACAGAGAAAAAATAGGCGAAAGATTTAATCATGAAATAACGAATAACTAAAATTTTCGCAGCAAAGTTAAACTATTAATTTCAATTTAAGTAATAACCCTTATTATTTTTCAACATTATTAAACTTAAACAGCTGTCATTCCCACTAAGTTACAAATTACATAATCGTGTATGCACTGATATTGCTTGATTTATATTAAAACAATAAACAAAGAAAATAACTTTCCAGCTGTTAATAAATTAATACAACCTGTAGAAAATACATATCTATGCGTAAAATCCCTGATGAATTTTCTGAAAAAAAAGAAAAATATGAAGATTATCTGATTCTGTCGGCAGCTTTGATTTTTTTATCATCATGGATTATTCTCCGTGATGCTAAAATGAGCAGGACAACATTAACCAGCGATAAGTATGAACCGGCCCTGTATAATACAGGTTCTATGCCAGGAATATTCTTGCCTATAAGGTACTCTGAAAATCCAAAAATCAGAATTATAAAAACCACTGATAAAATCATATCAACCTTAACCAATTTAAGCTGCATCACTCTGTTTTTAAACAGGAAAATTGAAATTAATAATAGTAAAGATATACCCGGCAGCAGGATTAACAATGGCACTATGTTAACGAACACGGGTTGAACACTCTCAGGAAAATACTTCAATCCTGTAACTTTCAATACACAATGAACCCCTGTTCCTGAAAATTCAGCCAGAGGGAAAATAAATATCAGGACTACAGCTACAAATGCCAGAAAAAGATAGAGGGATTGAATACGTTGAATCATACTGATTAAATTAATTAAGACTGCAAATATAAAAGTTTAAATTTTATTTAATTAAAAAGCATTGCAATTTAAAAAAAAGATTCTATCTTTGCTTTGATTTTCACCCTCATTCCCTTTTTGTAATCATCTATTACATTTTCTGAACATACTACATCCCTGTAAATAAACGCATTATTTATCACATTAATAAACAAATCATCTTTTATGTACGACATTATAGAGCTTAACAGCAAGTCTGTAACGGAATTAATTGACATAGCCAAAACCCTTAAAATTAAAAAAGCTGAAAAATTATCAAAAGAACAATTAGTATTTAATATACTTGATTTTCAGGCTTTGAATCCCACGCCTGAGATGCTTGAAAAAGAAAAGAAAGAAAGAAAGATAAACACTATGAAAAGAGCCAGAATAGAGAAAGAAGGAGACAAGAAATTAGCCACATTCGAAAAGATAGGTGTTGTTAAACCGGGATTAAAAGAAAAGCCTGAGGAAAAGAAGGATGAAGCTGTTGTTGTCAATTCTGACAACAGATCACAGCAGAAACCACTGCAAAAGCATCAAAACAAGCATCAGCCAAAACCGGGACAAAAAGGACAGCCAAAACCTGATCATAAAGCACAGCCGAGACCTGATCATATAACACAGCCAAGACCACTCGAAATAACCAAGCCCCTGGAAATTAAAAAGCAACCAGAAACAGGCAAACCTTTGGAAGTTAGTAAACCCAGGGAAATAAACAAATCAATTGAATTAAAAAAGAAACAATTCCCACCACAACCAACCGAAACAGAAGCTCCCCTGCAGGATACTCATGAAGCAGAAAAGCAAATCAAGGTTCTGATACCTGATGAAATTATTTTTGATGACAACATGGTATCTTTCAAGGATCTGGAACCTGATTATGATGTAGTTCTGAATGAAACACCGGCGGAATCTCCTGAAAACATTTCAGGTGAGACGGAACTTGTGGCAAAAGAAAACGAGGATGAAGCCGTTGCAGAGGAAAGCCGTGAGGAAACTCAGGAAGAGACGAAAGAAGATGGAAAATTTGCTTTTAAGGATGGGAAGAGGCATAAATTCATTGAAAAAGTTCGTGAGGAATTTCCGTTTGATCTGGACGGTGTAATTTCATGTGAAGGTGTTCTTGAAATGATGACCGACGGATATGGTTTTCTGCGTTCATCCGACTATAATTACCTGAACTCCCCTGACGATGTTTATGTTTCTCAGTCGCAGATAAAGCTTTTCGGATTGAAAACCGGCGACACCGTTAGAGGCACAATACGTCCTCCCCGGGATGGAGAAAAGTATTTCCCGTTGATCAAAATAGAACATATTAACGGAAAAACTCCTGAAGAGGTCCGCGACAGGGTTCCCTTCGATTACCTCACTCCTCTTTTTCCCGACGAGAAACTTAAAATATCAGGCGGCAGCAACCCCACACTTTCTATGAGGATCATGGATATGTTTACCCCAATAGGAAAAGGACAGAGAGGACTTATCGTTGCCCAGCCAAAAACAGGTAAAACAGTACTTCTGAAGGAAGTAGCCAATGCCATTGCCGACAATCATCCTGAGGTATACCTGATCATTCTTCTCATCGATGAACGGCCAGAAGAAGTTACGGATATGGCACGCAGCGTGAGAGCTGAAGTGATATCTTCCACTTTCGATGAACCCGCCGACCGCCATGTCAGAATAGCCAATATTGTGCTGGAAAAAGCCAAACGGCTTGTTGAATGTGGTCACGATGTGGTCATTCTTCTCGATTCCATTACAAGGCTGGCAAGAGCTTATAATACTGTATCTCCTGCATCAGGCAAAGTACTTTCCGGCGGAGTTGAAGCCAACGCACTCCAAAAACCCAAACGTTTCTTTGGTGCAGCCCGTAAAATTGAGAACGGAGGTTCTCTTACCATTATTGCTACTGCCCTGACAGAAACGGGTTCAAAAATGGATGAAGTCATTTTTGAAGAATTTAAAGGAACCGGTAACATGGAACTTCAACTGGACAGAAAACTTTCCAATAAACGTATATATCCTGCCATTGATATTGTAGCATCCAGCACCCGCAGGGAAGAACTGCTTCTGGATAAAGAAGCCCTGCAGCGCATCTGGATTCTTCGCAACCACCTGGCGGACATGAATCCCCTTGAAGCCATGGAGTTTCTGAAAGACAGAATTAAATATACGAACTCCAACGAGGAGTTTCTTATATCGATGAACAGTTAATCTCTCCCTGTCAGCTCTTAACAAGTTTAACATACAGCGGTAAACGATCGTTGCCTGATACTTTAAGAAAATAAATCCCTTTGGGTAGATCAGCACCTTCATCCGATCTGCCATCCCATTCAAATATTGCGGGTTTAGGATTGCTTCCCGCTAGCTGCTTTTCCAGCAGTTTGTTTCCGGTCAGATCAAAAATTTCAATGCTTCTGACATTTCCTGAAAAACGAATGACAATTCGTTCACTGAATGGATTCGGATAAGCAGACACAAAACTGATATCATCGCTTTCTGAAACCCCGAGACGCTGATAAAAAATGATATGGTCGGTAAAAGGTGAATGGACACTTTGTGCGATAAAAGGATGTAACATATCCACTGTACCTGAAGCAACCCGGAAATACATATTGTCGAAATCAATCCTGTAAATTTCGTAATCATAATAGGGCACCGAACTTCCTGTCAAGGCAGGAATTTCATTCATATTCAGATGATATCCGTTTGAGGAAGAAGAATTATCGGAAACGACCACCTGCATCATATCACCATTCAAAGACCTTGCTGCCATAACAGTTGTCCCTAAGCTGTCATCACCATCAGAATCCAGACTGTAAGTCATATCTGTCAACTGACGATAGATCCTGTATGCCAGACCTCCATATCTCAATGAACCGTCATCGTTCAACAAACCGAAGTAGTAACTTGCGAGATTGTACCTGAAAAATTTACCAATTTCCGTTTCGTTCATGTATTTAAAAGCAGACAATGTGGAGGCTGAATTAATGGCATCATTGCAAACTCTCATGCTATACACATCAAAATCATACAAATAAATATTCCATTCGCTATTAATCAGCTCAATCCCATTTAAACCCTTACTCTCCAATTTCAGCCTGATATAATCGTTTGCATATTTAAAGTACCATGGATTGAGATAATAGTAGACATGGTAAGACAGGAAGTCGAGAGGCAGATGATGAAGGCTTACAGAATCAAGGAAGGTGTTCATAAATCTCTCGTTAAAAATGTTTGAAACTGCAGGTCCGCCAATTTTAAGTAAAGGATTGTAGGCTTTTATTTTCCTGCTTGCAATACTGTATAACCGCGAGTATTGTGCGGGTGTGCCGTTCCAGAATTGTGCAATATCCGGTTCATTCCATATTTCAAAATAATCGAGCCCGAAGTGATATCCGCTCTTCCAGCCGTCATTATAATGTTTGATTATCTGAACACATACCTGCGCCCATTTCTCCATATCGGAGGGCGGATAATTGTACAGAGGGACAGTTTCATAGCTTTCACCCAAGCGGTAATATACTTTTCCTCCTGCATCCAGAATGGCTTTAACTATTGAATCCGTCGTCCGGAAATGATATGCCAGTGAGTCGAAAGGACTTCTTGAAGTGTCAGGGAATATAGCATGATGGTCGAAAGCGAAGAAATAATCATGCGTTCTAACATAATCACAACCCAATTCCTGAAATTGCCTGATATTATTGTTGGGTGCACTTCGGTCACCGGGACCGTTGTTTACCTGAAGAATTTTCTTAAAAGGCGCCTTGGTTTGTGAAGTATAAACATTAAAGTTATGATGAGTAGTGTCCGTTTGTTTCACCAGCGAAAAATCATCAAAATAAAATTCTCCTTTACCAAAGCAAAACATCGCCAGCACAACTTTATTGCAGTTATCAGGAATAGTGAAACGGTTAGTGAATTTTGTCCATCCATTGAGTGCAGAGTACGGAAGGCAATAAGACTGCTGTAATTTTACAGTGTCGATTTTAAACTGCAGAAAGGGCATAACATACTGTTCGACATTATCAGAATTCACCCAGTAGTTATAAACATAACTTTTACCGGGACTTACTGCTATTTCTTCCGCTATTGCAGCCATCACTCCGGAACTGTCTACAGATTTAATCTTCAGCGACTTTGTCCCGCCATGCACAGAATCTGTGATCAAAGAAAATGTGGTTACTGACGGTATTGACGAAAAGTACATCCAGTAATCGAGATTGCTTTCAAATCCCCCATTGGTAAACTGGTTCTGAGCCTGAATATCCTGTAATATGAAATCCAAAAACAGAAGAATGAAAAATAAATGTCTCATTTGTTCAGTGATTTTTCAATCAAAATTAATGCTTTTGTTGCTTGGATATTCAGAAAGAATATATTCTGCTTTGAATAAGCAGAAAACACGATCAATACTGCGAATGAATGTGATAATCAGCAGGTTTGGTTTCAAAACATCTTCAAAGAATAAAGGGATAGTTCAGTAACCGGTAGTAGCACAGCCTGATTTAATTAATTTAAGTTGCGACCTATGATATTAACAAAAGGTGTTTGATAAAAATATAATAAAAGGCAAAGTCTATCAATGGAAACTTCCGATAATGGTAGTTCTAACC
>Ga0209083_1004227_pt1 | contig 11233 bp, 11 predicted proteins | sample AM7aDNAmetaG_FD_184132 | JGI IMG/M metagenome (GOLD analysis project Ga0209083, IMG submission 184132) | Freshwater microbial communities from Finland to study Microbial Dark Matter (Phase II) - AM7a DNA metaG (SPAdes) (version 3) | ecosystem: Environmental > Aquatic > Freshwater > Lake ...
GTAGTATGGTGCCCCCGTTGCCCACTATAAATGTGCCGCTGTCCGGACTGCCGTAAATACCAATGAGATTTACTGTTGTGCCGCTTGGCATGGCTGCCCAGATACCGGCCTGCAGCCGCAGTATGGTGCCGCCGTTTCCAACGGCATATACTGTCCCCTCGGGGCTGCACCAGACGCCATTTAGGTTTACCGTCGTGCCGCTTGGCATCTGTGCCCAGCTGTTATTTTGCAGGCTCCATATGATGCCGCCGCTGCCGACGGCATACAGGTTGCCCTCGACAGTGCCGCTGATAGCATTAAAAGAATATTCTTGCGCTCCGCCGGGGTTTAGAGCACGCCAGTCCTGCGAAAATGCAACGGACGTGAAGCCTGTTGCCAGAATAAATGCACCGGCTATGATGGCATAAACAGCGCCTGGAATTTTCATATGCACTCTCCTGCAAACGTTGGACAAGAAGACAGTAGTCAAAATTGACACTCTCGAAAAAAGTCGAAAATTCAACAAAATCGTCATACGAAAGCCGGTATCCAGGAATTTCAGATACTTAAAAAGCACTGGACCCCGGTTTTCACCGGGGTGACGACTTGTGCGAAACCATCAGAATTCAGAATAAAAAATTCAAAACCAAAAAGTAAATTTTTTTCTACTGACTACCGGCTTCTGAATTCTGCTTTATTATCTGGCGATGATATATATCAGTGCAGACATGGTGGCTGCACACGGTATGGTAAGAATCCAGGCCCACACAATCTGTCCCGCCACGCCCCAGCGAACGGCCGTAAAACGCCGCAGCGATCCAACGCCCATGATGGAGCCGGTGATAGTGTGGGTAGTACTGACGGGAATGCCGAAAGCCGATGCGATAAAGAGGCTTATGGCAGCGCTGGTTTCAGCGGAGAAGCCGTCCACGGGCTTAAGTTTTGCAATCTTCTGGCCCATGGTCTTCACGATGCGCCAGCCACCGAACATGGTGCCCAAGGCTATGGCTGCCTGGCAGGATAGGACTACCCAGAAGGGTATATAAAAAGTGTTGCCCAAAAGTCCCGCACTGAAAAGAAGGCCTGCGATGACACCCATGGTTTTTTGCGCATCATTGCCTCCGTGACCAAGGCTGTAAAGCGCCGCCGACACAAGCTGGCCACGCCTGAAGAGGTTATCAACCTGCCGGGGCGACTTGCGTCGGAATATCCAGCTTACCGCCGTGCCCAGCATGAGCCCGAGCACCAGCCCCATTACGGGTGATATAAAAATGAAGGCGACGGTTTTGATAATGCCAGGCCAGATAAGCGAGCCTGTGCCGGCCTTGACCACAGCTGCGCCTATGAGGCCTCCCATGAGCGCGTGCGACGAGCTTGTGGGAAGTCCGAGATACCAGGTCAGCACATCCCACAGGCAGGCCCCTATCAGGGTAGCAAAGATTATGTCGGCATCAATGACCGAGAGTTCTACAATACCCTTACCGATAGTGCCTGCAACATGGAGCCCGAAAAAGAGAAAAGCGATAAAATTGAAAAAAGCGGCCCAGATAACCGCCTGCCGCGGGGTTAGGACGCGCGTAGAAACAACGGTGGCGATTGAGTTGGCCGAATCATGGAAGCCGTTCAGGAAGTCAAACAGCAGCGCCAGAAAGATCAGAAAAATGAGCCAGAGTGTCATGGCGGCTATGCCTGTTTAACCATAATTGATTCAATAACATTGGCAACATCTTCGCACTGATCAAGGGCCCTTTCCGCATCTTGGAAAATATCCTTCCATTTGATGATATATAGAGGATCGAAGCTGTTGTCAAAAAGTTTGCCGATAGTTTCGTCCCGGAGCTGATCGCCCAGATTTTCAAGCCGGTTTATTTCAATGCAGGCTTCTGAAATGATTTTTACGTTTTTGAGATTGCGCAGCCCGCGAACGGCAGCGGCGAGGGACTTTACCGACTGCTCGATAAGCTCGGAGAATCGGATAAGGTCTTTACTTACGCTGTTATGCAGATTGTAGAGAAGCAGGCGCTTGGTTATGGCGTGAATGATGTCAACGACGCTATCGAACCGGTGCGCAAGCGCATAAATATCTTCCCGATCGAAAGGGGTAATGAAGGTTCGGTTCAGCTTATCGATGATTTCATGGGTTATGTCATCACAGAGATGCTCGATGGCCCGCATTTTCTCATTTGCTGCTTCATCAAAGGTGCCCTCCGCGGCAAACTGCTTGAATAATCGTGCAGCATCCACTGATGCATCGGCCATTTTATCAAACAGGTCAAAAAATTGGTGCTCTCTGGGAAGCAGGCTGAATCCCATGTCTTTCTCCTCCAGCGTGTGGTTGTTCGAGCGAGGGCTACAAAGCAAGCTGCATGGCAGCGTGTCTCTCGGGCAAGATAAGCGCCTTTCGGCGTTGAATATGTATAGCAGAGCAGGGTTTGTTTGACAAGTTTCTTGAGAAAATTCATGCGGGCCTTTATGTGTACTGCCCTTATGGGCGAAGGCCGGCTGCAGGCATGGCATTGAACCGGCCCCTGGCATCAGCCGAAGCGGCCGGTAATATAGCCGTCAGTCCGATTATCTGAGGGCGCGGTAAATATTTTGGAAGTATCGCCGAACTCGATAAGGTCCCCCAGCAGCATGAATCCCGTATGATCCGATACGCGGGCAGCCTGCTGCATATTGTGGGTAACGATCAGGATGGTATAGTCTTTTTTCAGCTCGATCATCAGCTCTTCGATTCTCAGGGTGGCAATAGGGTCAAGGGCTGAACAGGGCTCGTCCAGAAGAATGATCTGCGGCTCCACGGTGAGCAGCCGAGCGATACACAGGCGCTGCTTCATCTCTTCTGAAAGATTCATGGCAGATGTATGGCGCTTGTCCTTAAGATCGTCCCACAGGTCAACAGACTTGAGGCACCGCTCCACAATTTCGGCGTGCTGCCGTTTCGGGATGCCGTGCACCCTGAGCCCGTAGAGGAGATTGTCCTGCACGGAAAACGGAAAGGGATTGGGCCGCTGAAACACCATGCCAATGTTTTTTCGCAGCTCGATAATGTCGATGCTGTCAATTGGCCGGTCGTTAACAAAAATAGAGCCGGTCACCTTCACATCGTCGATGAGATCGTTCATGCGGTTAAAGCAGCGCAGCAGCGTTGATTTGCCGCAGCCCGACGGCCCGATAAGCGCGGTTATGGCATTGCGGTAGACGCAGAAGTCAACATCCTTAAGCCCGTGAAAGGCGCCGTAATAAAGATTCAGTTTTTCTGTTTTAAGGGCGCAGTCGAGCATCATCCGAATTTTCCCTGGATATAATCTTCAGTTCTTTTGATGGACGGGTTGGTGAAAATTTTATCCGTAGCCCCGAACTCAACCAGTTCGCCCATGTAGAAGAATGCGGAAAAGTCCGTGGCGCGGGCGATCTGCTTGGTGTTGTTGGATACCAGGATGATGGTAAAGTCCTTTTTGAGCTCGTTTAAGGCCTCTTCGATTTTGGCCGTTGATATGGGGTCAAGGCCCGAGCAGGGCTCATCCAGCAGAATAATTTCAGGCTGCAGCGCAAGGGTTCGGGCCAGGCAGAGCCGCTGCTGCTGGCCGCCCGAGAGTTTTAATGCCGAGGTCTGCTGACGGTCATACACCTCTTCCCAGAGCACCGCTTTTTTTAGGCTCGCTTCAACAATATCCTGCAAGTCGGTTTTTTTTGTTATGCCCTTCAGGCGCGGGCCATAGGCGATATTTTCAAAAATGGAGCGCGGCAGCGGCAGCGGTACGGCAAACACAGTGCCCACCCGGCGTCGCAGACCCACCACATCAACAGATTTTCCCAGAATATCTTCCCCGTCTATGGACAGGCTGCCTTGAATTTTTACCTTGTCTTCAAAATCGATCATTCGGTTTATAAGCGATATAAGCGTCGACTTGCCGCTGCCGGCTGGCCCCATGAGGCCCGTGATCATATTTTTATATATCTCAAGGTCGATGCCTTTAAGCACCGGTGCATCACCGAACCATAGGCTGAGATTTTCTGCGCGAATTTTTGATTCCATTTCAACCGATCAAGCTAATGAAACTAATTAAACCAGCTAAATATGTTTTTTATGAATACTTCGATGTGACTTTATTCATTGTGTAATAGGCAAGAATATTTATTGCCAGAATGCTCACCACGAGCACAAGAGCCGTTGCATAGGCCTTTTCCATGGAGATACCTTCACGTGCAAGAATATAGAAATGTACAGCCATGGTACGGCCCGAATCCATAAGCGATGTGGGCAGGCGCAGCGAGCTGCCCATGGTGAAAATAACTGCTGCTGTTTCCCCTACTGCCCGACCGATGCTCAGCATGATACCCGTCAGGATGCCGGGTGCAGCTGACGGCAGCACCACTTTAACCGTTGTTTCCCATTTGGTGGCCCCGAGCGAGTGGCTCACGATGCGCAGATTTTTGGGCACCGCCTTGATGGCCTCCTCGCTGGTGCGGATGATGGTCGGTAGAATCATAATGGTCATGGTAAAGGCGCCCGCCAGCAGCGACCAGCCCATGCCCAGCTTGATGACGAAAAAAATGAACCCGAACAGGCCGTAAATGATCGAGGGTATGCCTGCCAGCGACTCGACGCCGAATCGGATGATACTGGTGAAGCGCGACTCTTTCGTGTATTCGGTCAGGTAGATGGCGGTACCAATGCCCAGAGGTGTTGCAAAAAGAATGGAAAGCGCCACGAGGAAAAGCGTACCGATGATGGCGGGGAAAATGCCGCCATGGCGGCCCATGTCTTCCGGGTAGGTAAGCATGAATGACAGGCCGCAGTTGGAAATGCCTTTGACAAATATTATGAACACGATGATAACGAGTATGCCGACAGTGAAGTATGCCTGCATGCTGAGCGTACGGCTGACCAGCTTGTCGATAAGGCGCGGATTGATTCTCATTTAATCACCGTCCTTCTGATGACGAAGTTGGCCAGGTAATTCAGCACCATGATAATGCTCAGCAGCACCACGCCGGTTGAAAAGAGTCCCATCCTGTGGTCGCCGCTGGCGTAGGAAAGCTCAAGGGCTATGTTGCTGGTAAGCGTGCGCAGGGGATCGAGCATGTCTGTGGGGATTTTCAGGGCATTGCCCGCCACCATGATCACGGCCATGGTTTCCCCTACGGCGCGTCCCATGCCGAGAATGCAGCTTGCAAGTATGCCTGATTTTGCCGCAGGGATAACCACGCGGCTGGTGCTCTGCCACTGGGTTGAGCCCATGGCAAGTGCGCCTTCCCGGTAGCTGCGGGGCACGCTCGTAAGGGCATCATAGGAAATGCTGATGATCGTGGGCAGAATCATAATCCCCAGCACGATTGACGTGGCAAGCAGCGAAAAACCCGAGCCGCCGATAAATTGTCTGATGAAGGGAACAATATAGATAACGCCCAGAAAGCCGTAGACGACTGACGGAATACCTGCAAGCAGTTCAAGTGCGGGCTTTAGGAACAATTTTTGCTGCCTGCCTGCGTATTCTGCAAGGTAGATCGCGCATCCGAGGCCCAGCGGCGCCCCGATGAACAAGGCGCCGAAGGTCACCAGAAACGATGAAACGATCATGGGGAAGATGCCGAAAAGGCCCTTGGTGGGTGCCCACTTCATGCCGAAAACAATGTTTTTGACTCCCACCTTGTAAAACAGCGGCAGGCCTTCTACCAGTATGAAGGCAAAAATAAGAAACAGGAACAGCAGCGATGAGAAGGCACACGCCGTAAGTATCTGCTTGATGATGCGCTCTTTGAGCACTGCTTTACTTGGACTCATTGACCGGAATCAGCCCTTCCTTTTTCAAAATAAGCTGGCCGTCTTTTGACAGCACATAGTTGATAAACGTGGTTGCATCGCCGGTGGGAGTTCCCATTGTGAGATAGAGAAACGGCCTGACGATTTTATACTGCTTTTTTTTAATGGCGTCGGCTGTGGGCTTGACATCATCGATGTTGACCGCTGACACGCGCGTATCGACCATCCCGAGCGATAGATACCCGACGGCATACGGGTCTGTGGCAACCACTTCTTTCACCGATCCGTTTGAATCCTGCACCATGATGCCGTCGTCGATGAAATCTTTGTGCATCACCAGTTCTTCAAAAGCACCGCGCGTGCCCGAGCCTTCCTCGCGCGTCACCGCATCGATTCTGCGGTCGAGCCAGCCAAGCTCCTTCCAGTTTTTTATTTTTCCGCTAAAAATATCGCGGACCTGGGAAAGCTTCAGGCTGGTCACGGGATTATCGGGATGCACCACGATGGCAATGCCGTCCAGGCAGATCGTTATTTCCTGGAGCGTTTTTTCGTCTGGTTTTAACTCGCGTGAGCTCATGCCAATATCGACGGTTTTATTCATGCAGGCCTGTATGCCCGCTGTCGAGCCGCCGGACTGCACATTCACCCTGAAGGTCGGCTGCTCAACCATGAAATGTTCGGCCAGCTTTTCCGTAAACGGCATGACCGATGTGGACCCGGCGATATTGACGATGTGTTTGTTGTAGATGGCCTTGGACGTAGAGTCGCCGCCGCAGCCTATCGCTCCCAGAACCATCACCGTTAGTAGAAGTGCCCTGCATATGCTCATCAGGCTCTTATACCTCCTGGGTGTCCCTGAGATGCCGCATTATTTTGCCTTCAACCATGAAAACAACCAGTTCGGCTATGTTGACGGCATGGTCGGCGATGCGCTCGAGATATTTTGATATAAACAGCAGCCGTGTGGCCCGCGGCACGCAGCCATAGTCCTTTGCCATTAAGTTCACCAGTTCGTGATAAATCTGGTTCAGGGCATGATCGACTTTTTCATCTTCTTCAACGACTGCCCGGGCCGCAATGGGGTCTTCATTTACAAAAGAGTTCAAGCTGTCTCTGAGCATCTGCTGCACGCTCAGTGCCATCTGCGGCAGGGTTATATAGGGCTTCAGCTGAGGCTCTTTATTTAGTTCAAGCACCCGCTCGGAGATATTAACGGCCATATCGCCGATGCGTTCAAGGTCGTAGTTGATTTTTATGGCCGTGGTGATAAAGCGCAGGTCGCGCGCCGCGGGCTGCCGCAGCGCAAGCAGGCGTAGGCAGAACTCGTCTATTTCGATCTCTTCGTTGTCAATAAAATCGTCGTCGGCGATGATTTTCTGGGCGGTTTCCGAACTGCGCTCCTCAAGGGCCTGAATTGCATCGCGTATGGCGCGCTCAACCCGGCCGCCCACCAGCAGCAGCCGCTCCTTTAAATCATGCAGTTCTTTGTCGAATGATTTGTAAATATGACCGTCCATGTATCTGGTCTCCTTGAGTTAAAATGTTGCGGGACTTTGGGGCTCTATGTGCGCACCGGAATTTATGACTAGTTGGCCTTCGCATTTGATTTTATAGGCCCCCTCACCCCAACCCTCTCCCACAAGGGGCGAGGGAGCCTGTCTTTCCCCTCCCTTGATGGGAGGGGATGAAGGGGAGGGTGCCTACAACATCTAATTTTAAATGTGAAAACCAACTGGGACTTTGTTCGCCAAGCGCCGAGACTGTTTATTATGCATGTTTTCAGCCTGTGAAGTCAAGCTTTAGCTCCCCGGTCTTCTGAAAAAATTAACCGAATCTTAACAGAAAGCTTCCTCAGACTTAACCGAAGTTTAACATACTATTAACTGAAAGTTTAAAAGAGGTTAACAAAGCAGGGCTAGAATCCCCCCATAACGTGCCACAACGGCAACAAGAGTAACGAACTTATTTATGGAGAAGAAAGGGAGGCAAAAGTTATGGGAAACAGAAAAGCAATAAAATTATTTACAGCAGTATGTGTTGCATTGGCTCTTCTGGTTACGGGCGGTTCAGCACAGGCGGGGTTGTTTAACGGCCTGCCGGAGGTTGTTGTTTTAAAGCCCGGCCATGATGCGACGCGGCAATTCTATTTAAATGATACATTTGATCTGAATGGCTTCGACAATTATGAGGCGTTTCTGTTTGTTGCCGTCGCAGATAATTCGACAACGCCTGCAACAAAATGCGGTGTTCTGACCATAACGCTCAGCACGTCGGCTACGATTACCTTTGGCGCGTACATAGATTATTCCCTTATCGGGTTCTCCTATCCGATTGGCGGAAAACTTGCCGCGAACTCTTTTTACAGCTTAAATTTTACGACGCCGCAGAAGGCAGTAAAAGCCATCACCCTGAACTCGATGTACGGGTTTGGTTTTGTTACGGCTCTGATGAGAAATATTGAGGGCGTTGTCACCCAGCCGACTCCGTTCAGTATTCTGTTCTCCCTTGCTGCAAAAAAATAATACGGAAATACTACTGAAAGGAGGCGTACTATTATGAAACGATTACTCGCAATAGGTGTAGGTTGTGCTCTGGTTGTCTGTGCAGCATTTTCCGCTGCGCGGGCCAGCGAAGTTGATATTTTAGTGGATAAACTGGTGAAAAAGGGCGTGCTGAACAAGCAGGAAGCCACCGAGGTGTTGCAGGAAGTCCAGGATGCCCAGTGGCAGGAGAAGGATAAGGAACGCGCCGAAGTCATAAAAGGCACAAAAGATGCCATAAAGAAGGATAATCCGAGCCTGTTTGCCGGAGAAATTCCCGCCTGGGTGCGCAGGATGGAGATAAAAGGCGATTTGCGGCTGCGCTATGAAAACATCGACCGTGATGTAACCGGTTACACGCAAAGAGAGCGCTACCGTTACCGGCTCCGCCTGGGCGTTGTTACAAAGTTGGATGAAATTAACAATATGGAAATCGGCTTTGGGTTTGCCAGCGGCTCGGATGATCCGCGCTCGACCAATCAGACCTACGGCAATGAGTTTTCAAAAGGCGATCTGCGTGTTGATTATGCCTATGCCAAATATAAACCCTTCAGCTGGGTAACGCTGCTCGCCGGTAAGTTTAGTAATCCGCTGTGGCTCCCGACAGACACTTTCTGGGATTATGACATTAATCCCGAAGGCGTGGCTGCGCAGTTTACCTATGCGGCATCACCAAACATTGATCTGTTTTTGAATACGGGCTGGCTTGTTCTTGATGAACTGCCCAATGATGAAAACGATCCGTCCGTGTTCGTGTTCCAGCCGGGAAGCAAAATAAAGTTCGGCGATGCGTACTTTAAAAACGCAGTTTCCTACATGCAATCAAATAATGTGAAAAATCATACCTTTGCCGCCTGGTCGGCAAAAACCAATACCCTGCACGCCATTAACGAGCAGCATCCCGGAACGCTGAAGTTTGACTTTAACTGCGTTACGCTCAGCGGTGAACTGGGCACTAAGATACCGCTTACGTATCTGCCGTTTGCAGCCGTGTTCGGCGAGTGGGAAAAGAACTCGAAAGCCCACGGCGGCCAGGATACGGGCTTAGTGTATGGTCTTAAGTTCGGGTATGAGAAGGTCACCAAACTCAATGAGTGGCAGGTATCGGCCCGCTACGCAAAACTCGAACAAAATGCCTGGCTTGATTTTCTGCCCGACAGCGATACCTGGGACGGCCGCACGGGTGTCAAGGGGCCGAAAGTTCAGCTCCAGTACGGTCTTTTCAAGAATGTGTGGGCGACCGCCACGTACTTCAATTCAAAGATGCTCCACGCGATGCACTTGGTGGATGGCTCTCAAGAAGAAAACAGAGTCCAGTTTGATTTGAACTGGAAGTTTTAGTCGGCGTTTTCACTCACAGCAAAGGAGAAATATATGAAAAAAACATGGATCATTCTAGCAATCCTGTGCGCGACCGCGGGGCTTTTCAACCCGCCCGCGCAGGCAGGCAGCAAGGAGCTGCTCGGGGCGGGTGCAACATTCCCGTTCCCGTTCTACTCCAAGCTGTTTGACACCTATAACCAGGTAAAGGGCGTGAAGGTCAATTATCAGGCCATCGGCTCGGGCGGCGGCGTTCAGCAGATCAAAGCCAAAACTGTTGATTTCGGCGGCACCGATGCTTTCCTGGACGGCAAAGAAATGTCTGAGGCCGGCGCCCCTCTTCTGCATGTGCCGACCTGCCTTGGCGGGGTAGTTCTCACGTATAATGTGCCCGGCGATCCTACCCTCAAGCTGACCCCCAGCCTGATAGTGGATATTTTTCTCGGCAGGATTGAAAAATGGAATGACAAGCGGATACTGGATGTCAATCCCGGCGTGCAGCTTCCGGACCAGAACATCGCCACCGTGCACCGCTCCGATGGCAGCGGCACCACGGCCGTTTTTGTAGACTATCTGAGCAAGGTCAGCGCCGAGTGGAAGGAGCGTGTCGGCGCAGGCAAGTCCGTGAACTGGCCAAATGGTCTTGGCGGCAAGGGAAACTCGGGTGTTGCGGGCCTTGTAAAACAGGTGCCCGGCTCTATCGGCTATGTCGAGCTGATTTATGCCGTGCAGAACAAAATGCCCTATGCCGATATAAAAAACAAGTCGGGTGTTTTCATTAAGCCCTCCATGAAATCAATCTCCGTAGCAGCAAATTTCGCCATTCCCGATGACACGCGCGTGAGCATTGTCGACACGCCGGCCAAAGACGGCTACCCGATTTCCGGCTTTACCTGGCTGGTTTTTTATAAAGAACAAAAGTACAGCGGCCGCTCACTGGAAAGGGCCACAGATCTTGTAAATCTCCTGGGATGGATTCTGCATGACGGGCAGGGGATTGCAGAAAGTCTTGACTATGCACCGCTGTCGGCTGATGTCGTTAAAAAGGCCGAAGCAGTTTTAAAATCAACGACCTATGATGGAGTTGCGATAGTGCAGTAATACGCTGGCATGCCGGAGTGCGGTGCGTCACTTACCCCCCTTTGTGGCGGGCCGCGCTTCGGAGCTTGCGTTTTCCATGCAGCGGTTTTCAACCGTTAACAATCGCGACAGAAGTTGTCCATGTAAAAATTTAAATTTGCAACAAGACCGCAGCAATCATGAACGGCGAACAACAATGCCCCGGACAATAGCTGAAATAACCGCACCGCCTGCGATGGCGGGACTTTTGATTCGGGATAAACCGTTGCACAGTGCAGACAGGCATATGTTTAAAGTATCCTCTGACGGTATTTTTAAAACAGTTTTAACGGCCGTGGGCGTGCTTATACTCCTGCTGCTTGCAGGCATCTTTTTGACCCTGGTGGTCGATTCGCTGCCTGCCATGAAGGTATCAGGATTTGCATTTTTTACCGGTACGACATGGGATCCGGTCTTCAAAGTATACGGGTCTCTGGCTTTCCTGGTCGGTACGCTCCTTACTTCGTTCCTGGCTCTTGCCATATCGCTGCCGTTCTCCCTTGCCATT
>Ga0209083_1004237_pt1 | contig 11203 bp, 6 predicted proteins | sample AM7aDNAmetaG_FD_184132 | JGI IMG/M metagenome (GOLD analysis project Ga0209083, IMG submission 184132) | Freshwater microbial communities from Finland to study Microbial Dark Matter (Phase II) - AM7a DNA metaG (SPAdes) (version 3) | ecosystem: Environmental > Aquatic > Freshwater > Lake ...
AGAACTTGAAAAGATTAAGATTATGATCTTGCCGGATGGCGAGAAAATTACAACTGAGATCACTAAGAAACAGCGCGAAATCCTGGATGCCCTTCATATGTGTGCCTAAACTCTGGGGAGGTCAGGAAGGAAATGAATGACATGTTTTCCAAATCTGAGCAAAATTTAGAGAGCAATTATTAATAATATGATGATTGATACTAGTAAGAATGGTAGGGGTTCCCGTCCCCCGCATATAATAATTAGTATTTGTCAATACATATCGTGTGTATTTCTCAATTTTATTGGATTTACTTTTCTAAAAGCAAATTATGTCCGATTGAATCTTATTCACATGTTTTTTTGTATAAATATGCTTAGATAGCTAAATTCGCAGTTGGTTAACATTCGTCCTTCTATATATGTAACTCACTCTTGGGCATTCTCCTGTGATAAAATAGACCCAGTCCTGTGCTGCAATACCTTTCTGCCTGATATATCTTGAGGCAAGCATAATTAAATTCCCGAAAGCAAGAAAAGAACTTTAATATAGCGAAAGTGTCTCTTGAGAAATAAGGATGACAGAACAGCGATATGCAATCCTAATTGCCAGCAGTCAATTTGAAGATCAGAACCTTCAGAAACTACAATGTCCCGAGAATGATGTAGATGGACTTGACAGGATACTAAAATCTGAAGAATATGGCAATTTTTCAAATACAATCCCCTTAAAGAATACGCCACACCATAAGGTACAGGAAGAGATTGATCGGGTCATCCAAACTGCAGACAAAGATGACTTGATTTTGATCTACTATTCGGGTCATGGTAAACTAGACCACGCTGGAAAGTTGCACCTTGCGACAACTAATACCAATGTAAAGTACCTGAAATCAACCTCTATTTCCATCAATTTCATAAAAGATCTTTTGGACGGTTCAAGGACCAATAAAGTTATCCTTATTCTGGACTGTTGTTATAGCGGCTTAGCTGGTGAAGCTTTTGCGCGAGGTGGAATAGATGAAGAACTTCAATCACTATCAAAAGTAACCGGCACATATATCATTACTGCGTCAGGTGGAACTCAAGCAGCTTTTGAGAAACCAGAAGATGGTTATGGAGTTTTCACTAAACATGCAATCGAAGGCATAACTAGCTGGGAGGCAGCCAACATAGAAGGCAATGTCACAATGGATAGCCTCTATTCATACATCCACAAAAAAATGCTAAAAGAACGCATCCAAAGGCCTATGAAGTGGGCTTTGAACGTAAAGGGCGAACTGGTTATTGCAAGCAGGAACAAATCAAAATCGGTCTTAGAAAGCCAAAAAACGACCGAATGGGATTCTCTAACAAAGGCTCTGAAGGATAATGATTCAGATACCAGAAAACTGGCCGTGCAAGTTCTTAGAGAGATTGGGATACCTGCAATAAGATCCTTGATCCAAGCTCTAAAGGATGATGAAGATCCTAATATTAGAAAGGAAACTGCTGAAGCTCTTGGATTCATTGGAGACGTTAAAGCAATCGAGCCTCTGATCCAGGCTCTTAGGGATGATGATAATCGCGTCCGAGAAGAATCTATGGAGGCTTTAAGAAAGATAGGAGTTCCTTCAATAGAAGCTTTGGCTAAAGTTCTCAATGATAGAAACAATCAAGTCAGAAAGCATGCCGCGCAAGCTCTAGGAGAAATTAAGGATGCAAGAGCCGTTGAATCCCTGATCCAAGTTCTCAAGGACAGTGATAGTGATGTCCTTGGAGAAGCAGTATCGGCACTCGAAAAGATAGGGATAGCTTCAGTTGTACCCCTGATACGGGCTCTTAAAGATATGGATAGCCAAGTAAGAAAGCTCGCCACGGTGGCTTTAGGAGAAATCAGAGATACCAGGGCAGTAGAACCTCTGATCCAAGTTCTCAGCGATAATGACAGCAATGTTCGAGGTGGAGCAGCGGATGCTCTAAGCAAAATCAGAGATATCCGCGCAGTTGAACCCTTAATCCAGTTTCTCAAAGATAACGATAGCAATGTCCGATGTAAAGCTGCAATGGCCCTCGGGAAAATTGGAGATGCAAAAGCAAGCGAACCTTTGATTCGTGCTCTTTTATATGATACTGATAGCGAAGTTAGAAAAAACGCTGCAATGGCTCTTGGAGAGATTAAAGATCCAATAACTTCAGAACCTTTGATACAGGCTTTTATGGATACTAATTATCAAGTCCGAAGAAATGCTGCAATAGCTCTTGAAGGGATCAAAGTAGAAATCATCGGGAATATTGTGGCATTGGAAATCCTGATAAATGCTCTCAAAGATGACGACAGTCAAATTCGAGGGTCAGCTGTAAGAGTCCTAACGAACACATGGGCAACGGATCAATTGATCAAGAATCTAAAGAATGATGATGAGATCATCCGGCAGATGGTTGTTAGGATTCTTGGGAAAATCAGAGCTTTTGAGGCAGTAGGATCTCTAATTCAAATGCTTAAGAATGATTGTAGCACGGCCGTACGAGAAGAGGTCGCAATCGCTCTTGGAGAGATTAAAAGTCCGAAAGCTGTAGAACCTCTTGTTCAAGCCATTAAGAAGGACTATTATGAGCAAGTCAGAGAAGCGGCTGTTGTGGCGGTGGGAAGAATCAAATGGTAAACAATGATTGCATCTTCTAGGATGTGCGATAAGTCTCACTTGCATTAGAAGTTTTCCGTTATGATAATATATTTGACCCGGAAAAGTTGATAAACTTTGATGAGCAGATATCTTTCCGCGATTAAGGGTGGTTATGATGGCAATAACTCTTTCGGTCTCATCCCCTGAACTTAGCGAAGAACGCATTCAAGCGCTTATTGGAGATTTATATAGGACCATAACCAAAGAAACGGATGTTGAAGCGGAATTGGCTAAGGGAGTAACTCAAAGGGGGGCGAAAGGCGAGCCAATTACTTTAGGACTAATTGCTTTGACTTTTTTAAGCAGAGGATCAGTGGTTGCCCTGCTTGATGTATTGAAATCCTACATGGCAAGGGATTCCACACTAGAATTGACGCTTGAACGAAATGATGGAGCAAAATTGATCATAAATGCGAAGAATATGCGAAAAGAACAGATAAATGAAACGTTTATGAAGGCAAAAGACTTTTTGCAAAATCATGAGGATTGAAAATCGCTTATGAGGTCCTAATTGAAAGTAGCTGGTACAAAGATAGGAACCAGAAGGATCTAAAACTCCCGAAAATGAATTAGATGGATTCCCTAAAATATAATCTCCCTATATCTAATAAAGAAATCGGTGATATTGATGGACGTTTTACTATCCATTAAGCCAAAGTTTGCGGAGGCAATTATCAATGGCAGAAAAAAATACGAATTTCGCAAGAATGCATTCTCCAAAAAAGATATAGGCAGCGTGTACATTTATTCCACCAATCCCATTAAAAAAATAGTAGGAATTTTTAAGATAAATAATATAATCGAGGGCAGACCAAGCACTCTATGGTATCAGCTGAAGGATGATGCAGGAATCTCTGAGGAAGAGTTTTTTGCTTATTTCAAGAACCGAGAAGTAGGGTTCGCCTTCCAGATAGTGGACGTAGAAAAATTTGAAACCCCAGTGGATCCGAAGATCATATTTCCAAATTTTGTCCCGCCTCAATCTTTTTGTTACCTAGAATTTTCATTTATGCATGGCGATTATGAACAAGATAGAAGTAAATTCTAGAAAAATTCCTAAAGTTAATGATCCATCGGATCCGAAGGCACCCGCCTTCGATGCTATCCAGCTCGCATCCTAATGCCATCCGGCCACATATCGCAGGCCCCGGGCCACCTTCCCACGGTCCGCCCTCCCGACCCCCCGAGCGCAGCCTCGCGTGCATGCGCTTGCTCGCGCGCGCAAGCGGCCATGCGGGTGACCATATTGCCGGAACCGAGCCCCTTCCGGGTCTATGCTATTCCCGGTGTAACATGTATGCACCACTGCTAAAGAGCTGCATATCCCGAATAAGAGACCGGGGATTAAATGAGTGCGATCCCGAATAGCTATGCAGCCGAGATTGCAGGGCGATTCGTGCATCCTATCTAACTTTGGTTTATTCGATTACACCTTTCAGCAATACGACATAAGGTACCCCGGTCGAGTCATCTGAATTATCGACATCTGCATGGTATCCGTCCCTTATCCAGACTTTCACTATGTACATACCAGCCTTTGACTGGCCCGTATCCCATGTCCAGATATTGTTTGTAGTCCAAGAAGTCACAGGCAACCATTGCTCTTCGGTTGAAGGCCCTTTGAGAATATACAGGTAAAGAATTGTATCCTTATCCGGATCAGAGCCTTTCGCAGTCCATGTCACCTTTGCACCTTTGTCTTGAGGGCTTTGCCTATTCGATTTGAGGCTTATCAGAGTTGGCTTGGAGTTTATTCTTGAACTGACGTCAATACCTGCAATGTTAATAACATATTCGGCGCTGATATGGCTATCATGCCCCCAAGGTGCCGCATGGTGTCCATCCCTTACTCGCATATCTATGATATTTACGCCGCTATCGATAGGGCTTGTAGACCAGTTCCATGTGTTATATTCGTTCCAGCTTGTCATCGGTTTCCAGGTATTTCCTGTCATTGGTCCATTCAACCAGAACTGATAAAGCAGCTTATCTCCATCCGGATCATAAGCTTTGCCCGTCCAAACGATTGTCGAACCTGCTGTTAGCGGACCTTCCTGGTCTGGCGTCAGACTCTTGGCCGTAGGCGCCTGGTTCAAGGCACCTGCAGCCACCACGGACGGTATAGGTTCCGAGCTTTGAGCATTTTCTGCAAACATCAGTTCTTTGGTGGTAATGGCCTGAGCTGAGCTGATAAATACCACTAACAACAAAGCACACTCTAAAAGGATCCGATGATAATTTCGTTCCTTCATTTTTTAAACCCCCTTGAGTCCCCTATTAAACTCTGCTAACTATTTCATAGCATAATATTTATATTTTTCTGACCGCTGACAACAGATCATTGGTCCTTGGGCTCCGTCCTACATTCACCCTTCGGCCCAGGGGGCAGGCCCACCCGCGCGCGCAAGAGCCGTATCGAACAGCAAAAACCGGAAGCATAACTTCTTTTAAATCTTTTCTCAACCAAAGAAAAGGAGTTGATGAAAAAAAGGAGGGGCTTTGGGGCATGCCTTCCGTTTAATCTTTGTCCGCCTTCTGGCGCATGTCGAGAATCTCGTCGATCACCACTGCGCAGGCCAGAATGAGCACCTGGTCCTGGTCGTCGTCGATATCGATGCCGTAGGTGTCGCTCAAGGCAATCCACGCCTTAGAGATATGCGCCACCTCGCGCCCGCCGCGAAAGATCCCGTACTCATAGTGGAAGATATTGCCGCGCGCTTCCATGTCGTCGTTGCCGGGCACGTCGATCTTCAGCCGGTCACGCAGCGAGAGCAGCTTCATCGAAATTTTGGCACCAACTCCGCCGTGCTGGTGAATCTCAAAGGTGGGCGTCAGGGCAATCAACTGCTGCTGGATGGTCGCTAGCCTATTACCCTGCAAGTCCTTGATCTCTAGGCGCCGTCCCAGGCTGATGGCTTTTCCATCCACAAATAACAGGTCGCGTCCGCTGGCGTCCTGGATCATCGCATCGCCGCCGATGCTGAATAGTTTATCCTTCAGCTGATAACGCATAATCAATTCCCCCAAGTACGATTCTAAGATGCACTATTTGCATCATGCACAATAGCATTATGCTCCACAGGCCGGTTTCATACATGCAGATGAAAATCGAGATTCTTTGACATCATGAACTCGATCTACATGCGAAGATACATGGCCCAAAATTAGGACGCTATATCAATCTGCAGCTTAACCGTCGTCGCTTGGCAGGCCGCGGCCATGAGCGGCGCCCCAATCATAGCGCGGGAGGCCAGCAGGCCGACTCGCGGCACTCCAGAAGAATGTGCGAACGTTGTCCCTGCAAGCATCAGATAGATCCCCTCTGCATAAAAATGGTTTACAGTATCGCACCCACAAGCTCTCTATGAATCCGCCCCGCCACCTCCTCCGGCTCGCATCCCCTTGCCAACCGGCCAAAGATCGCAGCCCTGCGTGCATGCGAGCGCCCGCCCGCACGCGCTGCGACCATGCGGGCTACCTGGTAGGCGGAACCAAGGCTTTTCCCATTAGAGGCATCCACCTTCGACGTCATCTAGCGGGAGAGGAACAAAGCCCTGTAGCTTCTTTGTCCCCAGACATTTTTGAGGATTTGAACAGTCACGAGTGCTAGGCGAAATGACTCATTGGATCCGTCCAGCCCTCTCCAAATACATCAGTCAAATTTCCTTTAAAGATGTATGTGTAGGTCAAAGTCGCATTTCCGCCGGGACCCTCGAAGCGGAGCTTGAATACCACATCTTCGCCGTCTTCTATCTCAGACCCAATGGGCATTGTGAAGGAGAAAGTCCTTGAGCTATTTTCACCAGACCAGATCCTTATCGAATCATTCCAGGATTCTTTTAGATCTATTTCCTCAGGGCAATGTCCTCGTTTTTGAGTCTCCTCGGGAAGACAGGAACGGTGATAATCAAGGTCAGCCGTGGTTTCGTAATAGGGCGCATCATCGATATACATGGCCACCTCCTCAGGATTAGTTGCAGGAACCATTTCCCAGCCCCCTGATCCAGTCGACTTTGCATATTTGAGATCACTGTCATCCTGCGAAGCAGTCACAGTCACATTTGCAGTCTCATTGTAGGCAATCTCCTGAGGCGGCTTTGTCCAGACAATCCTGGAATGGGCTGTGCCTGAGATCAGGGCTTGGGCACAATTCTCGGCTTGAAGGTCGTAGCTTGAACTCATATCCAGAGAGTTGCCAGAGAGATGCACTCTGTTCTCCGGGATGCAAGCGGTTCCATCAGACTCGTGAACCTCCTCGGAGATATTGTCCAGATACCACAATGGTCCCTTTTTGGCCACGGGAGAGGGCTTCTCCGAGGCCAGATCCAATCTGCTGCACCCGCCGCTGTCTTGCCTGGACACAACTACAGAAGCCCTATCTTTGACTGTAATATCCCAGCTAACGCTGCCCGGCTGGCTCAGATGCTGCTTCTTCTTTCCGCCTACTGCACCCTCGCCCTGAAGATCAATAGTTACATCGGCTCCTGATGCTGCAACTCCTGCAATATTAGCCGTTACTCTCCAATCCTGCACAGCTACGGGATCATTCACAGCGTTCAATTCTACTCTGGCCGATGCCAGTGCACCGTCCATTTTCAGGGCCTCTAGAGGCGGACTTTTCTTTGAGCGCAGATCGTTGATGACCTTTAGTACCGCCTGGTCGATGGCCAGAATCTTTCCGCCCAATTCTGAAGGCGCCGCCACCTTCTTCCCGTCGATTTCCACATTGCTTCGCGCCGTCTCAGTCAATATCTTTTTGATGCTTTCGGCATCGAGTGCTGGATTGAGAGCTCTGATCATGGCAGCCGCTGCGGTAACCTGGGGAGCGGCCATGCTGGTGCCTCCGTCTCCATTCAGGATATGGCCCTGGTTATCAAAGCCCTTGATGGCCTGCTCGCCTGGAGCGGCCAGCGTAACCTCAAAGTTGTTGCTCTCCATATTACTCTTGGGAGCTTTGCTCCCGTCATTCATGATGTTGCCAACGGTGATCATATTGGGCAGCTTTAGACCACTGGGGTAGCGAAGTGTTCCATTTGCAGCGATACCATCATTCCCGGCCGAGCAGACAAAGAGCACATCCGGATGATCCTTGGCCATTTTCTCAAAATACAGCCTGTACGCCTTCGCCGTGCCCGGATTGGCCTCGGAATCGCCCCAGGAACAGCTGACAATCCTGGCCCCATTTTTTATGCTCTCCTTTAGGGCAATGAGGCTACCCATAGCGTTATTTCCATAAATATTTCTGTTGACCATGGAAACCTTCAGCTTGCCCTGCAGAGGCTCCGAGGCGATTCCCGTCATGCCCCCATTTTCTGAATCAGCGGCGATGATGTTCATGACCCTGGTCCCATGACTGCCGAATTGATCCAGGGGATTTTCCAGCTCAGAGTTAGGGAGGGTAGCATCAATCACCACTTTCCCGTCGAATTCTCCGTTTCCCTTAAAAAGCCCACTATCAACCACGCCCACATCCACATTGGATAGCTGAAGCCCGGAGACCCTCATCAAATCCCAGGCATTTTGCACCCCGATGAGCTGATAGCCTTTGCCTCGATCGCCTTCCCTGTAGACAGGATCGTCCAGGGGAGAGCATTGCTGCCCCTGCACGGCCTCGTCGTCATGGACCTGCTGGTTGGGAAAGGCCAACTCTACATCCGGGTCGCTCTCTGCGCTCTCTATGGCTTCCCTCAGCTCTGCCTCGCTATTGCCAGTGATCTCTATTTGATAGAGGTTGAGATATGTAATGAAACCAGTTACACGGCCGCCCAGGCGAGATGACACTCGATCCGCATCGCTGCGGCCTTTCCCATCTTTTAGCATTACTATCACCTGATTGGCCGGGACCTCCTCCCATTCAGATGTATTTATCATAGATTTTGCATCAGGAACAATTATCTGATCGCCGTCAGCGCTCACCAGGGGTTTGGTTTTATTGGCATTGCTCACTATCTCTTTTGCTGCCTGGTCCTCACCACTTTTATTGCCCGGAGAGCCGATCTCAGGCTGAGGCTGAACGGCTATCTGCTGCCCCTGGAAGGGCTTTTTCTCGCCTGATGCATCGCTTATCGAAGTCTCCGTTCCTTCCTCAGCGTTCGTCACTTTGCATATGAAGTATCGAAGAGTGGCCTCATCTGCCGTTCTGAGTCGGATATCCCCCATCAGCGCCATATCCATATTTCTCTGCAGATCAATCTGGTTGCCAACATTGGCCATGGCAATGCTCTGGGACGAAGAATCGGCCTTCTGCACCTCCATCTTATCGAATTGATCTCCCTCGCTAACCAAAATAGGAGTCTCAGAGATCTGCCACTGGCCGTCAACGGTCCCCAAATTCATATCAGCCCCCCGGAAGGCATTCTTGATATGAACCGCAATGAGCAGCAGATCTTCTACCTCGCCCACATCCTTCGAATAGGTGAAGGTTCTATCCGCCTCGCTGGCCTTTCGTGACGATACAACCGCGGAATCAACCTTATTTCCATCTTTGAAAAGCTCAATATACGCCTGGTCGCCCTTTACATCAACCGCACGAAGTATGATGCTGTAGCCTTCCTCCAGCGCCATTGGCTTTGTTCCCTCAATTATTACTTCATCGGTGCTGTTCTGCAGCACCCTATTAGGCTGGCTTTGAGAGGACTGCCAGATGCGCTCAATACTGGCCAGATTATCTTCCTCACCCAGAAATGAGCTTTTGAACAGGAGCCTTATGGTTTCCCTATCGTCGCCCTCATAAGGCGCATAGGAATAGATCTCATTGCCTTCTTTTGATAAGATGGGACGAATAATATCGAAATCGACAATCTCCCCGTTCTTTATGAGCTCGATGTAGGCTTTCTTTCCAGTAATATCGATGGATCGGAGAGAGAGCAGATAGCCCTCCTGGAGAGAAATGGTCTCCCGGGGAGATATTAGATGCCGCTCAGAATTGACTTCCCTTTTTGATGCCCCTTCAGAGCCCTGACGAATGCGATCTACTGTGGCCAGTTCCAAGTCAGAGCTTCGAAAGACGTTCTTGAAATGAACCTCAAGCCCCCCGGCTCTGTCTGACCCATCTTGAGAAGAATAAATAAAGCTCTCGTCCTTCTCAGCAGGCAGTGGCGGCTCCACTATCGCGGCGTCTACCAACTCTCCATTTCTGTGCAGTTCAATATAGGCTTTGTCGTCGCTGAGATCAACAGAACGGAGGATGATTTCATACCCTTCCCCGAGCTTCAAGGGCTTCGAATCGGAGATTTTTTCCTTTTCAGTGCTATTCAGGATGACCCTCGCTGCATCGTCATAGGAGGCCTGCCAGATGCCATCTATAATTGCAAAACTCTCGTTTTCATCCTGGAAGATGTTTTTAAAGAAAACCTCTATGATCTTGGACGTGTCTCCTTTCGAATTAATATAATAATCATACCTCCCGTCACGTTCCGAGCCCTTGCGCACAGAAATTACCCTGGAATCGATGAACTCATCTGATCTATTAAGCTCCAAATAGGCTTTACTGCTATCGAGATCCACATTCTTGAGAGATAATTCATAGCCCTCCTTTAGCGGAAGAGGCTTGGTGGATGTGATAGTCAATCTATCCTTGCGATCGACGAGAACCGTTGAGGTATCATTCTCAGATGACTGCCAGATTGTGTCTATGGTCGCAATGTTCTCATCTTTGCCCCGGAAAATGCCGCTAAAATGTACCTTGATAATTTTCTCCTTTCCGGAGTCGCGCTTGAGAGAGTAAGTATAGGTTTCCTGTTCCAGAGTGGTGTTTGCATCATCACCATAAATATCTGGCTGAAGAATTATTGATTTGCTAAGGCTCAGATTGTCCTTGTACAGCTCTACATAGCATTTATTCCCCTCGCCATCAATGTCTTTGAGCTGAAGCTGGTAGCCATTCTTTAGCTGCAATGGCCGCTCTGTGGTGATGGACGTATCTTTGTCGTCATCGATGAGCACCTCTTCCAGCTCTCCTTTTGCAAAAGTATTGCTCTCTTTGGACCTGCTAAATAGGCCACTTGATGTCGTTTCATAGCTATTCAGGTAGCCTGTAAGACATTTTTTTCCCATAAATCCCATAACAGAATAGGATCCCCATCTCGGGAACGAAAAAGGCTTCTCCTGGGCGGTGGTTTCATAGGCTATTCCATAAGGATAATCCCCGCTGAGTTTCCCTTCATTTAAAACGGTGGTCAACCTCTCATTTCCGACACTATTATCGAGATCATAGTAAAAGCCTGCGAAATTCTGAGAATTCCATTCGAAGGAGCCTGTAGCCACCGGGCCGCAAATCTCCTTCTGTTCGGAGGAGGCTGCCCCCAATGCTTGGGCAAGCAAGATGCAAATCATTATAGACAAGACAGTTTTTCCGGGAAAGCCGAATTTGTATATTTTATTCATTATGAGAACCTCCATTTGGAGAGGCCATCCAAATCTATTGAAATTGGGTCGTGTACGCACTTCATTGAATTGGTATCCTGAATGCCATTAGCTCCTTGATAGTCCAGATATGATCAGTCAGTCCTTCTGCCATCGCAGGTGTTCTTTGCGTCCATCTTTTCCTGCCCAGATCA
>Ga0209083_1004244_pt1 | contig 11190 bp, 10 predicted proteins | sample AM7aDNAmetaG_FD_184132 | JGI IMG/M metagenome (GOLD analysis project Ga0209083, IMG submission 184132) | Freshwater microbial communities from Finland to study Microbial Dark Matter (Phase II) - AM7a DNA metaG (SPAdes) (version 3) | ecosystem: Environmental > Aquatic > Freshwater > Lake ...
TATAAATATATCCTCTACTGCATCCTAAACTTTCAGCTGCCTGTGTAATATTGGAGTATTTGACTAAAGCGTCATAAACGTTTTTGACAGGGATATCTAATCTTTTCCGCCCTAAACCACCCACCTCTACCAGGTTACCGCAATGTGGACAGATAGCTTTCATATTTTGTAGTCCCAGTTACCGGTGGCTTGAAACTGACAGCCACCTGCAATATTGAATGGCACCTGCAGTCCATTGGGGTCTATCGTCTTTTGCGCCCAGGATTTGCCTTTCACTATTCTGAGGATTCCTTTATCCAGGCTTAGGTATAATTTCGGCTTCTCTAAGCCAAACTCCTGGCCTCTCCCATAAATAGCACCAACTTTCTTCTGAAGGGCCAAAACTAACATACCAGTACCCAACTTATGACTGATCGCCGTCAGGTGTTCGTTTACCTGATAAAGCTCCGTGGTCATTTCCAGATAATCAACGACATTTACACAGTCTGGCCGGATGACATCCGCGAAATCCGCAGCCCGTTCGATGGCTTCAAACTTCCAATCGTTAATATCCATGCCGGGAAACTTATCGAGCCGGTCCCGCAGTTCTACTTCTCCCATTTCGGAGCAAAAGTAATAAATTGGATACTGGTCTTGATTTAAGTAGATGAAGTTGAGCATCATGGCAGTTTTGCCGGCGTTGGGACTGCCAGCTATTACGGCAATATTCCCTGGGAAAAGATTCACATACTTCTCGACGCCCAAAGGCCATTTTATGGGGAGCACACCCGCCGTATTGGCGGTTTTAAAGTTGAGAGTAGTTATCCTGGTATTAACATATCGGAACTGCTTGTTTATCTTGGCATGAGGCTCGATGATGCCCTTTTCCCGTAATCGCAAGAGTATCTTACGCCGGTTCTCTTTGTCGTTAGATGATTGTATTCCTAAATCCTTGTCCAGTTCCGCTGTATCCCACCAACCAGTAGTCCCCTCTGCCCAGTTCACGATTCTTTTAGATAAGGCATCAGAACGGGACATTTCGCTGGCCTGGCCTGGCAAGCTGGGTGTCCCGATTCTTGTCCCGTTTTTGTCCCGTTCGAGCGTGGCTTTTTCTGTCCCGTTCGTATATACACATACATGATTACTAATAGAACCATCCGGACTATACCGGGAGACGCTCGTGGCAATAGCTTTTACTTCATTTTCAGGTAATGGCGGTTGACATTCTAACTCGTTGGTCTTCAGTAAAGCTGCCTCGATGGCTTCTTCAGCCATGCCCCGCCTGCGCATCGTACCAGCTAGACTGGTAAGGGTCTGATTCCTCTGGCCTGCAGGTATTGGCTGGGTTCCTGGCAAAGATCCTTGCTGAGAAGGTTGCTTTTTAATGGCAAGCTCTAATATCCAGACTGGCGCTGGTGCTATAGGAGCATTATCTTTAACCTCGTACCGGTTACCACTCTCGTGCAAACTGGGGGGAGCCACAATATAACCGCCATTGGCTCTAATATCTACACCCAAATATCCCGCAAATTTAACGGTATTCCTGACGTCGGTCCCATTGGGATTGCGGTAAATTAAGTGAAGGCCTCCGCCGCCTGTTCGGTGTGTCCGGGTCTGAAGAAAAGGGCCATGCTCGGCCTCCATTTTCACCTTACTCTCGAAGCCTCCGTGCTTGGGATCAAAATCAATAACGATGAAGCCATCGGTAACAATCCCAATTCCGGCATCGGGCCATTTGGTCCAGTATTCTTTCACCCCTATTTGTAGTTGGGTAGCCTCTTTTAACCCATGCTCGTTATAGGGCTTTTTATCTGGCTTAACTGGGAACACTCTGAAACCTTCAGCAATGTAATTGAATGCCGCTTGCATCATTGTGCCGGTCATTTGGCACCCTCTTTCTTGGTTTCCATTATCACCCGCTGCCAGAATTTGCGCCACAGTGCATATTGAGCCGGCGAGGCCGGCCCGGTGTGGAAATTCAGTGTTATCTTGACTTCATTATTGTTTTGATTCGCTTTCATGTTTTCCAGTCATCCGGTTGAGTAGTTTGTTAAGTTCGTTTTCAGATATCCGATAATCACCACCGGGAAGAATTAACGCCACGATAGCCCCCTGCTGGATATAGCGCCTGACCGTTTCAATGCGGACGTGCAATATTCCAGCTACTTCATTGACCTTTAAATACTTTTCTTCCATTATTGTTACCTCTGTTGATTAGTCTGCTTTTATTTGTTAAAGTTAGCTTATCACTGCACTATTAATAGGCGTCAAATGCATATTACATGAATAATGAAGCTGATTTTCGTGCATAATAGCGAAACACGAGGCTAAAAATGAAGAAAAGTAGAATTCGTAGACCGAGAATTGTCCCGGAAGTACAACTGGCGATAAGCAGGTTCCATATTCGTAATCCAGATTGGACAGGGGAAAGGATATGGAAAGAACTCGAACACTACCCAGACAGGCTTTGGGCAGTACCCAGTTTGCGAGCCGTGCAGAAAATATTTGCCAAAGTCAAGGCCGAAACAATGACACCTGAATTCCAGTGGAAAGAATCCCCATGGCATTTGGGGGTATGGGGAGATAAGGAAGTATCTCTCTTTTCGGCAGAGGCGATAGCGGCAATCCATGACCTTCAATTTTGGCTAGAACAAGTAAACCATGAGCCAAATACCTCTACGGCTGGAATAAAGGAATGGACTGAGAGTTTTACAAATGGCAAGATGACAACAACTATATGGCCGCTTACGACCCGAGAAGCCTGTTGGGTGGCCAAACTCTACAAGATGAATTACATTCTGAGTGAACCCGAGAGATTATATTTCCTAATTCATGAGAGAGGGAAACAACCGCCCAAGAATCCTACTCTTCTAAAATTATATGAACTGTTTGCCAAAGAAGGTGTACCTTTTAGAAGAGCGCTTAATGAGAACCCTTCTAAACTTTGGGAAACCGCCAAGACATATGCTGACTATCAGCGCTTATGCGAATTAGCCGGCACAAATTTTGATACTTCCAGACTTGATAAAGCCCTGAGAACAGGCAGTATTGGCAGAACAAAATACGATCTATTCTCTGAATATAAGGCTGAGAATGAGACGTTTAACAGGGTTAATCTCGGCGAACATCCGGGGAATCAGGTCAATTAATAGCGTTGACGGGCTGACAGCCAATGCCGATCATATTGGTGCTGTCCAGGCTCCGGTATATCCTGTCAGTAGAGAACAGAGATTGATAATCGGTCCATTCCAGACTTGGCAAGTACGTTTTCTTAAAAAGGAATATCGGACAGTCGCCCCTCACACATCCTGTAAATTGGAGATGGAAACGGCATGATGATTATCTCCCTCTCAAGTCCTTTAGTTACGAACTTACTATTATAATCTCAAAAGTTAATGAAAATTATGGTATATTTCTTTTAAGGTAAAACTAAGGAGGTGTATGTGCCTAATATTAATCTTAACCTACCTGCTGCTTGGGCAGTTCTTGCTGGTTTTTTGGTTTTCTCATTTTTTACTCATAGTGGTTGGTGGGCTTGGACCGGATTACTGATATTCGTTGTAAGATTACTTCCTGATAATAGTACTGGTAAAGGGTTCGGATATTTATTTCTCACAATAAGCCTTGGATTATTTATCTTCGGTATTTTTTCTATGAGTTGGAATTATTTTTAATGGCTAATCGGTTACCAATCTAGATTAACTAGAACCGAATGGAAGGTAAGTTTGTCGCTAGGAGTCTGTCTGAGTAATGCGTAGGTTGAGCTCAAATAGTATAATTAAGGCAAAGACGTTACACGGAGAGATTAATGAGCAAAACCTTTCGCCCTTACGAGCCCGAACAGGACTATCTAATGCCGGTATCCCTGAAAAAATGGCTGCCAGCAGATCATCTGGTGTATTTTCTCTCAGATATTGTAGACCAGCTTGATCTAACTGAGATAATGGACATTTATGAGCGGGAAGAACGAGGCTATCCGCCTTATCATCCGCGCATGATGGTCAAAGTTTTACTGTATGCCTACTGCATTGGGGTGCCGTCTTCCCGAAAGATCGCTGGCAGGCTAGAAGAAGATATTGCTTTTCGAGTGCTGGCGGCTAATAATACCCCTGATTTCAGGACTATTTCAGATTTTAGGAAGGAACATCTCAAAGCCTTAGCAGGATTATTTTTGCAGGTACTCAAGCTCTGTCAGAAGGCCGGACTGGTTAAGCTGGGACATGTTGCCCTGGATGGGACCAAGATCAAGGCTAATGCTTCCAAACACAAAGCCATGAGCTATAAGCGGATGAAAGAAGAAGAAGCACGCCTGGAAAAAGAAATTGGCGAATTGCTGAAAAATGCGGAGGTTACAGATAAAGAAGAAGACCGTATCTACGGTAAGAATAAGCGGGGTGATGAATTACCCCAGGAACTGGCATTTAGAGAAAGCCGCCTGAAGAAGATCCGAGAGGCCAGGGAAGCCCTGGAAGCCGAAACTAAAGAAGCCGCCGCCAAGAATGACAAGAAAGACGATCAAGGCGGGCAGCCTAAAGACGAAGACCAGAGAAACTTTACCGATGCGGAGTCACACATCATGCCGGTTTCCGGAGGCAAGGATTTCATCCAGGGCTATAACGCTCAGGCGGCTGTAGACAGCGCTCATCAGATCATTGTAGCAGCAGAAACTACCAATCAACCGAATGATAAAGGACAAGCGCAACCGATGATGGAAAAAGTAAAGGAGAACGCTGGTCGGTTACCGAATCAGATGTCTGCCGATGCAGGCTATTTTTCCAGTGAAACCGTAACCGCTCTGACCCAGATGGGTATAGATGTCTATATGCCTCCCAACAGGATCAGTCATACTGATTTTAAACAACCTTCACCTCGGGGGCGAATCCCTCAGGGTCTTTCAATTGCAGACAGGATGCGTCGTAAACTGAGAACAATAAAGGGGCGTCAAATATATGGTCTCAGGAAAGAACTGCCAGAGCCGGTTTTTGGACAGATCAAACAGGCAAGAGGCTTCCGCCAGTTCCTTTTAAGAGGACTGGACAAAGTAAGTGTGGAGTGGAAGGTAATTTGTACCGGGCATAATCTGTTGAAACTATTTGGAGCCTGGAAAAAAGGCCTGGTAGCCGCGGAACTATTAGCGTAAATGAAGAGTAAAAAGGACTTCCTATTTCAAATCGGCTAAACTTTCTAAGAATTAAACCTTGAACTCCTTAGTTTATTCATTATTTTAATCCGTTTGCGCTAAATCACTGTTATCATAAAAATAGAACTTTAGTTAGTCAGACACACTCCTAGAAACCGCGAAGACTCTATTATATATAAATCGTTGTTGAGAAAACAGGGAATTCAAGTTGTCTCTATTAATGAGCCAATCGAAGATTCTCCCACCGGTAAATTGATGGAGGGCATTATCGAGGTAATTGATGAGTTCTATTCATCCAACCTTGCCCAAGATATAACCCGGGGACTCCGAGAAAATGCCAGCCGAGGCTTCTTTAATGGTAGCAGGGCCGCTTTCGGATATCAGAGAAAAAAAGTCAAAGATGGCGACAAGGAACGGAACTCATTGGAACCTAACCCTGTTCAAGTTCCAATCATTCAAAGAATTTTCAACGAAATTGACACAGGTATTGGTCTGAAAGAGATCGCCAAAGGTCTAAATCGTGATGGTGTTCCATCCCCTTCGGGCGGTAAATGGGGTAAACAAAGACTGCATAAAATCTTGACCAATGAGGTTTACACTGGGCGTCTCGTTTATGGGAAAAAGCATAAAGGATACGCCGATTTACCTCCGGTGGTGAAGGATAATGCCTGGGCTGCGATAATTGACAAGACATTATTTGATAAGGTTCAAGCAACCATGGCTTCACGCGCACCAATAGTGACTCATCCGCGGGTGACCTCCAGTAGTTACTTGCTTAGTGGACTAATCAAATGTCATAAATGTGGCGCTAGCTATATTGGCTACGGAGCTAAGTCCGGCCAGTTCCATTATTACGTCTGTGGTACGACTTACAGCAAAGGTAAAGATGTATGTCATAGTCAACACCTTCCCAAGGAAAAGATAGAAAGCTATGTCTCTGAAAAGATCAAGGGATATATTCTTACAGATGATAATTTGATGAAACTAATTGATCTTAGTAACGCAGAGATAGGCAGCTCGAATCGCGTTAACACAGAGCGTGTGGACGTTATCGACAATGAGATCGTAGAATGGCAGGGGCGATTGGAGCGTCTCTACGAATTCATTGAAACCAAATCAATCGAACCGGAAAGAATGGCAAAAAGAATAAAGGACGTTCAGGATAAAGTTGAAGAGCTTGGGAAAGCCAAATTACAGATAGAAGAAGCTCATTGGAAACAAAATTCGCAACTAATTGATCCTCAAAAGGTACTTTCATACGTCAGCGAATTACGTGATTTTATTGATGAGAAAGGGCTCTTTGCTCGAAGGGCTTTTTTAAGATCTTTCGTCAAGAGTATTGAAGCGGATGACGATAAAATGACCTTTAATTACACTCTACCTCTACCACCTGAATATATAATACAGGAAACTGTATCGGTTCTAGATATCGTCTCCCTAGCTCCACCAAAAAGCTCAAAAGTTAAAATCGGTTCCTCCTCAATCCATCATAAAGTTACTACTAATAGGCCTCGCATCGTCTATAATAAATACTAAATGTGTTATTATTCGTCGATCAGTGTAGGGTTTAAAATTATAGAAGACCGCTTCGGGGCGCGCTTTGTACAAAGCGAAGCCTTTAAACCTGTTTACAGCGCGTCCGCTTTTACTTTTCCGGCTCTGCCTGTGATTACCAGCCAGAATCCAGAGCAAATCCTTCAGATGAACTGGGGTTTAATTCCTTTCTGGATTAAAGACCCTGAATCAGCCTTGAGCATCCGGCAGCAAACCATCAACGCCCGGGCGGAGACCGTGTTAGAGAAACCGGCTTTCAGAAATGCGACTATGACTAAACGCTGCCTGGTATTAGCGGACGGTTTTTTTGAGTGGCACCATGAGGGGAAAAAGGCCTATCCCTTTTACATCAGGCTAACCGATCGCGCCCCGTTCGCACTGGCTGGCATCTGGGACAACTGGATAGATCCTGAGACCCAGAAGAAGAACCAGACATTTTCCGTAATAACCACTCGGGCTAACGTTCTGCTTGAGGTAATCCACAACACTAAAAAGAGGATGCCGGTCATTCTACCGCGAGATAAAGAAAAAATCTGGCTCGAGACTAAACTGGATAAAAGCACGATCCAGGCAATGCTGCAGCCTTACCCGGCAGATAAGATGGAAGCCTACCCGGTTTCTAATCTAATCAATAAGGCAGGTTTCAATACAACCAATCCAGAGGTCATCACTAGGCAAGACTATCCGGACTTGAATTGATTGCAACAACCTTTAGATTTAGTAATCACTTGTTGGGTATAGTATAAGAATAGGTTACCTGTCCATTCTTACGACTGGCAGTCTCATCTTTGGGTAAGTAGGCGCCAATATAATCCACTTTGACCTGGTCGGTCGATACGGTAACATTTAAAAATCCTGAATTGGGCAGAATGTCACCGGATTTATAAGCATCACGATTAAAAGCCGTATAAGAGTAATCGGCGGGATTGGGCACTTCCTGGTATGTTACTCCGTCAAGTTCCTGCCTGGCAAAGAGATGGTCATGGCCCTGGAAAAAAATGGTAACGTCGTATTTTGCCATCAACTGCTGGATGGGCAGGTCCCAGCCAGGTCGCATTTTATCAAACTCCCAGACGCCGCTTGAATTCTTGCCGCCCCATTCGTACAGGCTGGCATTCTCAATGCCTCCGCGCCCGGTGCCCAGGACATGATGTGAGAAGATAAATTTGTGTTTAGCGGTTGAACTGGCCAGGGTTTGCTCAAACCATTTGTACTGCGCATCGCCCAGAGTGATATCCCACATATTTTTGCGTTGGGTAGGGGTGGTACCACTGGGAGGAGGCCCAACATTGGGAGTATTATCTACCGGGGTTGGAGAATGCCAGTAAAAATCAATAACCACAAATAGTGCATCTCCCCAGGTCCAGGCATAGTAGTCTTTCGGTAAACCTACAAATGGTACAGTCTCGGTGTCGCCGCTATAAAATCCACCCGGGTCAGGCAGGGGGAAATACTCGGTACGGGCTTTTCCGGCGAAAACAGCGGGGTTATTGGCCGTGCCATCCAGCATGTATTTTTCCCCTCTTTCCCAGTTGCCGTTGACCAGGAACAGGGGGCTGCCTCCTACTCCCAGATAATCACGTTGTCTTGAGTAGACTTTTCCCACAGTTTGATCACTCAGGGTTTTCGCTCCAATAAGATTATCAATCATGAAGTCGTCCCCAAGGGTAAAGTAGAAATCAGGATCGTTGGCCTTGACATTGCTAATATTCAGGCGGTACAGGTCCGCGTTAAACATCTGTTTGTCACGCTCAGGATGTGAATCTCCCTGGACACCGAAGCTGAAGGTGCTGCCGACTGCCCTCTGGGTATGAAAGGTGGAATCAGTACCGGCTGAAAAATCAGGTGATCCTGAAACCTGGTGGCAGACCCGGTAATAATACTGTGTGTCCTTCTCCAGATTGGCAATCTTGATTTCTAGCGGCAGGTCTTTTTGCAGAGTATTAACGCCGGTGTGCAGGGTGTAATTACCTTGAGATTTGCCGTATTCAATATAAGCATCAGTAATAACTGAATTCATCAGGCTGAATGTAATGGACTCTGAGGTGGGACTGCCGAGTATGACAGTTCCGAGAAAGGGACTGCTATTGGTAGTCTTAGGCACTGCTGGCACCGGAGCAGAAACAACTGGAGGAGCCTGTTGTGGTGCTGGCGGTGGGGCTGCGGGAGGTGGTGCTGGCGGCTGCGGAGGTTGTGCCGGGGGAGCAGCTGGTGGTGGCGGTGGTGGTGGAGGCTGCGGCGGTTGCCCAGGTTGTGCTGGCTTTCCGGTTGTTGCAGGGGTTGTTGTGTTGCCAGCCAGATAAATTTCTGCGATTTTGGCCGTACAGCTGGTCATAAAAATGGACAGGGTAATTACAAAGGCCATTGTCAGTTTTAAAAAATTTTCCTTTTTCATTTCAATCCTCTGAGATAAAAAATTTAGCGGGGACTAAAAACAACCTTTATTTTGGCTGGCTGGCATTAATAGAGTAAGAATAGGCTATGTCACCGTTCGGATGTTGGGTGGTAGCTTCCGAGGGCAAATAAGTCTTGATATAATCTACGGTCACCCCTGAATCAGCAACTGTTACCTTAATGTGGCCTGAACTGGGCATTATGACCCCTTGCTTATAACCAATAACTTGCGCCATGCTTTGATTACCTTTTGCGCCGGGTTGAGGACACTCCTGATACACTATTCCATTTAGCTGCTGGTAGGCGAATAAATGGTCATGTCCGTGAAAGAACGCGGTTACATGATTATCGATCAGCAACTGCTGAATGGATTTTCCCCACCCCGGGCGGTTAGTATCAAATCCCCAGGTGCCGTCGGCATTTTGGCCTCCCCATTCATAAAGATTGGCTGCCTCGACTCCTCCCCGGCCGTTACCTGCGCTGCCCAGACTTAAAGCGCCTACCAGGTGATGGGAAAAAACAAACTTGTATTTGGTATGGCTGTTTTCCAGGGTGGTCTTCAACCAATCATATTGGACTCTGCCCAACGTCCAATCCCAGCCGGCAGCGCCCTGTTTATTAGTATATGTAAAGGGATCCAGGACTACGAAGAGTGAATCGCCCCATTCCCAGGCATAGTAGTTGATGCCGCCTTTGTTATAAAAAGTGTCAGGAGTTGGATTCGGGAAGTATACATCACGAGATTGATAATCCCAGGGTTTTCTGCCGTCATGGTTACCAAGAACCAGATACAGCGGCACTGAACCACCGAAAATGCTGAAATAGCTCCGGCGGTCCTGGTAAATAGCGGCGGTCTCCTGGTAGCTTTTGGGATTCAGCTTTTCGGTCATAAAAGTGTCTCCCATGTCTATGTTGAAATCAGGATGCTCACTTAGAATATTCTGGAATGCCAGTTTTACCTTGGCCGGGTCGGTGTTATCGTCCCAATGAGGGTCGGCATCAATGGTAAAAACAAAACTTTCGCCGGGCGCTCTCTGTGTAATGAAAGTATCTTCCGTGCCGGCTTTAAAGTCGGAATCAATGGCGGTCTTATGGCAGATTCGATAGTAATATCGTGTGTCTTTACTTAGCCCGGTAACCTGGATGTCAAGAGTATGGTCTTTCTGCAAACTGTAAACATTGGTCTGGAGATCGTAATTATTGGTTATTTTACCATATTGAATAAACAGGTCAGCCGCAGCCGGAGCCAATAAGCTCAAAGTTATGGAGTCAGTGGTGGGCTTACCCAACAACACATTTCCCGGAAAATCCTTCTTGTTAAGGACGGTTGAAGAAACGACTTCTGATGAAGCAGAGACTGATGCAGTGGTTGTCGGAGCAACGACTGTCGGGATAATCGCTGCCGCCATTGTAGTATCATTTGAGGCAGAAGAGCCGCTGCGACCTTTTCCACGATTGTTGCCCTGCTCTGGTTGTGTACCCTGGGCAGGGGATGCTGATGTCGGAGGCACAGCAGAAATCGACCCGGGGGTTCCTGCCTGTAATGGGGGTGCTGGTTGTGCTGGCGGCGGAGGAGCAGTTGTTGAGGGAGGAACCGCTTGCACTGGCGGTTCAGCCTGCGCTGGCGGTGCTGCTTGAACTGGTGGCGCTGCCTGAACTGGTGGTGGTGGCGGCGGTGGTGGTGCAGTGGTCGCCGGTGTCCCGGCACATCCGGTCAGAATAATACTAATAACCACGATTACCACCAGTGTAGAATAAAACTTTCTCATGGTGATTACTCTCTTTATATATATAATTAAATTTCTGCTTCTATACATTCATCCTGTAATTGTTTTTATCCAATAGTTTAATTTGATTATCATTTCAATCATCCTGGAAGATAGTGTTTAACCTTCTCGGCGTTTTATGGTTTCCTCTAACCTGTGCCGATCAATTATCTGAATTTGCCCTGGTTTAGTTTGTATTAGACCTTGCTTGCGGAAAAGACCCAGGGTCTCCGTCACCGTTTGACGTACTGCTCCAATTCGATTGCCAATCTCTTCATGCGTGATATTCGTCAATACACCTGAAACCTCATCCACATTAGTAAGCAAATAATAAGCTAACCGAATTGTTACCGGATT
>Ga0209083_1004248_pt1 | contig 11179 bp, 9 predicted proteins | sample AM7aDNAmetaG_FD_184132 | JGI IMG/M metagenome (GOLD analysis project Ga0209083, IMG submission 184132) | Freshwater microbial communities from Finland to study Microbial Dark Matter (Phase II) - AM7a DNA metaG (SPAdes) (version 3) | ecosystem: Environmental > Aquatic > Freshwater > Lake ...
AATATATGAAATCAAATGTAGATGTTGGTCGTTTTGCTGTATCGTATTACATTTAAAGTATTTATAAAGGTTAAACAAAAAATTTAGTAGACACTAGTGATATTTGTTATTGAATAATCAAAGATGGAATTCAATTTTAACTGACAAAAATCATTATTACCTTAAAGGAATACGTGAATTTAGGCAGGACTGTTAATGCCTAGTAAGAATGAAGACCACCTCTGCGGAGAATAACTTGTTTAATTGCCGCAAAAATTGCGGAATATATTCGAAATTTCAGAAAATAATTGTTATATTTGACGCATAAATTGCGGGGAATGGATAAGTATATACATCAGCTCAGGAACTGGCCTCATTTTACATGGGATAATGATGACTTGCTTTATAGACTTGGAAATGTGCGTAACATACAAGGTAAATTGGTTGGAAAGATGGAAGCGCTTGGCTTTGATCTGAGAAAAGAGGCCGTCTTCGAAACAATGACCTTAGATGTACTTAAATCTGCAGAAATTGAAGGTGAAATATTAAACCTGGATCAGGTACGTTCTTCATTAGCGAGGCGATTAGGAATGGACATTTCGGGTTTGGTTTCTTCCGACAGGAATATAGATGGAATAGTCGATTTGTTGTTGGATGCTACTCAGCAGTATAATAAGAGTCTGACATCAGATAGATTATGTGATTGGCATTCAGGATTATTCCCTACTGGCAGAAGCGGGATTTCTAGAATAACTGTTGGTGATTGGCGTAAAGATACTAATGGGCCAATGCAAGTCGTTTCAGGTGCAATGGGTAAAGAAAAGGTACATTTTCAGGCGCCGGATGCATTAAAACTTGGCGATGAAATGACTGCCTTTATTGACTGGTTTAATAGGGAAGAAAAACTTGACCCGGTTATAAAAGCAGGAGTAGCTCATCTGTGGTTTGTGACCATTCACCCATTTGATGATGGGAATGGGAGAATTGCACGTGCAATAGCCGATATGCTGTTAGCAAGGTCCGATGGCAGCCTTCAGCGGTTTTATAGCATGTCGGCTCAAATAAGATTGGAACGTAAAGACTATTATAACATTCTTGAACGGACACAAAAAGGTAACCTTGATATAACTGATTGGTTGAGATGGTTTCTGAATTGTTTATTGAATGCCTTGAACTCTAGTGACACGATTCTCGCAAAGGTCCTTTATAAGGCACAATTCTGGAACAAGAATTCAATAAAGTCCCTGAACGACAGACAAAAGCTAATGCTCAATAAACTTTTAGACGGATTCATTGGAAAGTTGACATCCTCGAAATGGGCGAAAATTGGAAATTGTTCTGCTGATACTGCGCTGCGTGATATTCAGGATTTAATAAATAAAGGTATTTTACGCAAGGAACCATCTGGTGGAAGAAGTACTAATTACGAATTAGTCGTTATTCAATAATCAAAGATTGAACTTAATTTAATTCATAAGCCATGAAAAAGACATTAATGCTGATGATTTTACTGCTGTTTGCTTCAGTCTTCTCCATGTATGCCCAATCGAAAACAAAAATTGAACTGAAAGATAACTGGTACTACCTTAACGGGCAGAAGTTTTTTATCAAAGCAATCGGTTATGAAATCGGCGCCCGTCCGGGACAGCATCCTTATGAGGGGGTAAGGAATGAGGATCTGGATTTATTGAAATTCGATCTGAAAGTGATCAAAGAAGGTGGATACAATGCCATCAGGACCTGGAGCCAGTTTTCTGAAGCTCAATTGAAACTGGTACAGGAATCGGGACTGAAACTGATCATGGGCATCGATGTTAATCCAGAGAAAAATTATGGTGATCCTGAATTTGTAAAAGATTGTGTTGATAAATTGAAAAAGGTTACGGCTTATGCAAAGAAATATGATTGTATAATAACATACCTGGTTATCAATGAACCTCAGACAAATCATATCCATCAGGTTACGGGAAAGGCCTTTGTGGACCTGATGAAAACGATGATCGGGATCATCCATAAAGAACATCCGGGAATCCCCGTAACGCTCTCGGCCAATGCGATGATCAGCGATTACCTGGATGAAAGTTATTTTGATGTTTATGCCTACAATTGTTACGACCATAAAGAGGCCCAGACTGCTACAATGGGGTTTAAAGATTATATCAGGGGATTAAATGAACTGAACTCTCTCAATAAACCGTTTATAACCACCGAATTTGGCTATTCTGTTTCGCATAAAGGTTATGGTCTTTATGGAGGAAATACCCTCAGCCAGCAAAGTGACGGACTTATTGCAAATTACCGCGACCTGATTGATGCCGGTGCTGTGGGTATGTGCCCTTTTTATTATGCCGATGGCTGGTGGAAAGGCGGCGATAAAAACACTCATGGTTTAGATCAGCCGGAAGAATGGTTTGGTTTCTGGGGTTACAGCGATCTGAACGATAAATATGGTTCGCCCCGCCCTGTTTGGTTTGCCATGCGCGATTATATGAAAGGACTGATTATCAGCCCTAAAAACAATACAATCTATACCGGCACCTCGGTACCTTTGGAACTTTATAATACCGGGGAAGTGAAAAAAGTCGTCGTAAAATTTCTTGATCAGGTAATTTATTCAAAGAACATAAGCAGCGAAGGTTATTTTGCCGATCAACTGACGATTGACCCGGTCGGAATAGAAGATATGGAGCTTGCTTTCGAATTTTACGATAAAGACAATAAAATCATTAAAAACGAATCGATAAATATCCTGGCTTCAAAAACGGCTTTCGAATTGCCAAAACTGACCATTGAAGTCACACCGGGAACTGATTTGAATGAAGGTAAAATAGCAAGCATAAAAACCACCATCGAAACGAAAGAAAAATTCAGGCTCCTGGGTGATTTAAAAGTGAGTTATAATACCCATCTTGGGTGGGAGGTTGGGCCGCAGGCATCCGTTTCAATTAAAGACCAGCTGGATAAAAAGTTAATTACCTGCGAAAATTTCTTTACTATTCCCGATAATTGCTGGATTGTAAACGCATCGGCAGGTATTTCGGTTCAATATGGTAAATTTATCTTCAGAATTCATGATCAAAAAATAATTTTCAGGGGCAACTGGGCTAAGGAAGCAGGCGGTAAATAAAGGCCTGCCTGAGATTGCCAACCACTCAACATTGAAACGATGATTCACAAAACAATTATTATCGGAGGCGGAATAGCAGGTTTGTCCTGTGCTTTAAAACTGCAGGAAGCGAATGAGAATTTTTTACTCATTACCGATAACCTTGGCGGGAGAATAAAATATTCGGCAAAAGATAAGATCAATTTTGGCGCCTATTTTATAATGAAGAGTTACAAAAATGCAGGAAAGCTGGTTTCTAAAGGTAAATTGATAAATCCCCTGGATGTCTGTTTCCATAACAGCAGTATCGAGAAATTCTCCCTTCTTAATGTTCATACCTTGAAACGCTTGCCTGAACTGATCAGGTTTTATGTTGCAATGCGTCAATTTTCGCTGCATTATGAACAGTTTAAACAACGCTGCCTCATCATGTCACAGAAGGAGGCAATGCAACTTGATCCTTACATCAAAACACTTTACAGTAAGCCGGCGAATGACTTTATTAAAGAGAAGAGGTTTAAAAAGGTAGCTGACGATTACATCTCAAAATTCTCATATGCCTGCACAGGTGTAGGCCCGGAACAGATCAATGCGCTCGATTTTTTAAATGTCAGCATGGGGATCCTTCAGCCGATTTATAATCTTACGTTTGACGAAAAGATAATTTCGGACCGGTTCAGGGATCAGCTTATTACTGATACGATAAACACAATTGAAAAGGAGGACGGGCAGTTTATTCTGAGCGGGGCATCAGGCACAACATATAAAGCCATAAATATCGTCATTGCCACACCGGCCAGCGTCACAAAAAACCTGCTGAAGAAAGAACATATCCGCGGAGCCTGTAAAATTTATGTTTATCATGTTGAGGCAGAATTGAAAAAAGCATACAGGCGGTTTACTTTAAACCTGTTCCCGTCATCGTCGGAGATCATGCTTACCGCAAAACAGGCTAACGGCAGTTATTTAATTTACTCCCGCGAAAAAGAGACTGACCTTAGTAAGGTATGTGTGAAATTCAATCTGATAACGATGGTCCCATGGGAAAAAGCCATGTACGTTTTTGGAGACATATTCCTGGAGCAGGAGCCGGATGAAGGTATTTATATTGCAGGCGATCACAACGGACTGGGACTGGAACCCGCTTCAATTTCGGGGATATTTGCTGCAAACAGTATCATTAATCTCTCACGCTTAAATCCCCTCTCCTCTGGCACGGAACCCGGGTCCAGGGCTTTGCCCCGGGTTTCATACCATTGATTAAACTTAACATATCAATATGAACAACCTGACCTCCTTTATGAATGAACATATATTCTGGTTCATCATGATTTGTTTCGTGATAGCAGGTACACTCTTTTTTCTGGGTTTGTTATATTATGGGTTCAGCAATCCGCCGACAAAAGAAGAAAAAAACAGGGTTCATCCGGGAGATGATCTTCTCGGGAATGAGCCCGGCAGGATGAGAGGCACCCTGGCTGTAACGGTCAATGCCCCGAGGGAGGAAGTATGGCCCTATCTTGCACAGATTGGTCTGAAACAGGCAGGTTTTTATAGTTTCGAATGGCTCGAGCGGCTTTGTGGTTTCGACATACACAATACCTATACGATAGTCGATGAATGGCAAAACAGGAAAAAGGGCGACTATGTCTTTTATCATCAGTGTGGTATAGGGTCTGAAGTTAAGGATGTAAAGCAGGGTGAATATTTTACTTCTTTGTCTGATTCAAGGAATCCTTCGGCATACCCCGGGGCAATTGCTTTTGTACCACCATTCAGACTCCGGTTTTTTGCATGGACCTGGAGTTTTATACTTGAAGATATCGGAAACGATAAAACCAGGTTCTTTACAAGATGCGATGCAGTTTTTGAACCAAACAAAGGGATCCGGAAATGTCTTGTTGCTTTTTTTCTCGGAATTCCATCGTTTGTGATGTGCAAAAGCATGCTGAAAAAAATAAAGGCTTGCGCTGAACTGCAAGAAAAATCAAGGATATGAACCCCGGAGCCCGGCCCCAGTTTCCCCCCCGGAGGAGCGGGGATTTAACCGGGAGCAATTAAACCTTTTCAAACCTCAATTGATGGAAGCAAACAGCACAGCAACAGTCCTGAAACCGGTGTATAAGCATAAAAAAAGCTTTTTAGGGATCTCCGACTGGATCCTTGACAAAGTTGGAGTAAGACCTTTCAGCTGGAATTTCATTCTGAAGGTATTCAAGATGATCGTGAAGGGAAGCAGGTATATGGAAAAACCTGTTTTTGGCCCGGTCTACAACCGGCTTATGAAGTTTACGCCCATTAGCAAAACCTACTCTCATGGTACCATATTGAACCTGAATGTTGACGTGAGCAAGGAGGGTGAAAGTGTTACTCTTCCTATTGACCTGGTAAAAGATATGCTCAGGAAGGCGAGTTATATCGGATCGGCGAAGGCCTGCATATGCCGTGATGCCAATAAATGTTCTCATTTCCCGAAGGAGATCTGCTGCCTTTTCCTGAGCAATAGCGGCAGGACCGTTGTCAAACATGAGGTAGGTTATGAGATTTCACTTGAAGATGCCTTGGCACGTGTGGATAAAGCAGCCAGCCTGGGCTTGATCGGCCAGGCGCTCTGGGTTGAGGTTGAACAGTACATCTGGGGATTTTCAAATGCCGACATGGAGCATTTTCTTGAGATGTGTTTTTGCTGTTCCTGCTGTTGTGTAGGGTTTAATGTGTCGCGAAATGCATCTCGCCATGTCAAACAAAGATTTCATTCTTCAGGCTGGACTGCAATTATTGACGAATCGAAATGTAACGGTTGCGAAGAATGTGTTAAACCATGTCCCCAGGCATGTATCACGATGAATGAGAATAATATAGCTGTGAACAACATTGAATATTGCGTTGGCTGCGGGATTTGTAAAAATATCTGTCAGCTGGATGCGATTCGTATTAAGCAGACGAAGCCCATGTTAGCGAGTGTGCAGGAATATTTCCTCGAAGATGGCCGCCTGAATATTCAAATCTAGATCAAATCGTTCTCTTCATGCACGAACTGGCAGTAACCCGAAGTATTCTGAAAATAGTACTTGAGCATACAGAAAAAAACAGGAGCAGCAGGGTCAGGACGATATTTTTAAAAATAGGAGAACTGCGGAACCTTGAGGAAGACTGGATTCAGCGTTATTTTGACCAGATCAGCAAAGGATCCCCTGCAGAGAACGCAAAAATTCATGTGACTCAGGTTCCGGTGGTTTTCATCTGCAAACTATGCAAAAAAGAATTTTCTGCCGCTTTCAGGGAAGACACAAAAATTCTCTGTCCGCACTGTAATGGTTTTGAATATGATTTACTGTCGGGGAGGGAATTTATTATTGAAAAAGTTGAAGTGGAATAATTGGAGAGATTAAAATAATTGATATCTCCTGCAAAACTATTGAAGGATTGAATGAATGGAGTAATTGGCTGATTTTCCTGTACGCCGAACTGCTCAATTTGCACTTTTTTTGTCAATTGTTTTTATCCATCAAGTCAAATGATAGTCGAATCATTAAATGATAGATAGTTGATAAATAGTTTATTAAATTCATTTTAGTCAAATAAATATTCTATATTTGTCAAATGTTTGAAGATTCATATGCAAATGACTGAACCAAGATTTGTACACTATGATCTATCCTTGGCCGAACCCTCATTTGGTTCAACATTAACTGATTTGATCATTGAGCTTGATCATCTTCGAAAGAAGCGACTTGGTGGTTCAACCAATCCAAAGGTATTCTTTCAATTAAAGCACATCTTCCATACCCTAGAGAGCATTGGTTCTGCACGGATTGAAGGTAACAATACGACTATTGCAGAGTTTATTGAAACCAAACTGTTCGAAGCTAAGACCGTTCCCTCTGGTATCAGGGAAATCCAGAACATTGAAAAGGCAATGTCATTTATTGAGGATACGGTAAAGGATTATCCAATCAACAGAGCATTTATAAGCGAGTTGCATAAAATGATCGTTGATGGTCTCTCCCCGGATGAAGAGGGTGATACCACAGCAGGCGAGTATCGCAAACACAATGTAAAAATTGCCAAGTCTGATCATATACCGCCCGACTGGATTAAGGTGGAAGATTTCATGAATGAACTGATCGAATTCCTAAACCATGATGATAGTCCCAAGTATGATTTACTCAAGGTGGCTATCGCACATCATCGTTTTGTCTGGATACATCCTTTCGGCAATGGAAACGGAAGAACGGTTCGGCTTTTCACCTATGCTATGATGATCAGGTTGGGTTTTAATGTCAGCAAAGGCAGAATTCTGAACCCTACAGCTGTATTTTGCAGCGACAGGAATACTTACTACCAGAAATTATCTGAGGCGGATGCTGGAACAGAAAGCGGAATCTTATCCTGGTGTAAATATGTATTAAAGGGTTTGAAGGATGAGATCGAAAAGATCGATAAACTTCTGGATTATGATTTCTTGAAACTGGAAATCCTTCTACCTGCTATTACACATTCTCTTGAGAGGAAGTACATCACGGATATTGAAGCAAAGATATTGAAACGAGCTATTGAGAAACCACTTATTCAAGCTTTGGATATAAAAGACCTGTTTGTGGGTCAGGATAATGCGATCATTTCCCGCCAGATTAAGAAACTGATTGAGAAGAAAATGCTTGCACCTGAAAAAGAAGGCGCCAGGAAGTACATGATCAGTTTTAACAATAACTTTCTTCTCCGCGGGATTATTAATTCTCTTGGCGAAAAGGGATTTTTGCCAATCAATGACTGATACATATTGAACACATGGAATTATTATTATCCGGGGAAGAAAACAGTCGCAATTATCCTGACTAATTGGGGATCAGTTGATATTTTTGCCTTATCAGCCCTGATAAACCATATGTTATTTGACGAAGCTTCCGATTTTACAGGATTGTAAGCCTGGAGATATTCAATAATGATTTTATTGCCGTCATTTCATCCCGAAAATAAACGGGAAAACAAAGATCACGGCAACGCAATACAGGAAATATACCGGCAGATATATATAAATGATCTTCTCTACCCGGTCGAGTGATTTTCCTTTGAAACCGGCAAGGAACAGCCCTGGCAAAATCAGAAGGAGGTTAACTAAAAACAGGATATTTGAAATCAGTGCAACAGTACGGTTAGGGGTAAATCCGTCAGACAGCCTGAAAATAATCGCCCGGAGTGCAAAAAGATCAATAATAAGGGTTACGACGGCGAGTACGAGTATCAGGATGATATTCAGTTTGCGGATATCGGATTTATCAATTTCCGAAAGTGAAAAAAGGATGATTGCCATCACTCCCAGTAGCAAGAGGTTGAAAACGATCAGGAACTCACGGTTCTTCGAAAGATCGATGCCGTAATATGTGATCGCAAAAAGGTAAACAACCGACAGGATAAGTACCAGCGGAGTAAAGACCCTGGCAATGATGGGGGCTATCCTGCTGGTGATATCAGGATACAGCTCAATGAGCCAGGCTGCCAGGATCGGGAAAACGGCCACCCCGACAATCCCGATGTTTTCCGGGTAAATCTTCCCAATATCCTTCCCGATAACCGAGAAAAGACCGATAGTCATGCCCGAAAACACGGCCCATGCTATGCATAATAATCCAAACATGGTAAGCAGTTCACCGTTATAACGGATAAAAGCTGAAACTTTCGAGGCATTGTTGTATTTGAAAGAAACCCAGGCCAATCCGAAAATGAACCACATGAACAGAGGGGCATGGATCAATGCAAGTGTTGTGGTATCACAAAGCTTATAGGGGAGCAGATTTATAAATACTACCAGTATTATTGCCGGAAGTACCAGCATCAGGATATTTTTAATACTCGTTGTACGGTTTTTCAGGATAATCCATGTTGTAAGACCGGCAAAGGCGATTGTGGTAAAATTGCGGAACCAGTAGTCTTCCATTGTAATATTGCCGAAAATGAGATGTGCCTTTACCAGTAAAGCAATAACGATTGAAAGGATTGAAAAAATCCATAAATCGGTTTTGAGCAATTGATGTTTCTGCCCGGCAGTCTCTTTTTTCAGCCTGATCTGCCAGAACCTGATTAGCTCGGTTTCAATGCCTGCAGTAGCTTCGGGGAACCCAAGGGTAAAGCCATTTTTATCTTTCCTGAACAACATTTCCAGCGCTTCGGGGTCATTGATACTTTGAAGGATTTGCTTTTTCATGGCGGTCAAATATAGGTTCCAATAACTTAAACTCTCAGGGAGCCAAATAATTGTGATCAATTTGCACTTTGTTTGTCTTTGTTTCGTTTTTCTTTTTCTCAGGGATCAACAGGGAGAACAGCACGGCCATCAGCAGCGAAAAAATGAAACTGGCCAGCCTTTCCGAAATGCCTGTCGGCGTCTCAAAGAAATTTTTCCAGATCACTGTCGAAATGGTTCCTGAAATCAGCGAGGCGAATATTCCTGCACGTGAAAACCGTTTCCAGAACAGGAGCAGGATCAGGGCAGGACCGAAGGATGAGCCAATACCCGACCATGCATATGAAACAAGGCCATAAACCGTATCCTGCATTGTAAAAGCCAGCACAATGGCAATAGCCCCGACGACAAAGGTCATTCCCTGGTTGAGATGAAGCAGCTTTTTGGGAGAATCCTGTTTTTTCCTGAAGTTGGAATACATATCCTCGGTGATGGAAGCCGAAGAGACTGTGAGCTCCGACGAAGCTGTTGACATCATGGCAGAGATCACGCCCGACAGAAGGACCCCGGCAAGCAAAGGGTTCACCAGGGCAACCACCATGACCGGCAGGATCTTTTCGGCATCCTTCGATAGTTTTATAGCTTCTTGCCCGAGCATGCCTCCCTGCACAAAGGCGATCCCGAACAGGCCGATCAGAATGGCACCCGTATAAGCCAGAAGCGTCCAAACCGTTGCAACCCATTTTGCTGTCTGAACTCCCTTTTGGTCACGGATAGCCATCATCCGTGTAAGAAGCTGAGGCTGCCCGGTGTACCCCAGTGCCCAGCTAAACCCGCTCATCATAAGGATCAGGGCCGCGGAACCAGACAAACCATGGGTAAGTGATAAATATTGCGGCCCGGCTGCCTGGATTGATTGAATTATATGGATATCGTGGGAACCAGCAACAAGAACTGCAATAACGGGGAAGACAACCAGTGTGAATATCATGAGGATCGACTGAAAAACATCAGTGACTACCACTGCGATGAAGCCGCCCATGACACAGTAAACCGTAACAACTACCGAGCTGATGATAATCCCCCAGAAAGGATCGAGTCCGAACGTCTTGTTCAGCACTTTTCCAGAGCCGCTGAATTGTGCAGCAATGTAAAAAACAAAGAAAAAGACCACGATCATGGCTGAAAGCATGGCGATGGACCGTTCAGAGCCCGGGATTTTTTTCGCGATCAGGCTGGAAACGGTCATCGAACCGCTCCTTTCTGTTTCGGCACGAAGCCGTCCTGCCATAACAAACCAGATGAAAATGATGCCTGTAACGCAGCCCAGTGCGACCCATATTGCACTCAGTCCGTCGGAATAGGCATATCCTGTAAGCCCCAGGAGAAGCCAGGCCGATTCTCCTGTCGCCCGCTCAGAAAGCGCCAGGGCCGTGCCGGAAAATTTTTTCCCACCAAGAACAAAACCTTCATGGGTCTTACTGCCGCGTGAGTACCACCAGGCGATCCCCATTGTAATAGCAAGATAAGCGATGAATATGGTTATCATGGGCAAACAATAATTTAAAGGTCTTATTAGTTACGCTGAAAATCCAAAGTTATAGAAATTTGCATAATTTTTTTTATCCGGGGAGCCACTGTGGCTCCCCTTAGTGGACAAAGTTGCAGCAGGAGGACTTCTGTATTATGAGTTATCCTATGATCTTTTCAAGTATAGGCAAGAGGGTAGGAATGTCAACTGCAACTGTCTGATAAACAATATTTAAGTCAACATCAATGTAATTATGAATGAGTTTATCACGCATTCCTGCCATGTCTTTCCATGGCACTTCCGGGTGTTTTTCTTTGAAGGTGTCGGAGATCCTTTTTGTTGCTTCACCCATAACTTCAATCTGCCTGATACAAGCATC
>Ga0209083_1004250_pt1 | contig 11174 bp, 11 predicted proteins | sample AM7aDNAmetaG_FD_184132 | JGI IMG/M metagenome (GOLD analysis project Ga0209083, IMG submission 184132) | Freshwater microbial communities from Finland to study Microbial Dark Matter (Phase II) - AM7a DNA metaG (SPAdes) (version 3) | ecosystem: Environmental > Aquatic > Freshwater > Lake ...
GAACGCGGCGACAAAGCGCTCTAGCTACAGAGTAAAACGGTCCCGCGCGAGCGGGAATGGAGGTGCCGGGTGGGGCAGGGATGCTCCGCCCGGCCTTTTTATGCGCGGAGGATGGGACGGGGCGGCCCAGTGATAGTTCTTTTGCAGAAGGATGCGCCGGCGAGGCCCTGCCGATAGCCCTGGTGTAGCTGGTTTGGGTGAAGTTGTCCCTGCTTATGACAGGGATTCTTACGGGGAGGGGCTGGTTATTCCTCATCGGCCCGGCGGCAGCAGTCCTTTTCGCCAGGCGCGATTATGCGGACAGTTAGACGATTTGAGATGTTGAATGTACCCGGATATGCCGCATGCACAAGGCAGAGACAGGATACAGGGCCGTACAGGGCGGTTTTCGAAGGCTCGGGTTGGTACGGGCACGGCGGACTGCCGGAAGCGGGCAGTCTACGCGCATCTAAACTCCAACCACAGCGGCGCGGCGATGCCGGGCGGTCCGGGGTTTCGCGGGTCAGCCCCGGTCCCGCCTTATCCGTACCTCAGGATCAGGAGCAGCCAGCAGACGCCGACCACCAGTATCATGGCCGGCACGGCAACTTTGCAGTACCGCCCCCAGCTGACCTTGTAACCTTCTTTTTCGGCGATAGACAGGCCCACAACGTTGGCCGAAGCCCCGATGGGCGTGCCGCTGCCGCCGATGTCCGTGCCAAGCGCCAGGGTCCATGCCAGTGCGGGCAGCGGCATGCCGGAAGCCGCCAGCCCCTTGATCACCGGAATCATGGTGGCCGCGAAGGGGATGTTGTCCACAACGGCGGAGGCGAAAGCGGATAACCACAAGATGATGGTCACCACCACTATGAACCTGCCGCCGGAGATTCGGCTGATGGAAGATGCCAGTGTTTTCAGCGCGCCGGTCTGTTCCAGGCCGGAAACGCAGATGAACAGCCCGAAGAAAAAGAGCAGGGTCTGCCAATCCACCTTTTTAAGGATATGAGAGGCGTCCTGACGCCCGAAGAACAGGGTCAGGACGGCGGCGATGACACCGATGAGAGCCACCGAGATGCCTGTCTGGGCATGGGTAATGAGGAGTGCGACCACAAGCAGGAAAATGGCGATGAAGGTCGCGAAAACGCGGCGGTTTGATATGGCCGAGGAAGCCGCGGGGCAGGCGATCGGGGCGGCGTCCCCCCGGTCACGCGGGGTTTGCAGCTTCTTCCTGAAAACCAGGAAGAAGAAGCCCAGGGCTACGAAGAGCCCTATCCAGGCGATAAGGCCTGTGTTGACGACGAAATCGGAGAAGGAATACCCCAGGGCCGTGCCGATGATGATGTTGGGAGGGTCTCCCGCCATGGTGGCGCTGCCGCCGATGTTGGCGGCGAAGATCTCGGAGATGATGACCGGCACGGGGTCGAATTTCATGAGGCGCGATAGCTCGATGGTGACGGTCGCGAAAAAGAGCAGCACTGTGATGCTGTCCATGAACATCGAGAGGAAGCCCGAGAGCAGGGTGAAGGCCACCAATATCGAGACTGCCTTGTAATTTACGACGCGCGCCACCCAGAGGCACAACCAGCGGAAGAAGCCGCATTTGCCCAGACCCTCCACCATTATCATCATGCCGGCGATGAAGATGATGGTTTGCCAGTTGACGCCTGAAGACTCAAGGGGATGGTGCCCGGGGAGCCAGAAGGCCGCCTGGAAGAGCTGGCGGAAGTTGAGGACGGTGATAACCGTAGCCGGGCTCTGCATGACCAGCAGGAAAACAATAAGGATGGTGAGGGCCCCGCCGGCGAGAGCGGGAAGGTGGCGGGGCACCTTGTTAAGGATGATAGCGGCGAACATCAGCAGGAAGATGACGACGGCGAAAATCTGTGCGTGCATAGGTGCAAATACTCACTTTCGGCAGGTTATTATCCGGGTACGGCAGTTTCCGCTCTACCCGGCCGGCGCGAGAATTTATTATACCTGATTTCGGGGTATACCGGCATGTGAAAATACAATATCTGCGTTACTAGCCTTTGAACCTGTAACCGATTTTAGTTAAAGTAACGATCCGCTGCGGGCCATTCGGGTCCGCCCCGATCTTTTTCCTGAGGCGGCATACATGGATATCCACGGTACGGTCAGTCTCCAAGGGGTCGTTTGCCCAGACTTCTTTTATTATCTGTGAGCGGCTGACGGCCCTGTTTCGATTATTTGTAAAGAACAGAAGAAGATCGAATTCTTTTACCGTGAGGCATAGTTCCCTATCACCCAGGGTGACCTGGTGGGCGGAGATATCCAGCGTGAGTTTTTCGGATGCGGGATTGTTCCCTGGTTTTTCCAAGTTCGGGATCAACATATCCATTCCTCATGAGATCAGCCAACCTTATGCTCAAATAATATAAGGCGCATATTTCAGGCGCGTTACGTTCATGTGTCGCGTATGTTAATTGTTTCGCGGCCCGGGAATCTCTGCAATGACAACCAAAGCGCAACGGTTCATTCTAGATTACTCGAGCCTCGAGTGCGAGAACCTTGGGGAACATCCCAAGGCGAGGCCCGGCACTCATGGCGGGATGACTGCGGGAAGTCAGGATGCTATGGTATAATTCGGCAAGCCAAAAACGGTGAAATAATGCCTGATTCAGACATAGAAAAAGCCGAAGCGCGGATAGAGGAATTGCGGGCCCGCGTAAACCGCAACAACTATCTCTACTATGCTTTGGACAATCCCGAAGTCAGCGACGCCGAATACGACGCCCAGATGCGCGAACTGAAGGCCCTCGAAGAGCAGTTCCCTCAACTGGTCACTTCGGATTCACCGACACAGCGCGTTGGGACCGCCCCCCTCGCCGCGTTCGGAGTTGTGACCCACCCTAAACCCATGCTCTCACTCGGAAATGTGTTCTCGGACGAAGAACTCGAAGCATGGTATACCCGGGTCTGCAAGCTCCTCGACGGGAAGAAATTCGACCTGGTGTGCGAGCACAAGATGGACGGGTTGGCCATCGCGCTCACCTACGAGAACGGCAAGTTCATCGTGGGCGCCACCAGGGGCGACGGCTACAACGGCGAAAATATTACCCAGAACCTGCGCACCATACGCAGTATCCCCCTTTCCGTTTCGGGCGACATCCCGTCCAGATTTGAAGTTCGCGGCGAGGTTTACCTTCCACTCGCCGGGTTTCATAAACTCAACCGCGAAAGAGCTGAACAAGGGCTGCCGCTCTTCGCCAATCCCCGCAACGCGGCGGCAGGCTCCGTGAGGCAGCTCGACCCGCGCATCACCGCCGGGCGCGCCCTCGACATCTACGTCTACGCACTGGGTTACGCCGAAGGCAAACAGATGCCGTCGACCCACTGGGAGACGATGCAGTACCTCAAGTCCCTGGGTTTCAGGATAAACCCCAAAAACGAGCGCGTTGCCACGCTGGCCGAAGCCGCAGAATATTTCCGTCACTGGACTGAAGAGAGGCACAGCCTGCCTTACGAGATCGACGGCGTGGTGGTCAAGATAGACCAGGTCCCCATGCAGGAACAGCTGGGGGACGTGGGCCGCGAGCCGCGCTGGGCCATCGCCTACAAGTTCCCTGCCGTCCAGGGCCGCACGGTCCTGAAAGAGATAGCCGTGAGCGTCGGCCGCACAGGCACGCTCAACCCCTTCGCCATCATGGAGCCGGTGGCTATCGGCGGGGTAACCATCAGCCGAGCCGCGTTACATAATGAGGACGATATACGCCGTAAAGACATCCGCGAGGGGGACACCGTGTTCCTCCAGCGCGCCGGCGACGTTATCCCGGAGATCGTCGGGCCCACGCCCGAGTCGGCTGCCCGCCCCGGACGCGCCGCGCCGTTCAGCATGAAGGCGAAGCTTTTCGATAAAGCCAAGGGCATCCCAGTTTGCCCCGTGTGCGGAACCGAGGTGGTCAAACCCGCCGAAGAAGTGATGTACTACTGCCCGAACTCGGCCTGCCCTGCGCAGGTTGAAGAACGCCTGCAGCACTTCGTATCGCGCGGGGCCATGGATGTCCGCGGCGTCGGAGAACAGATGGCTGTCATGCTTTTAAGGGAAGGCCTGGCGAAAGACGCGGCCGACCTCTACTCCCTGAAAGACAAGCGGGACCGGTTCCTTGCCGTCGAGCGCCTCGGTGAAAAGTCGGTGGACAATATCTTGGCTTCGATAGAGAAGAGCAAATCACGCCCACTCTCGCGCCTTATCAACGCCCTGGGCATCCGCCACGTGGGCGACGAAACGGCCGACCTGCTGGTCCGGCATTTCGACAGCCTCGACGCGCTGGAGAACGAGCCGGAAGACGAACTCACAAGCATCCCTTCGATAGGTCCCAAGATAGCCGGAAGCATCACCGCGTTTTTCCTGAACCCGGAGAACCTGCATATCATCGAGAAACTCAAAGCGGCCGGAGTCAACATGTGTTCCGAAGCTGCCGCGCTAACCGAAGTTCCGGCCCTCGCCGGACAGGAGTTCGTGATAACCGGAAAACTCGAGAAGTTCAGCCGCGAAACCGCGGAAGAACTCATCCGCAGCCTCGGGGGCACGGCAAAGTCCGACGTTACCAAAAAGACGAATTACCTGGTGGTCGGGCTTGAGCCCGGCAGCAAGCTTGAAAAAGCCCGCAAGCTGGGCATAAAACAGATAAGCGAAACTGAATTGCTGGCGATACTGGGGCAATCCTAGAAAGTTAGAGGGCATATGGCTGAAATCCGACCCATCAACGGCATACGCTACAACTCAAAGAAGGTCAAATACCTCTCCGAGGTCATTTGCCCGCCTTACGACATAATCTCCCCGCAGCAGCAGGGCGAACTGTATGCCCGCAGCCCTTACAACTTCGTGCGCGTGGAATACGGGCAGGAAACGCCGTCGGACTCCCTTTCCGGCAACCGCTACACCCGTGCCGAACATTTTCTCGAGCAATGGCTAAAGGACGATATACTGGCTATCGACCAGTGCGCCGCCATCTACGTCCACGACCACTATTTCATGCACAGGGGCAACGAGGTCAAACGCCGCGGTATCATCGTACGGGTCAGGCTGGAAGAATGGCACAAGATGATAGTGAGGCCCCACGAGGGGACGCTTACCGGCCCCAAGAGCGACAGGATTGCCCTTATCCGCGCCCTCAAGGCAAATACAAGCCCGATACTCTCGATGTTCGAGGACAAGGGCGGGGCAATCCGGCAGGTGCTTGCACGGGCAACCTCGGACAAACCGCTGGCGCGGGTACACAGGCTGGAGGGAGAACGGCATGATCTTTGGGCTGTTACCAAACCGGAAGAATCAACAGCAATAGTATCCGCGCTCAGGGATGAACCGGTCTACATCGCCGACGGCCACCACCGCTACGAGAGCGCACTGGTTTACCAGAGGGAGCAGGCGGCGCTTGATCCCGGGGCGGGGCCCGACGCGGCTTTCAATTTCGTGATGATGGAACTGATAGATTTCGAGGACCCGGGGCTGCTTATCCTGCCGCCGCACAGGCTGCTGCGCGGCCTGAACGTATCGAGGCTGGCAGAATTGAAATCCTCCCTTTCGGCTTTCTTCGATACGGAAACGCTGGCCTACAAAGGGGCGGATAGCTGGAGCAAACTGGACAAATGGCAGAACGAAGACTGGAAGCGCCTGGTGATTTACGGGCTGGAGGGCGATGATTTCCTGCTATTGACCCTGAAGGACTTCGAAACCGCCGCGAGATTCATGCCCAATTTCCACACCGACATCTACAAGAAGCTGGACGTCAGCATGGTAGACCATATCATCCTGGAAGAGATGCTCGGGGTGAAGCATGAGGGCGATGCCGGGATAGCCTTCAATTACGACCGGGAAGATTCGGTCAAAACGGTCCAGTCCGGCGAGTTCCAGCTGGCTTTCATCATAAAGGCGGTCCGGCCCGAAACCATCAAGGCTATATCCGACGCGTCCGACCGCATGCCGCGCAAGAGCACCTACTTTTATCCCAAGCTGCCGAGCGGTCTGGTGGTCAACCGGCTGGCGTAAGATTCCGATATATTTCCCCAACCGGCAGGAAGAATAAAAAGCGAGGGGCGGCAATCAGCCGCCCCTCGCTTTATTTTAAACGGAATAAATCTATTGTCCGGGGATAGAGATCAACTGGGCATCCGCGGGCAAAGTAAACGTGGAATCGGGGATCGTAGCGAAACTATAGTTGGTGTAGTCCATCTGGCTTGTGCCCGACACTACCCTGATAGTCATGCCGTTCGCATTCGATATCCACATCTTAGAAACGACGCCTCAAGATGTGTATTGATAGATCGAACAAGCGACTCCGTTGACAGTTTCCGAGCCAACGTAGACCGGGGTGAAACTATTTATCGAAGTCGAATTGCTGGATGATGATGAATAAGACGACGCCATGGCTGCCGACATCTTATACGCCATTTTGCTTACCGGGTCGTAAAAGTAGTTGTATGTCCCGTCGAATATGATGACAGACGACCCTGTAGAGGCGATGATTTCCATCCTGTATTTGGAAGGGTTGCCGCCTTTAATCCATTCTTTCATATTCTGGGTACCGTCCGGGGAGGTTATCTTGATTTCGACATAAAAATTTGCCGCCGCTTTGCCGAGAAGCGTAGACAGGTCATTCCCGGAAGCTGAAGTGGTCGGCGCCGCCGAGGTTGTGGCAGGCTTGGTTGTTGTCGATGCCGCTGCAGTAGTGGTTGGGGCAGTGGTGGTCGGGGCCGAAGTCGTCGAAGTGGTTGGAGGCTTCGAAGTTGTAGAAGGCGGCGTGCTGACCACCGAGGTAGTGGGTGCGCTGCTCGTCGTAGCGGCCGGTGTTGTAGTGGCCGGCTTGGAGGAAGTGGCTGCGGGGGTCGAAGCCATGGGTGCAGTGGTAGTGGGTTGGGATTGGGTGGTTGTGGTAGCGGATTTGCTTCCACCGCAGCCGATGAACAATGAAAAAATAACAACAAGAGCCAGAGGGATTCCAATCAGCTTTTTCAAATTTCGTTCCTTTTTTCCGGCAGTTTCGGTTTTAATACCGGAATGAGTTATTGTAACATCTATTGGGTTAAAAGACTTGTATTCGACCGGTAAAAAGACAGAATAATTTCACGGCTGGATATATTTCACCCAATCGTTATATCAGCCGTTTTGTTGATATCGAGTCCCCCCTGGATATCGAGTTTTGCCTGCAGAAACCACCTTATTTGCCGGTTCGGGATGGCACCCGCCATCGCGGCTATCCCGGCGGCGATCTTGAGCCCCTGCGCCAGGCCGCTCCCCATCTCCGGCATCTGCGGTACACTGCCCAGGATGTTGGCAGGTATCTTTATCTCAAAGTGATAGTTCGCTTCCCCGCTGTACTCTTTTTCCTGGTCCAGCTGCTGTTTGAAGTCATAGATGCGGACGACCTGGGTTGTCTGCTGCATCCCCGTGCTGCCGGACACATGCTGCATGCTGGTAGTTTTTTGCTCCCCGACCAGGGATATGCTCATTTCCTTGGCTGTTACGGGTTTCTTTACCGAGAGTGAGATATCTCCAGCGATCATGTCCCCGGGGGCATAATTGGTCTTCTGTATCGAGATGTTGATTTTCCCTTTATCAAAAAACAATGTCGCCTCCTGCTAAAATAATGCTTTAAATATAGCACTACTTACGTATAAAACAAGACATATTTGTCGCGGATGAAATCGTTATTTCTGTTTATCGATGGCTTTTTGCAGGTCCTCGGACAATTCGATAAGCTTGTTGCGCATCTTTATTTTGCCGTTTCTGTCAGGCGGAGTGTAAAGCACGTTATACCATGCGTTGCCGGCCCAGCCGACCATCGCCCAGTATTCCATCTTGTCTTTAGTTTTGTCTTCGTAGTCGATCGCCACGTTCGAGATAGGCGTCTTTATTGTTTCAACCATGCAACCCCCCTCTTAGATTTATCTGTGGAAATTATACAACACTGAACAATCCCTGTATCTAGGTTCCGCGGAATATGAAAAAAGTAACAAAAATGTCATCTTTTCAAGGGTATTGTTACAACTTCTTGATATCACCCGGATATTGTTTTCATAAACATTGCGATGAAATATATCATGGAGGACGCTGGAATGAAGAACAAATCGTTGAAAGAGCCTTTCGGCCCTATCTCATGGTACGGTCTTGGCGTATCGCTCATGTTATTCGCTTTGGTCTCCGGGGGGTGCTCCAATACCGGAAAAGGCGCAACCACTTCAAGCCCCCCGCCCCAGACTTCGATTTCTTCCAGTGTGCCGGCGACATCCGGCACGTTCCCGCCGTCAACAAGTCCGGTGACTACAACCAGCCCGGTTACGACAACCAGTCCTGTATCGACAACCACTAAACCTCCGACGACGAGCACAGGCACGACACCGACCCCGAGCGGTTATGTGATCAATATCTATTGGGACATGGTCTACATTCCGTCCGGCATTACCGTCCCGGTTGGCAGCACCGTTACTTTAATCCTGGTCAATGGACCCGATTCGAGCCATCCGCTCGGATACGATCCTCCTATCTCCTGGACGACTACTACTTCAGGGAAAGATACGTGGTTGACTTATACTTTCAATAAAGCCGGCACATACACATTCTTCTGCACCATTCACGGCGCTACCGGTTCGATACTGGTTGTCTAACAGCCGGGGCCCGTCAGAGTCAAAGAAGAATTGAGGGATTTCGTAATAATGGCGAGGGGCTGTTCACAAAGTGAACAGCCCCTCGCGCGATGTCGGAAAACAAACTGTTAATGAATCATGAAAGTACAAACCAGCGCGTTGTCCGTAGTTCCTGTGACAGTGGCAGCCTCTATTCCATCGACAAGAACCACGAGTTTGGAATCATAGGCGACTTTAGTTTTTATCTGGGCGGTAACCTCTACTTCGGTATTATTACCTGTTGAGAGCTTTACTTTTCCCGCGTGATCAGACGATATCACTGAACTCGGAAGACCTTCGGGGACGACAACATAAATCTTTATTTTTCCATTGATGTCGTGCGGATCTCCCTGTATCGAAGTCATGATGCTTACGGTGTGAGTGCCGATGCTCACGATGGGATCGACGTCACACCAATCCCAAATGGCCATTGCAGGAGCCGCGATCAACAGAGTCGAAATCAATATAGCAAGGATGGCCGCGCCCCTTAATATCCAGTTCTTCATGTTATGACTCCTATATTAAAAACCCTACTTTAAGAGTAACGGAGGTTCCTGGACTAAACAATAGCCCGTTTGGGGCAGGCCCAAACAATCAGGCACGAACGATATAACTAGTTTGGTTTGTTTTTGGTAACCCCTGTGTTTGATTGCCGGACAGAACCGAATAAACCGAGAGTGCTATTTAGAGATTTAAGGCCATCCCCGGCCTGAAATATAGATGATTCAAATATTCCCGGGTTCTGACAGCGCCCTCCCGAAAATCCTTCCATATTCTTGGCAGGCTTTTATCCCTTCGCCGGTTTCAACGATATCCTCCCGGAGTGCCATGGGGCCCAGTTCGAAGGGTATCATCCCCTTTGAGTCCTGGAGGGACTTGAACATTATCGCAGGGGCAAGGGTATCGTGGCTGTAGGAAACGTCGTGCGCGAAAGGCCCGAAGGCGCCGGCAAGCTTGTTTTTCAGATAAGGTTTCGGCAGGCCGGACAAGAAATTTTTCATCGGTTCCGGCACATCCGAGGAATATGTCGGAGCCCCGAATATATATCCGTCATATCCCGAGAAGTCTTCAGATACCTGAATATCAGCGATTTCCATAATAGCCGGCTCTCCGCCGGTGAAACGGATACCTTCGCCGATGTAAGCAGCCATCTTTTGAGCCTCCCCCCCGGGGCTGAAATATGCGATGAGAACTTTAGTCATTCCTGCCTCCTGACAACAATTTTGGTATCTCTTCACCGTTGACGTTCTCTGAAGAAAATCCCGAGAGATGACTGGAATCTTCGTTATCGGCCCGGGCCCGCGGACCGCAGTGCCGCCTGAAATTCAGGATCTTTTTCGGCTTCTTGCTTCAGCTTCTCGAGGCCTGGCACCCTGGACATAGCCAGATACCCTTCCTGAAGCAGGGAATATACTAAAAACGGCATGCTGGAAAATACGCAATCGCTGGTGATTTTCTCAAAATACGGCATGTCTTTTTCGAATTGCATCTGGGCTTTGAGGTGAATAGCTTCGCGCTGGCGGGGGTGCCCAGCGCGGCACCACTCCGCAGGGGTGATCGCCACGATCCTGGCGCAGACATACGGCCTTACTTCATAAACAGCGCAGGCGTTATCCACTAAGAAAGGACAGGGAATATCCGCGGCTGCATATGTGTCGCACTCCAGGTCGAATCGTTTTACCTCTTCTTCGGAGGCGTCGCCGGAAGAAATGCGGGCGTGCAGTTCATTCATGCGGCGAAATGAGCCTTCTATCCGTAGTATGCGCTCGTTCCAGCGGGGGAAGTTCTTGAGGAACTGCTTCATGGCCGATTCATTGTTATAGAGGTGATAGACAATGGCTTCGCATTCCTGCAGTGAGGCTACCACGAACATCTTGCAGCAATGAGAGCAGCCCTTTCCGCAGGAGATGGTTTTTCCCGTGTCCGCAGCTTCCTGCCTCAGCCTGTCCGCGACGGCGACAAGTGTGTTTATTTTAGAGGCCGAGTATTCCCTGCAGAATATTTCACGGCGCTTGCCAATGGTTCCCTTGTAGGCGGTCAGCCGGTTGAGGACGATGGGGTCGGGTTTAGGAGCCGGTTGAGCTTCAAGCCCGTGGCATTTCTTGTATTTTTTACCGCTGCCGCAGGGGCACTGGGCATTTCTATCGGGGTTCAAATCAACCCTCCTGTCATAATCCTTCGAGGATGGATACTGCGTCCGCAACCAGCCCGGGGCAGACGCTGTTAGTCAGTTTCTGATCTTTTACGGAAGCCCTCCCTTCGGGGGTCCCCAGGTTGCAGCCGAGGAGTTCGCTGCAGCCGAGGAATCTGTGAAGCGCCTTGAAACGCCGGTTAAATTCCCCGACGAGCGCGAAAACCTTTTCCTTCTTTTCAACAGGAGTGAGACCTTCATAGGACCGGAGCCCCAGCACCATGTAGGCGCCCGCTACTGCGCCGCACACGCCGTCCGTGCGGCCCATCCCCGCACCGAAAGGCAGCGCGATTTTCAAAGCAGTCGATTTTTCCAATCCCAAGTCCTCGTTAAAAGCTGTCAGGACCGCCTGTGCACAATT
>Ga0209083_1004251_pt1 | contig 11174 bp, 9 predicted proteins | sample AM7aDNAmetaG_FD_184132 | JGI IMG/M metagenome (GOLD analysis project Ga0209083, IMG submission 184132) | Freshwater microbial communities from Finland to study Microbial Dark Matter (Phase II) - AM7a DNA metaG (SPAdes) (version 3) | ecosystem: Environmental > Aquatic > Freshwater > Lake ...
CTTATAGCCTATCCGGCAACAAGCTGCCTTTCAGCAGTAATGCCCTCAGAGTATGTCCTGACAGGCACTGATTGCTGCCGAAAGCCGGGGTTTTCTGCCGGGGCGGTTTGTGTCCCGTCAATAACCCCGTGCAGCACGTCAACCATTTTATTCAGATCGACGGCATGGCAGGACAGAACGCGACCGGTTGCTGCTGCCTGGCGTGCCTGATCCGCGTTTGCTTCGGTTGCCGATTGCATATCAGCAACCGATGCGTATATCTGCTCAATAGCGGTTGCCTGCTCAACACTTGCCTTGGAAACATCATTGCTGAGGCCCTTTATCACGGCAATTGACCGTGCAAGCTCATCAAAAATGGCTGCAGCAGCCTGCGAAGCCTTAAGCCCGTTTTCAGCATGCCCGAGGGATTCATGGACAAGCGCTGCGGTGTTTTGGGCCGATACTGTGCACTGCTGGGCAAGCACACCCACTTCACGGGCGACCACGGCAAATCCGTTTCCGGCATCACCGGCATGGGCTGCTTCAATTGCGGCGTTCAGCGACAGCATTTTGGTCTGAAACGCCAGACCGTTGATTGTCTGGATGATGGTGGCGCACTGGCCTGCCGATGCTACAATCTGCTCCATGACTTTTAACATATCCTGCATATGAACAGCCCCACTGGTCGATGATTCATGGGCCTGGCGCGCCGTATGCGATGCAGCCATACTGTTATCGGCATTGGCCCTGGTTGTCTGCGTAATCTGCTCAAGGGCCGAGGAGGATTCCTGCAGCCGGGCCGCCTGCATTTCAGCTGCGCGCGACAGCTCCGTGCTGCCGCCCGCAATAGCAACCGAGGTTTCCCAGAGATTGTGCGACCCATGCTGCAAACCGTTCATCACGCTTGTGAGAGAGCCGTTTATATGCAGGCTCAAAAGAGTTCCGAGCAACAGCGAAAAGAGCGTCCCCAGCGCGCAGCCGATAAGGGCATTTGTTTTGGCCCAGTCCGCGCTTTGCAACGACTGTGCAACAGCAGCGCCTGCGGCCTGCTCATTGAGGTCAGTCAGTTTTTCCAGTATGCCCTGCACTATTTGCTGCTGCTGAAATATGCTTACCCGTGCCTGAACCGTCATGCGGGTATAGAGTTCTTCTGCCTGTGTCGCCTTCGTGCGCAGTTTGTCAAAAAGAATAAACATGGTTTCAGCGGCAGGGATCATTTCAGTAAAAAAAGCGATCGAGGCATCCTGAAGACGGCCCAGAGTAACCTGCTTTTTTATTCTGGCCACAGCGTTGTAAAATTTTTGATGCTCCGGCACGATTGCCAGCACTGTCTGCTGCAGTTCAGGATTGGCGCTTGAGAACCTGTCAAGCCAGAGCCCGAAATGCGACTGCCGCGGATCATCGCCCCCCTCAAATGTCGTATTGGTCTGGATAAGATAGGATGTCTGGCTTTGAAGTTTATAGAGATCGCCCCGGAACTGCTCGACATCGGTTTTCATGAGCAGCGGATTATCAACGGCAAGGCCGTCAAGCTCGCGGCACAGATCAAGAAACCTCTGGTGTTCTTTTTCCCATGCCGCAAGGGCCGCGCGAAGCTGTTCGTACAGCTGATTTTCCTGGTCTGAGCGGGGCAGGCCCGCATACAGGCTCAGTTCATGGGCATAGGCCTGGCGGGCTCTGGCAATAGTCTCATATTGGTTTTGCCGATCCTCCCGGCGGATACCGGTATCAAGCAGTATCATGTTCGAACCTTTGATGGCTTCAAGCTGGGCGCTGGCACGCAGAATATTATCTATTCCTGTAAGCCTGACTGTTCCCACATCCACCAGGTGCGAGCTGAGCCTGTTTGCCACTCCCCATCCGATGGACCCGGTGAGCAGCGTGGTGCAGGCAATGATGGCAAAGCTGCCAAGCAGTTTTGTGCGCAGCCGCATGCTGCTCAGCGCAGCGGGAAGCCGCATGAAAAATTTTGGGAACATGCCGGAGATCCTTTCTCGTATGGTTATTTTGGGGCGGTACGCGCCACCGTTAGATATGTTCAAACTTGATGCCGGCGGGCGACAGCTTGGCCTCTTTTTTAAGGCGTGCAATGAGCAGGCCGACCTCTTCCAGTGACATGCTATCCCGGTTTTTTGACAGGTACAAAACAGCCGCGCTCACCGACAGCAGCGGAAAGCGGCGTTGTGAGCCATCGCGGTCAATGCCGGTGAGATAGCCGTTGCTGCGTTCCCGTTCGCTGTAAAATCCCCGAATATCTTCGCTGAAGCGGCTTATGAGCATTTGGATGCGGGGCAGAATGTTGTCCCGATTTTTTTCAGTCAGCTGCACGCCCGAAAAAAAATCATCGCCCCCGATATGTCCGACAAATGAACTGCCGTTGGCGCATGATTTCAGCAGGTCGGCAAACAGCAGAATCGCCCGGTCTCCCACGCGAAATCCGTAAGTGTCATTAAAGGGCTTGAAATTGTCGAAGTCGTAATACGCATATACATAATCATGCTCCAGATCGTCAAAAGATTCGGCGATATAGGTGGTGATGAGGCTGTTGCCCGGCAGTTTCGTCAGCGGATTCTGATCGCGTGCTATGGCGATATTTTTTTCATTAAGGGCTTTCAGCAGGGCCCGTGCACTCATGAACCCTGCATACAGACCGCCGCTGGTGAGTATAATGCCCTCGGAGCGCTCATCCAGGGCATATATATCGAGTATTTCCTCCAGGTTTTTGTGGACATTGGCAACGGGGCAGCGAGAAATGAAGTCGGGCAGAGTCTTACTCAGCCCGGCATTAAGCAGCAGGTCCTTCCCGTAGCGCGAGTAGGCGTATTCCTTGAGATCTTTTTCCATAATGAGCCCCAAAGGCTCGTCCTTCTCGTTAACCACGGGAATAAAGGTCTGAGCCTTGTGCTGGCGGAACTCTTCAAATATCTGAGTCATGTTCGTACGGTCGATCCGTATGGGCACGATAAATTCCATCTGGTCGGTTATGATTCGCTGGTCCGAATTTTGCAAGCGCCTCTCCGTACGGCTGAAAGCGGATACGTTCTCGTACTTAAAGCTCAGGCGGCTGCAGTTGAGCTGGGGCTCCTGAATGAGGTACCCCTGGACATAATCGCAGCCGATATCCTTGCATACATGAAATTCTTCGACCGATTCCACGCCTTCGGCGATGACCGCGATGCCCAGTGTGTGGGCCAGGCTGAGTACTTTGAATACGAACAGCCGTTTCTTGGGGTCCGCGGCGATGCCGGCGATGAAAAAACGGTCTATTTTGATGAAATCAGGCTCTGCGTGATAGAGCATCTGCAGGCCGGAAAAGCCCGTTCCGAAATCGTCGACGGCAATGCGGTAGCCCTGCTGCTTGTAGGTGGTGAGCGTCGTTTTGATGGTGGTGAAGCATTCGAACTGGTGGCGCTCGGAAAGCTCAAAGCAGACAGTGCTGGGCGGCAGGCCATGCCGCTCAAGCATGGCCGAGGTGTTGCCGGGCTGATAATCGGGCATGAGCAGGACCCGATTGTCGATATTATAGAACAGGCGGCACTTGCGATGAAATTCAAGGCTTTTGAATTTACAGATAGCTTTTTCACGCAGCCACAAATCCACCGTATAAAGCATGCGGTCGGCATAGGCATCGTCGAAAAACTCCTGAATGGAGGTGTAGCCAGCATGGTCGGTGTTGCGCAGCAGCACTTCAAACCCCAGGCTTAAGCCGGTATGAATGCTCACGATGGGCTGCAGGGCGAAATCAAGGCCGTCCACGATTTCGCGCCACAGCGTAGAATCTCCGGGCGGACGTTCAGGAAAGGCAACCACTTTTGCAGCGGGCAGGAGGTCGGCGGTGTGAGTTCGGGACAAAGCTGGTGTCATGGGTAAACTCCTTCAACAAAGTTGAGCAGCATCCCCCGAGCAGCTGCCAGTTCCATATGTATTGCCGGCTGCGGAGCCGGTAACGATTGATTTAAAACGGATTACTGTCTGCTGCTGAGCAACAAACCGGCAGTAAAATAGTACTATCGCCAAAACAGAGCCCGCTAATGGACGGGATCGGCCCGTCGGCGGCAAAGGGTGTGATCTCTTGCAGCATAATGGCGCCGCTGATCTGCAGATCTTCAATTGCCTGCATAAGCGGCAGGCTTCTTGACTTCGAGCCTGCATAGCCTGCAATGCCGAAGACAAGGGTGCTGATCATGAGGCTTACCGTAAGCAATCTGATAATACTGTTCATGGGTTTCTCCTTTACGTAATAAAATATTTTCGTGCCATGCTCTGTTTTTTTCGGGACTGCTGCACCGGCATGGCCTGGCATAAAAGTGAACAGTCTGCTATACAGCAAATTTTCTTTTCTTAACTCAATTATTGCACCCCAGTTTTAAGTCCTGATAAGCTGCCGGTTAATTACTCGTTAAATATTGACAGTGCTGGGAAAACAATTGGGGTGCATCACAACCCACCGCAGGTAAAAAAAGCGGGGCAAAAAGGTTTATTTAAGAACCTGTTTCATGACGCCATACAGGTTGGTATTATTAAGAGATTATTTTCTGTGCATGTGCCAGCGGCCTGTGTTTTTTTGCTAACCAGAGCCGCTTTAGGCGTGGGCGATCAAAAAGGTCTGTCCTCGATAGCGCAATAGGCAAGAGGAAGGGGGAATTCGACACCGGAGTAGCATTCATAGGCGGCCGTTGCGGACGGAGTAGTGTCTAAAAAAGCCTTGAAATCCTGGATAAATACGGCGCCGATGCTTTGCTGATTGCCCTCTTCTGCGTACAACGGCAAAACCTTCCTTTTAATGCCCCCGTAGCCTATAAGCATCGCCACAAGCAGCGCAAGAACGAAACCCATCGTCATTCTTTTTGCAAATACATTCATTGGTAAAACTCCTTTTTATATTTTTAATTTAGTCGCTTCGCACCGTGGCATGGTTTGTTGTCTCATCTGGTGCTTCACACATCAGCGCCGGCTGTGTTTTTTTTGGTGATTTTGCTCCTTGAAATGCTTCATCATCTGCTGCAGCCCGGTGGAGCTATTTTCCCTACTGGAAGAGCGCGCAGACTGCTGTGATTGAGCAACTGCTTTGTCCAAAGCTGCAACCCTGCCGGTGAACCAGTTGGCAACATCAAAAGCACCTGCATGTTGAGGCGCCAGCAAAAAACCAGCAGCTATAAGATACGGAAACATTTTTTTTATCATGATAGTTCTTTCCCTTCAGAGTAATTGATAATTACTTATAGCTGCAGTGTAGCTTCGGCATATTAAGGGAGTATAAAAATGATATTAAGAATTGATTAACTTTTTTGAAAAAATCTTCAAATCCATTCATTATTGACATGAAATGAAAGCGTAGAGGCTGTGACCATGCTAGAGGAAGGAGAAAATCCAGATGGCCTGCAGCGATATCAACACTGCGCGCCGGTACTTCAAGAGGCCTGTGCGGATTCGTGATTTATTCTTTCAAAAAAATGAACGCTTCTGAGCAACAAACAAATAACGATGACAATGGCTGGGGACCGCTGCTCTATAATTAATTATTTCTTAATTAAACGATAACATTTACGGAATATATTTGTTTCACAAGTCGTGTCGAAAGGTCTATGATTAAAGAACTTATCTCAAAAACCGCCGATGTTTTAAAAAGTATCGACGGCGACCCCGACTATGTCGCCCGAGGAATGGCTATCGGTGTTTTTGTCGGCATAACACCCACAATTCCCTTCCAGACAGCCCTCGCGCTTGCACTGGCAGTTCTGTTTCGCGGCAGCAAACCTGCTGCAATACTGGGCATTTGGTCCGGCAATCCTATAACCATACCGCTATTCTACACGGTGAGCTACAAGCTGGGGATGCTCATTCTCGGAAGGCCTGCAGTAGTATCTTCATTGAATCAGCAGACTCTTATGGATTTTATTCAATCGGGCGCCGACATCTGCTGCGCCACAATTGCGGGCGGAGCGCTCCTGGGCATACTGCCCGCCATAGCTGCCTATTACATAGCCAGGAAAACAATCCCCCTGTTGCGTCTACAAACCTAGAGCATTTTTCAAAAAGTTGTAGCCATATTTTCATTTCAGAACAAATAAACCGTCTATAGCGCGTAGGGTGGACTCACGAAGTATGTCCACCAAATTTTACAAGCAAGGTGGACGTGCTGCGCAAGTCGCTACGGGGTATTCATTTTCATTAATGGTGGGCTTCACCCACCATTTCCTGGTTATATTTCAGCCTGGGGTCTCTCCCTGCGGTCGAGATGACAGCATAGATAAACCGTCTATAGTAAAAAGAAAAATGCTCTAGCTTTACGTATCAGATGCCAGAAAACATTTAGTTATATATGGTCAGCATGGAGAGAATAAAGGAAGGGGGGCCTTGTGGCCCCCCCGGAGAAGGAGTGTGCTGAAGAGAGCAACATCAGCATACACTTAAAGACCAGTATAGGTTCAGTTATTTAAGGTGTAATAAAAATCGTATTAAAAATGGGTTAATTTTTTTCAAACCGTTACACCTGGCCGTGCCTGACATGAAACGAGAGAGTCGAGCCGGTGACCATGCTGCAGCCGGTGTAAAGAAACATTAAAAACCAAAGCCCCTGGAGCCCGAGAATGCCGGCAGGCTGCCATAAAAGCTGCATGCCTGCAGCGATATCGATGCTGCACGCCGGGACCTCAAGCGGAAGCAGGGTAAGCGCAATGCCGTAGGCAACGCCCACGGCGCTCATGATCTGGTAGGCCGATATGGCGCCCCCGCCCCGATAATCAGCCCGAAAAAACTCGGAGGTAACGCGCCACAGCTGGGTTATGGTAACCGTCAGAAGAAAGGCTATGCGCACATGGCCGCGCAGGTAGAGCCAGCAGCCTGCAAGGCAGCAGGCGCAGTTGATGACGGCGGTAAGCGCCTGTACGGGTATGACAGGCGTGCCGTCAAGCCCGTGGGCATAAGCGATTTTTTTTGTGGTGCCGGAAAAAATGAACGGGCAGCGGGAAAACAGCACCTGCATCCAGCCGGGCGCGCGTTGCAGCGGCATGCCGTAGCAGCAGCCGAAGCTGATGCAGGCAAGCCTGCCGAGCCCTTCACCCAGGGTATAGGCGGTGCAGACCGCCGCCAGCACGGGCAGCACCTGCAGATTCCAGCCCTGGCTTCTGCCGAGCAGCGCCTGAAGAGCAACCACCGCAGGAGGAATGGCGATGATGCCGGCGAATGCCGCCCCGCCTACGGTGAGCACATGGCGCTTTCGCTCGACAATGCGCGCAATGATGGAAGCCGCGGGAATGCAGATGGCCAGGACCGCCGCTGTCAGGGCTGCAATGGCCGGAGCAGGCACGCCCCGTGCGCCCATCAGCATGATTAAGACCGCCACTGCTGCCGTATAGGCTGTTGCGCTGAAAAAGCCGTACCAGGTCAGATTAACTCCCGACCAGTTGCCGTCGGGATACTTGCGCAGCGGCACGGCCGCCATCATTTGCCAGCGCTCATCAGGCAGCCGTTTGAAGGCCCATGCCAGCAGCAGCGCGATGGGCAGGCCCAGACAAAGGGTGAACAGTTCAGGCGTCATGTCTTCCTCCAGGGTTCCCGGTTCCCGTTGCCGGCAGCAACGGCCCGGCCGATAAGTGAGCGAACCTGTACATCCGTTTCAACCAGCTGCGAACCGAAGCCCTGCGAATAGCGGCTGCAGGCGCCCTGATGGCGCATGTTGGCGATGATATCGTCGCAGAAGCAGACCCTGTTTTTCTGGAAAACAAGCATGTCGGTCGAGCTGCCGGGCCGGTAGAGGCTCTTGGGGCATCCTTTCTCCAGAAACATACCAGGGTGTATGCATAGCGGGTTCTCGTAGCGCTGCTGACTATAGCACTGCACAATATCTCCGATCATAAGCGCCACTATTTCAATCAATGCAACAAGCCCCACCTGCGTGCCCCCGGCCGTGTCCGTGTCGATGATGGTCACTATGCGCTTGTTTTTTGAATACGGCGTAGCCACCGTGACAACTGCCGACGGATTTGCCGGATAATAGCAGCCGGAAATATCATAAATAGCAAGCACACGGCCCGCAACCGGCATATGATTGTAGTGATACTTGTCGGGTGTGAGACGGAATATGGCAAAATCGCCTCCGTCAAATGCCTCCTGCCACAGGGAGTAATCAGGGCCGAGGAGCTCATCAATATTGAAAAATTTTTCTTTTAAAAAAAATTGGGATGTTTCGGCCAGTGACCCGACAAGCACCCTGCCATCGGCCGGAGACACGACCGCAGCCCGCTCATCGGGCATGGGACGGGTTTCCCAATAACGTATCTGGCGCTCGAATATTTTTTTTGCCGTGTTCAGCCGCTCGGGCGGCTCAACGCATTCCGAGAGATTTATGCCAAGCCGGTCCACGAAGCGGTGCGCCCCTGCCAGGCGCGACAGCCCGGGGAGATCATAATTCACCAGGCTTAAAAAACTTGATACATACGGCGAGCTTAATGCCCGGAAAAGCGCCGATGTTTGCTCTCTCTCGCTATTATAGAAATAGGAGATAATGCGGTCGCCATAGAGCCGTTCTGTCATGACCCGGCTGGTGTCCCGCTCAATATACTGATGCTGCAATATTTTCATTATGCGTTTCCTCAAAAGCTGCCGCTGCCTCTTCGGCCTGAATACAAAGCAGCAGCAGCGCGATACATGTTCTTAGTGAATCTTCCGACAGCCTTCCTGCAACCAGTCCGTGATTGAGGTCTGCGGCAAAGGCCTCTGCGCTGCCCCCGCCGAGTAACTCGGCCAGCGTTTCTCGAAACCGGCCACGGCCTTCAAGGGCCATGCGGTCAAGCAGCCGCGCCGACTCAAGACAGACGGAAAGGGCTTCCTCGCTATGCTGGCGCCGCAGCACGGTGCGGTAATAGCCTTCGGCTGCAGCATTGAAATCACCTGCGGGCATGCCCATGGCAGAGCGCCCGCCGCACTGGTCAAGAATGCCCGTTGTGAGCCGGCCGGCTGCAGATGCTGCGGGGTTGTTGATCCGCTCTTCCAGCCGGTCCAGCGTGTTGTGCAGACCCATAAGTTCTATCAGGTCGGCGCCATCCTGGCGAATGATGGTCAGCAGCGCCCTGAGGTACTCATCATTGTGGCATCTGATATAACCGGGATACCGGTTGCTGGTTCGGGTCTTTTTCATGCGGCCTATAATGTGGGTCATGAACCGGTTTTGCGTATCGATTCGCACAAAAAATGTTGGTATGCCGATTGCGGCGCCGAAAAATATCTGCCGTCGTTCGCTTTCACAGGTCGGGCTATCGGGGATATGCTCATGGGTGAGCTGGCCGCCGGCAATGTACTTATAGGCCAAAGCCGTGAGAAGTGTCTGCAAATTGACGGCATCGGCCATATCGCCAAGCAGTGTTTCAAACAGGCTGTAATAGCGGCCCTCAAATCCGGAAAACCCCATAGCCGCATGCTGCCGAAGCCGGTAAAACAGATAGGAAGACATGCGCTCGTCGAAAACGCCAAGATCGGCAAGGTCTTTTTTCAGGCGCAGGTCATTGCCGGGCGAGCCGTCGAGCGCCGGGCTCTGGTCAGTGCTCATGAGGGCAACAGGATAATCGATCAACCGGTAATCCTGAACAAAATCGCCCCTGAGTTTGAACAGCCCGCTTACAAACCGGTCAAGCGCGGGTGGGCCGAAAGGAGTCAGAGGCTGGCCCATGATTTTCACATCAGCCTTCAGCTTCCAGCGCCGCCACAGCATGCGCAAATGCGTATAATCAAGCTCATGGGGCAGAAATCCGAGCACAGTTTCCGGATGGAAATCGCCGAACTCCATCCGGTAGGGAGCAGCGCTGTACGTGCCCACAAACAGAGGCAGAAAATGCTCGACGATTTTTATAGCCAGATCCCCACAATATTTTTCATCGGCTGCGGTGAACGCGGAACCCCGTGCCGCGAGCAGGTCCGTCAGTTTGCGGCTTCCGAGACTGACATGGGTTCCGTTATTGGCAAGACTGATATTTGACAGATTCGGCAGCACAACCAGATCGCGCGTAATAATGCCCGCGTCCTTGAGCTTGGCAAGCGTATTGAGCTGACTGCGGGACAGCACCTGATGGCATAATATCATGTATTGGTGCTTGTCCTGGCCGTGGGCCCAGCCCGAAAGACAGGGGCTCATGAACAGCTCGCGATAGAACCCGTCGCTGATTATGCTGTTCAGGCGCTTCTGCCGCACGGGCGGATGCGGAGCAAAATAGGCAAGAACGCGCTGGCCGCTGGCGGCAAGCCCGAACCGGGTTTCGCCGTACTGTATCAAAAGCTGGGTCAGCAAAAATCGCAGTGCTGTTTCCCGGGCAGGCTGCACGCCCATGCCGCGACCGGGCAGCAGCGCCGGCGTATAGAATGAAAACGTTTCAGGCGAGGTGTTGTCATTGAGAAAATGATCCATAAACCGCCGGCCGGTTTGACGCACCGCTTCAGGCGTAAATGCCGAGGCGCTGACGGCATCGGCAAGAGCAAGCTTGAGCAGATAACTGACAGGCACGCGCACGCACCGCTCGCCACTGTCCTTGATGATAAATTTTGCGGCATCAACGCGGTCCGGACTTTGCGGGTCGCTTTTGTCGGAACGAAGATCGTCATGAAAAACCGAACGCGCATAGCTGCTCAGACAGCGGTATGGAAACCGCACCCAGCTGTGCTCCCAGACATTATCGGGGTTATTGTTCAAATACTGTTCGAGCTCGGCAATAAGCCGCTGCGAGGTATCACCGGACAGGGTGCGCCGGATGATGTTTTTATAATAATTAGACTGCTCAATTGAGCGGGGCAGGTCAACCGACTCTTTTGTGCCGATCACGACGGTCTGCAACTCATTTTCAACCCCGGCCGTCACATCGCCTGCGGTAAAGGGCAGAGCTTCGGCAAAGGCATCGCCACCGGCACAGCCTATATCGAGGGCCGCGCAAAGCCTTTCCGGAGTAGTCTTTCCGCCGCTTCTGAAAGGGTAGGAAAGAACAGGTGCTGTCATGCTGTTGTCCTTTATCTTTATTGTTTTTCTATTTTCAGTATAGCCACTGCTGGTTAAGACTGTGTTAGCGTTGTGATAATTTTCAATTAAATCAGCATGTTAGCAGGGCTACTGGCTGAAGCAACACTATGACAACAATGCTGAACATTGATTTACCGTACGTGCGAAGAGTCGGGCCGACGCTGAGGGGTTACAGGTGAAGGTTTCAAGACGG
>Ga0209083_1004257_pt1 | contig 11166 bp, 12 predicted proteins | sample AM7aDNAmetaG_FD_184132 | JGI IMG/M metagenome (GOLD analysis project Ga0209083, IMG submission 184132) | Freshwater microbial communities from Finland to study Microbial Dark Matter (Phase II) - AM7a DNA metaG (SPAdes) (version 3) | ecosystem: Environmental > Aquatic > Freshwater > Lake ...
GGCGGGCATCGAGTTCGAAGGGGGATTTGGCTTGAGTGGGCAATCGTGCTGGCATGTTAATGTTATAGACAAAAAGTCTATAACATTGCAAGCAAAAAAATTCAACCCGGCTAACTTATTTTCGCTGTTTGAAATAATTAGCCGAGGATTTTGGGGTATGAGCCGGGGCTTGACACGGGCCGCGAGCAGAGTAGATTCAAGCGCAGATTGCGGCCGCCTACGATTTTTTACGATACGACGCACGCAAGTTTGCGCCGGCGCGAGCGGCAACTGTCGGCTGTTGAAATGCAGGAAACGATTTGCCAGCATGAGCACAGGATTCAGCATCGGCGTGGTGAACATGGCGGTTTTGTTTACGAATTCGACCGGTGCGTCAGTGGGAAGAAGCTGGTGGTGTTCGCCGAAGTGAAGCAGCATGAGTGTTGGTTGATCACGGGCTATTTCGATGAAGAATGAAAAACACATCTTTGCGGTGAAATCGCGTCAACCGCCACTGGTGGAGGTCGACGCGGAAGCGTCCGCGCTCTACATTCGTTTCCAAAAGGGGCGCGTTGCCAAGACGATTCGCCATCCGTGTCAGTGGCCGCTGGTGACGGTGGATTTGGACGCGGCGGGGGACGTGCTGGGCGTCGAGTGTGTTGGCGTGAGCAAGTTTAACCTGCTGGCATTGCTGCGGAAAGCGGCCGTCAAAGCTCCGGCTGATTTCACCGATCGTGTCCGTTTCCAGCTTGCCCCGAAACACGCGCCGGCTGTCGCCTGAGGCGTAAAATCGTGGCGTGGCAGTTGCCCCTCAGCCTGCGCTTTTTCGAGCTTGACCAAAACCAGCGCGGGGCGTTGTATCCGCGTAGGAGATCGCCGGATGAATACTTTACGATTCTCGATCCTGCTGGCAGGACTGCTGTATTTTTCGCTGAAGCCGAGCGTTGTGGCCAACGATGTCGTCACGCTGAATTCTGGTGAGGTCATCACCGGCCAGTTACCCAGCCGGGCGCGGTATCAGTGGCAGGTGATCGAATCAGCCGTTGGCGACGGCCTTCATCGGTATAATCTTCCCGGCAGCATCGGCGGCGGGGCGGAGCTGCCAGAATCGTTCGGCATCGGCTTTTGTGACCAGTGCCTTGTAATGCCGGTGAATCATGTCGGCGGAGTTGCCGAGTTGATACGCCACGCGGACGGCATCGCCGGTCAACGCCAACGAGTAGGTCGCGCAACTGTGGCGCAGTCCATTATCCGGCCATCCTTTCAATCCGGCCGCGGTCGCCAGCTTTGCGAGCCGGGCGTAGAGGGTGCGGTTGCTATCCAACGGAACAACCGGGCCCTTCACTTTGGCGCAGATGATTAACCACGCGGCGAGCGTGTCGCTCATCTCAACCACGCGCCGGCTCCGCTTCTTGGCAACGGCAGCGCCAACGATGATCCTGCGCTCGGCCAGCTTCACGTTGGACCAATCCAAGCGGTTGATCTCCGCACTCCGCAATCCGGCAAACAATCCAAGCGCAACGTAGGCGAGCAAGTCATTGGCGGCGGCGTGTTCCAATAGCTTTGCGACCTGTTGGACGGTGAAGATTTCCGGCTCGGTGTCCTCAGCATTGGGGCGCGGGAGACTGGCGGGGATATTGTGCTCCACCCAACCATTGGCAATGGCGTAGTTCCACAACTGCGACAGCTTCACGGCGTAGTTGATTCGACTCCGGGCGGCCAGCGCCGGGTCGTTCAACCAGTCTTTCAATTCCTCGCGGGTGATCTCGGCAATGCGCTGGTTGCCGTAGGTCTTGGCAAAAGTGGTCAGCCGGTGGCGTAGGTCTTTAATCGTTCGCTCCCGGCGCTGGTTCGACGCGGCATCAGCGAGTAACTTCTCGATGATCTCGGTGATGGTCGGGGCGGTGCGATACTTCAAGACGTGTTCAACGTAGAAGTCGATGGCCTCGGTGATCGTCGCATTGTGGGGGCGCAGCTTCTCGACACCCCGGACCGCCTCGGTGCGGATGCTGGCGGGAAGGGAGAACGCCGCTCGGCCTTCATTCTCAACCTGGGTGCGGATTTCGTTGGCCTTGTCCTCAGCCTCAACCTTGGTCTCGAAGGTCTCCCGGATCCGCTCCCCATTGACCTGACAGGCAACCATCCATCCGGTCTTGCCAGACGGGTACACGCGGCGTAGAATAGGTGGCCAAGTCGGCTTTTTGTTCTTTGGTTTCTTGGTCTCTTGATCTGGTTGGTTGGTGGTCATGTGATGCCCTCTTGATTACCTCACATTGCCACTTTCTGCCACTTGAGTCAAGACAGGAAAAGAAGATTAGCTGTAAGTTGTTGATTTACAATAGCGGAGAGGTGGCAGAGTGGTTGAATGCGGCGGTCTTGAAAACCGCTAGGCTCGCAAGGGTCTCGGGGGTTCGAATCCCTCCCTCTCCGCCAAATCTTTATAGATCATGTACTTATGCATGTTTTCCGTGAAGAGTTTTGCGCAGAGTTTCCATCGTTCCAGCAGGGGATACCCAACACAGCGATATCGTTTTGAGTCAAGCCAAGTTTCTCGCTTGTAGCCAAGAATTCAGAAGATCGTGCTGCATTGCTGTTTTCTACCATATCTCCGGTGCGTTTTTTGTTCTTCAAAGAATCGTATTTTGTAAGGAAGACTGGTAGCCGTTTTCGGCTGGCGCATTCCACGACAACGTAGGAGCGATATGGTGGTGCGCGGTTTCCTGTCGAGGCCCGCTTGGCCGGATGCACGTTTGCGAAATTTCATCTGGATGTCAGCCGCGGCGAAGACCGGAGTTGACAAGCTGCCGCTTTTTCATTAAATCCGCGCCTGTAGTCTTTAGAAGTGCGCGGCCGCTTCGAAGTACTCGAAGCGGTTTTTTGTGCATACGGACATAAACGAAGAAAGGTAATGGAGTCTAAGCTATGGCAACAGGCAAAGTGAAGTGGTTCGATACGAAAAAAGGTTTTGGGTTCATTCAGCAAGAGGGCGGCGCGGACGTATTCGTGCACTACTCTTCAGTCACCGGCGACGGGTTTAAAAACTTGGAAGAAGGCCAAACGGTAGAGTTTGAGTTGGTTGACTCTCCCAAGGGACCCAAAGCCAGCAACGTCATCGTGAAGTAACCAACTTCGCTGACACTCATAAACCCCTGTCGACTCCGGTTGACAGGGGTTTTGTGTTAGAATTAGATTCTGCTGACTAACCCCGACTACCCATCGACGCAGCCTGAAGGCTGGACACCAAACGCGCGGAATCTTGAAGAAGCCGAGCGTCCGGTGTCCACGCTTTAGCGGGTCCGTAGGGTTTTTCAGCAGAATCAGAATTACAAAACCCTTGAATCACCGGCCAATTCGCGACAACCGCAACGCACGAGAATCATCATGAACAATCTCCCCTTCGGACCACTCACCCCCTTCCGACCGCGCCAATTCGTACCAGCCGCCATCGACTGGAACGATTGGTCAAAAATTGCCCCACTCTTTGACGAACTGGACCGCCGCGCCCTGACCACGCTGGCCGATCAGAAACGCTGGCTGCTGGACTGGAGCGAACTGAGCGCCGCATTGGACGAAGAGGCGGCCCGCCGCTATATCGCCATGACCTGCCATACCGATGATGCCGCGGCCGAAAAAGCTTACCTGCAATTTGTCGAAGTCATCGAACCCCAGCTCAAACCCCGCCAATTCTCTCTCAGCCAGCGGTATGTCGCCCACCCGCTGTCGACACCCCAGTACGCCGTCTTTAACCGGGACGTCGCCGTCACCGTTGAACTATACCGGCCCGAAAATGTTCCCCTCGAAACCGAGGAAGCGAAGCTTGGCCAACAGTACCAAAAATTGGCGGGCAGCCTGACTGTGCAATTTCTCGGCGAAGAAAAAACACTGACTCAAATGAGCCGGTATTTGGAGGAGCCAGACCGCGCCCGCCGGCAAGCGGCCTGGGAACTTGTCGCCAACCGGCGCTTGCAGGAATGCGCAACATTCGACGCCCAATTTGACCAGCTCCGGCAACTCCGCCTCCAAATTGCTCGCAATGCTGGTTTCACTGATTATCTGGCCTATATTTTCCGGGCCCGCCGGCGTTTCGATTATACTGTGGCCGATTGCCAGCGGTTTCACGACGCCGTCGCGACTGAGGTCATGCCTCTGCTCCGCCAATTACAAGCCGACCGGCGCCGGCAACTGAATTTATCCGCGTTGCGCCCCTGGGATTTGGCCGTTGACCCGCTGAATCGCCCCCCCCTGCGCCCGTTTGAAAACGTGGCTCAGTTATCGAGTGGCGCACAGGAGATTTTTAATCGGGTCCATCCCGACCTCGGCGCGAACTACCGGTTCATGTGCGAACAACGCTTGCTCGATCTCGACAACCGAAAAGGAAAAGCCCCGGGCGGCTACCAGAGCACCCTCAATGAAGCCCGTGTTCCGTTTATTTTCATGAACGCCGTCGGCGTCCAGCGCGATGTGGAGACCCTGCTCCACGAAGGGGGTCATGCGTTTCATGCCCTGGCCAACCAATCGGAAGAATTATTCGCTTACCGAAATAACGTGCCGCTCGAGTTTGCCGAAGTTGCCTCGATGAGCATGGAATTGCTCGGTGGCGAACATCTTGAGGTTTTTTACAGCACGGCCGATGCGGACCGGGCCCGGCGAACACACTTGGAACAGATCGTTACGATTCTGGCGTGGATTGCGACCGTGGACGCTTTTCAACATTGGCTCTACACCCACCCGAACCACACCGCGGCTGAGCGTTCCGCTGCGTGGCTCCAGTTGATGCAGCGATTTGGTGGCGCTGTTGATTGGACCGGCTACGAAACGGCCTGTGCAAATCTTTGGCACCGCCAGCTCCACATCTTCCTCCATCCGCTCTACTACATTGAATACGGCATCGCCCAACTTGGGGCACTCCAGGTTTGGGCCAATGCCCAGCAGGATAAACCAGGGGCGCTGGCCGCGTACCGGCGCGCCCTGGCATTGGGTGGGTCACGGCCGTTGCCGGAATTATTTACCACGGCCGGTTGCCGGTTCGATTTCAGCGCCGCAACATTGCGGCCGCTGGTTGCGATGCTCCACCGGACCTTGGAGTGTGTTTGAAAAATAGTGGAACGGGCGTCTCGCCCGTTTACCGGATCGTTGGACAGGCGTCCCGCCTGTATCCGTCAAATTTTTCCTGGGAGGGCAAGCCTCCCGGCGAGCCGTTCGCGGGATCACCCTTCGGCTCGCCGGGCCTTCGCCGCGCCGAAGCGGCTTCATCCGCGCAGGCGGGAGACTCGCCAAGGCTCCGCCAATCAAATTTGCCGAAGCACGAGTGTTTAAATGCTGATAGTGGACTGTGTGCGGACTTGCACCGGCCAGTCACTTTGCTTAAACTCCGGCCATGAAGATTCGCATTCTCTCCCTATTTTTTGTCGCCGCCGTATTCTTGGCCCGCAACTCCGCGCAAGGGGCTGACGACCTAACCCTCAGCCAAGGCCTGAGCCTACTGGACGAAAAAGTCAACAAGCTCACCGCTCAATCCGAGGACTTGCAGTTCCGGTACCAGCAGCTCCAAAAGACCATTGAAAAGCTCCAAACCGACCTCGGCGAACTGCGGAAGGCCATCGCGGCATCGGGCGGCGATTCACCGTCAGAATTAAAACGCTTGGAAGACCGGATTGCGGCGGTGGATGCCGCTCGGCAAAAAGACCGGCAGGCCATTATCGATCAGCTTGCCAAGGAATTGTCGGGCAGCCCCTCTGGCAAGATCCCCGCAAAATCTGACGGCAAAGAACATGTCGTCCAAAAAGGCGAAAATTTGACGGCGATTGCGCATCAATACGGGGTATCGGTCGCCGACCTGAAGAAAGCCAATAATCTAACCAGCAACGATATCAAAGTCGGCCAGAAACTGGCCATCCCGAATTAGTGTGTGTTTCTGAAATCATCGTAGCGGGAGCTCGGACGGAGTCGCGAGTCGGTCTCGGACTACCAGTTTGCCTGCTGAAGAGAATCGGCGGTCTGGGATTCGCGGAATAATCTATGGCAACAGCCCTCGATCTCGATCTAAAAAAGCTCAAAGCCCGGGCTTTTTACAGGGCTGAATGGGCTGAGGATGTTCTTCGGAGCTACCATGCGATCATTCCCAAACTCAACGCCGCGACGGCACAGCAATTGCGGCCGCTCTATGAGTGGATGTTCGTCCCGACAACGCTCTGGCCGTTTCACATCCAAAATGTGCTGGCGGATTGCCTGGCGGCTTTGAAAACGGGAAAACGCCTGAACGCAAATCACCGGCTTCTCAGCGACCTCCTGCCGGAACCACCGGACGATACTATCTGCACCGCCGTGGCTGAGCACGAACTGCATGTTCAACGAGGCACCTACGAAAACCTGATCAAGACCCAGGCAAAATATTCTCAAACTGAACTGGCGACCCGGACCGATCCGCAGCTCCAGTCCCAATGGGCCCGCATTAAAGCTGCATTCAATGTCAAAGACCACTGCGACCATAAGGGCGTAATCCGTCGGACGATGAGCGTTGAGCGTAACTTCCGTACGACATTTTCAGTAAACATGCGGAGGGGCGACGAGGTGTTTCAGGCGGCGTTTGATGCGTTCTGCTTGCGCTGGAACCTCTATGGCATGCAGAACGACGACCCGCTTTTGCTCAAACTTGCGGTCAACCTGACGCCCTATGGGACGTTGATCCATATTCCCGCCTATTGGTCATTTGATCCGAAGCGTGATATCCGCTGGGACGCAATCGCCGCCCTTCACCGGACCCGTGTTCCCGGCCGCCAAGGCTCCGCCTTGGCCGAAGGAGTTGCCGAGCGGATGAAAGCTGCCGCAAAACTTCGCCACCTTGACCAGGAAGTTCGCCGGCTTGCATTAAAGGGTGACCATCGGCACGCATTCCTGTGCGCGGGTCTTGGCTGGGTGCCGGGCACAAGCCCCAAACGCATCAGCCGGCTCCGGACGGAATTCAAGAATAGTCCATCAGTCGAGCAAGCATAATCCGCCTTCTTCATCAATTTGGAGGGTGAGGTCCGAGAAGGACTCGCGACTCCTGTCGGAGCTCCGGCCGAACCGTCCCCTCGGCTCGCCGGGAGGCTCGCCCTCCAGTTCGGATTTGGAGGGCCATCCCGCGACGGCGGGATCGTGACCGCGGGCGACAACAAACGGACGCGACGGAGCACATCCCTCCAACAAATTGCAACTCCGCTGCATTCGGACAATCTTTGGGGACATTCAGTTCCTTTGAACCGCTGATCAGCCAGGTGCATGCTGTGAACACAAGGCAGCATATTATGACCAACACAATTGAATCCCTGGCTCCTGAACCCATCCGATCGGAACGAGTGTCCGAGGCGATCATCCGTGGACACGGGCAGGCGGACTCTCCGGTAGATTTGGTTTGCGACCTGTCCGAAGCGAAAGCCTTTAGCCTTGGCTATGGCATGCCGAATGTGCCGGTATTATCAGCTTTCGGCGGGAATCGTTTGCATGCCTGTAAATTAGAAGGTGCATGGGATCTGGATCGTGCGGCCTCGGAGAATGCCGGCGCCTTGTTCCGCTCGATCCGGCGGCTGCCCTCCACCAGATGCGGCAACGACGCTTTGGTGGAATGGGATGATCTCACCTTTCAATTCGGCCCACTGGCATTTCTTTACGCCGATGAGAATCAAATCGTCGGCTTCGCTTCCACCCCAATTGAAGCTGAGCGTCTGGTGATACGCTTCAGCAAAGCCTACAGCAAGCCCGCCACACCGACGGGCGGGGTATTTTATTTGATCGAGCAAGGTCGTGACGACATCAAGTGTCAAACCGTCACTTTATCACCCGCCACGATCCTCCGGCCGGAAACGCTCAGCCTCCACTACGGCACCGGCAGCGGGGAATGGCACCATGAATTTATCGAGAAACTCCGCGAGCGAATTCATGGTCTGTCAATCTTTGAGGGAAGTCCGGGGACTGGCAAAACCTGTTACCTCCGCCACCTCATGGGTGAGCTCAAGGAGTCGCATCGCTTCTATTTTATCCCAACCGCGACCATGGGTGTTCTTTCCAAGCCCGAATTCATTGGCTTCTGGGCCGGTCAGCGCCGCATTCATGCCACCCGTAAATTCGTCGTCGTTCTTGAGGATTCGGACGCGGCTCTGATGACGCGCGGCTCCGACAATCGCGAGCAGGTCAGCGCCATCCTGAATCTGTCCGATGGGATGCTCGCTGATTTTCTCCGGCTCCAGATTATCTGCACGATCAATTATACTGTCGCCGACATTGATCAGGCGCTCCTGCGGCCCGGTCGCCTGTTGTGCCATCGCGTCTTCAGCAAACTCGATTACCCACAAGCAGTCCGCCTCGCCGAGAGCCTGGGCCGGAAATTGCCAGTGGCTAGGGATTATTCCCTCGCAGAAGTGTTTGCCGGACATGACACCAATGATAATAACCACTCACGAATTGGTTTCGATGCGTAACCCAGAAATTTGGAAGGCTCGGAGTATCCGCCACACAAGAAAGAAACGCTATGAATACTGACTCACCCACAAGATCTCCTGAATTGGATACGGTAGCGAGGTATGGAATGCCGCCTTACATCCAGTATTGGTATCGGCTTACCAACGAAGCATTGTCCCGTACCCCACCGCTCGCTTCGCTGCTGACCCTGACGATCAAAGACAGCGGCGGGCAGAATTGGCTCAAGACTTTTGCCGGCCTGACAATTGGCGCGCTGACCGAAAGCCTAATTGCCTGTAGCTATCACGCCAAAAATATCTGCAATTTGGAGGCAGAGTTGGTTACCACCGCCGACAAGTTATATCCGGGCACGCTCCCGTGGAGTGTGTTAATCGGTTGCGGCACTGACTGCAAAATCACGTTTGAGTATCAGGCGTTCATCGCCGCCTATCAGCGCAGTCTGGACTATTTGGGCCAGGCAGTCGGCGCATATTTTCAATTCGAGATTGGCTCAATCAAGGATTTTCAATCCACCGCAATCCAGCAGAAGATCCGGGAATCACCAAGAGGTCAAGCGATGCCGGATGTGGCGAATGAAGTCTTGGGATACATGACTTTTCTGCTCGAAAACGATGTTGATATTTTCGCTACGGATCAGCAGCGGTCAGGTCGTGACCGGTTGACGCCTTGGGATAATGTCTTTGCGGGAACACTGACCGTGATGGCGACGCCCGAGGAAATGCAAATCGGTCTTATCGCCGGCGATGAAGAATTAAAACCTCTCTATCAGGATTACCGTGATTTCTTGGGAAAAGAGGAATTATTTCACCTCGGAACGAAGCTTCTGACCAGAGGCGGTATTCTCGCCCATCGCGTCGCAGACGCCTATGCCCATCTGAAGATCATCCATTCGCACCCACAAAGCATTGAGTTGAGTGCGCCCAAATCCTCGGCTAATTTTTCAAACCGGTTGATTTCCCCAACAAAATGAAGACCCCCGCGTTCTGTGCCAGAACTACACTGTGTCGATCACGACAAAACGCGATTGACGATTTTCCTACGCGTGGAATTTGCACCCACTGGCTGGATTTCTCCCGATCAGGCCGAGTCGGCGGTTCCGCGTTTGCCAGTCGTCGGTCGGCCCAGACGGCGCGGTCGGGACACCGCGCCCTACCCCGGATTTTCCCGGTAGGGCGGGCTGTCCCTAGCCCGCCGTTCGCATCGCAAATTAATCTTATCCGTGGATCAGTGGTGCGATGCCGTAGTTGACCCAAAAGGCAAATCATGAACAACCTGAGTTCTTCCATCCGCAATTCCGCCAAGGCCATTATTGTCCGGGACGGTCGCGTCTTGCTTACCCAACCATGAAAATCGCCATTACAACCGACTGTCACATTCAGATGCTGGGTCAGCCCAAGGCTGAGCTGTCCCGGTTTATGGATTTGGTTCTGGCGGAGAAGGCTGATGCGTTCTGCGTGCTCGGCGACAAGGTAGCTCAAGAGGCACCCAATGTGTTTGCCTACGGCCACATCACCGATTACGGTCAACTCCGATACGCGGTGTTCGACACCCAGTCTCCCGTCGAATCGAACCCGGTGACAATTCAATGAACTTCACCAGTATTGATTTTGAAACGGCCAATCGTTCCCGCGCCAGCATCTGCGCGGCGGGGATGGCGGTTTTTGAGGATGGCGAACTGGCCGAGTCACCCTATTGGCTGGTACGCCCGCCCAAAGGGCATGGCTGGTTTCGGGATGACTTCATTGAATGTCACGGCTTGACGCATCTGGATGTTCTGGATGCCCCAGAATTCCCGGCCATTGCGTCCGAATTTCTGGCACGATTGACGCGCGCCGACATCGTGATCGCGCACAACGCGCAATTCGACATTGAACATCTGCGCGCCACCCTGGACCATTTCGGCGTGAAACATCCGGAGTTTGATTATCTTTGCACCTATCGCGTGGCCGCGCGCATCTGGCCGGACCTGCCCAACCACCAGCTCAACACTCTGGCGGACTACATTGGCCATAAGTTTCAGCATCACCAGGCCAAAGCCGATGCCGAAGCCGCCGGTCGAGTGCTGCTGGCGATGATGAAACATGTGGGAGCAAACACGCCGCGCGAGTTGTTGCAGAAGGCGGAGATGGATCCGAGGCGGTTTGCCCGGCCTCACCAAGGGTGCAAATAACGGAGGAAATTGAAAATGGCATTTCTACTATTCGAGCGGGCAATCAAAGATGGTAAGCCGTATGCCGAAGTGCATCGGTGGCTGGATGAATTTGCCGGCCAGCCTCCCGACGGAATGCGTCACCGCAAGAAACGGCATCATCTGGCCGGCATTGAAGAGGTGCGCCAACTATGGGGCGACGAGGCGGCCGAGGCCGCCGGCCAACATATAATCACCGACTTAGAACTGGAAGGCTGGCGCGAATCCGAACATCCATTTCCGAAAGATGAAGCCAATTACCAGCGATTGGGGTTGTTTTAAGCTGCAGCTCATGAGTTTCACCACCACCACACCCAAAGCCTATGCCGAGCTGCCGGCCGAATGCTGCTGGCGATGATGAAACATGCCAATGCAACCACGCCACGCGAGTTGTTGCAAAAGGCGGACATGAAGCCGAGGCGATTTTGTCAATAAATGGAATGACGCGCCGCTGGCGGCGCATTATACTTTCGGCATGAATATGTCCCGCCTCAAAAACCTCTATACCTATCTCATCACCAATCGCCGCGCAGAAGTGGACG
>Ga0209083_1004258_pt1 | contig 11164 bp, 18 predicted proteins | sample AM7aDNAmetaG_FD_184132 | JGI IMG/M metagenome (GOLD analysis project Ga0209083, IMG submission 184132) | Freshwater microbial communities from Finland to study Microbial Dark Matter (Phase II) - AM7a DNA metaG (SPAdes) (version 3) | ecosystem: Environmental > Aquatic > Freshwater > Lake ...
AGAAAACATATCCAATCAAATACCATAAAATAAAATAAATAAAAATCATAAACTAAAAAGTTTTTTTCTTTTAATTTTTTTTAATTTTTTTAATCTAAGTTGCTTTAAAGTCATCTTATTAATTTCTCGTTCAGTCTTCCAGATTTTGAATTTTTTTCATATCTTTTCTATAAATAAAATATTCAACTAGTAAAATGAAAATACCAAGCACACCCATAAAACTAAAACATAAACAAAAAAGATAATCTACTACTGAAAAATTTAAATCAACTTCTTTTGAATGCCACGCAGAAGAAATGTCTTCACATTTATAGGAATAATACATGAAAAAATAACCAATTAAAAACCATAAAATAATACTTACAATAAGAATGAATGCAAACATAATTATTTTTAAAAAAACTTTTTATAATATTTTATATTTAATATCACTTATATCTTTTATTTTTTATAGTTGTGCTTTATCTTATCAATTATTTTTGTTCCAAAGTAATTTAAAAAACTTAAAATTATAACTTCGGTAATAATTAAAAAACATGCTATATTAGTAAATATCATTACGGATATAACCCCAACGATTCCTACTATAATCATTAAAATCAAATTTAATTCGCTACTATTCATAATTAATGTTATTAGAAATTACCTTTTAATTTTCTCATATCCCTACGATTTAATCTTTCTGATTTTTCTCTTTTGTCCTTGGCTTTTCTTTCTTTCCAAGACATTGATTCACCTTTATCCTTTAAGTTTAATAAAGGTTTAATCCTATCAATAATTGTTGCTGTAGGTTTGATTGCTTCTTCAATCACTTTTGGATTTTTATATGCTTGAGGTGCTTCATCTAAAGTTGATTTACAAACAGATGTTGATACAACATCTTTCATTAAAAATTGAAAATCTTTTAAATCAATTTTCCTTGATGCGTCACCTCTTGACATTAATCGTCCGCCCCCGTGAGGAGCTGAGTTGTTCCAGTCAATGTTAGATTTTCCTTCACAAAATAATAATCCATCTGCCATATTAAATGGAATGATTAATCTTTCACCTACATATGAAGAAATAGCACCCTTACGAATAATCATATCTTCAAAGTTAATATAGTTGTGAACACACTCAAATCTATCTTTTTCTTTAATACTTAACGCTTTTAAAATATTATCTGCAATAGTTTTTCTGTTAAATTTTGCATAACCATTTACAAATATCATATCCATGAAATAATCAATCGCATCTTGACCTTCCAAAAATTCCATTCCATTAATATTAATATCAAAATTTAATCCTAATTCTATTTTAGCTTCCTTTATTTTAATAGGAATTTGTTCACCAGAAAAATTCTTCTTAATTTCTTCAATTTTATATCTTAAATCAATATTTCTCTTTTTTCCTAAATTATTCTTTGCTTTATTCTGATGAAATTCACAAATTTCTTTCCCGAAATTTCTAGAACCACAATGAATAGTTATCCAAATATCACCAGTATTAGCTGATTTACCGATCTCCAAGAAATGATTGCCAGCTCCTAATGTTCCAATAGCCATTTCAGCATCTTGTCTCATTCCTATTTCTTTTTGCTTCTTTAAAAACCAATCATAATCAAAATTAATAGCAGTAAATATAGTTCCAAATTTTTTATTGTAAGAAACAATAAATTTTTTAGCTACATCATTGACATCTTTCCAAGGAAAATTCTTTTCGAAAAATTTTGAAGGAATTGCACTTCTTTGTTGAATGTTATTTCCCATTGGAATAACATTTCTTATCTTTTCATCAATTTTTAATAATTTGTCTTTATTTTCAGAAATACCATCACCAACATTAAATGACAGCATACCACATGAGCCATCGACGCCAACAATATTTGGTATTATCTTATTGAATATCAATGGCATAGTAAAACCGATGACACTACCCTTTCCTGCATGTGTGTCTGGCATTATAGAAATTCTTTCTGTAAACGCAGGATGATTTACCATTCGATAAATCTGGTCAATGCAAGCCTGTTCTACATCATCAATGTAGATATAAGCAGTTGTGTATTTTCCCTTAATTTCTAACATAACATTAATTTTACTACAAAAATACAAAAAAGTTTTCAATATAAAAAATCAAAAATTTCTTTTTTTCATTTCTTCTGGACGAATCCAACTGATAACATTTCTTGATATTTCATATTTTCTATTAATAGATAAACAATTTTCATAATAAACTAATTCACAAAATTTAATAGCATCTTCTTTAGATAACATAATATTGTATAAATTATCTCTTTTGTTTCTATTTACCGTTTTTCTTTCTTTGTAAGTTATCTCAGAAATAAAATCTAATAAATAATCTTTTATTTTTTCGCTTTGAGTAATAAATCCAACAAATGGAAATTCATCTGCCGTAAATCCTAATGATCCATCACCATCAAATAATCCTCGAATATAATCTATTTTTGATAAACCAGTTAAATGTAATGGGGGTTCTATTATTTTTGATTTTTTACCATATGGAATATTACAAGTCAATAAAAAATTTCTAAAATATAAATTACTTACTCTAAATTCAATTATTTCTTTATTATATTCATATATTTTACCATTTTCTTTCTCAAATCTGGTTTTTTTAAATCTTTTATTTATATTACTATTATAAGGTATCAAATTTTTAATTTTATAAATTATATCTTCATCTTTAATTGATAAAGAAATTGTGAATCTACCTCTATTTCTTCCACATTGATACATACTTCCATCAGTTTGAAATAACCCGATTAAATATGAAAAATTTTTATCAATAATTAAATTATGATCATAATTATTCATTTCTTTCTTTTTACACAAAGGACAACCTTCTTTTCCGTTGATATGCGCTCTTGGTGTTTTTTCAAATATTCCATGTTCTTCACATTTAATAATCATTTTAGTTTCCAAGTTTTTATATTCAGATAAACTATAATCATATCTATTATTGTGAATTATATTTGCCACATCTATTATTTCTTTTTCTGTTTTCAATTTTTCCTTAAATATTTTAATTATATATTACAAACAGGTCTGTTTAAAAACAAAAACACCTTGACAAAAATTTTTGTCAAGGTGTTTTTTTATTCAAATTTTTAATCCCAGTTAATACCTTAATGCCTTCCGAACAATTTCTTTAATTTTTCTTTTCTTAAATTTCTTAAGCCTTTAACTTTAACATTATAACTACCATAAATATCACGCATTTTTTCACAGAAGATTTTTTTCTCTAAGTCCGTTCTTGGCGGACTATAAAACGATGTTCTGCCTTCTAAAACTGCTTTCTTAAATTTATCAATTAACATTTATTTAATTTTTTAATTTTCAATTTTCTTAATTCAGGAATAGCAGGAACACATTTTACGTATTTATTTAAAAAATAACAATATTCAGATGAACACAAGTATTCTTCATGTTCTTTTTTATGATAACAAGGCTCATTTTTACAAATATTAAAACAGCTACAAATTACTTTCATCTAACTTTTTAATTTTCAATTTTCTTAATTCAAGAATAGCAGGAACACAATTAACTTTTTTTGCAGAATGATAACAATATCCATTTAAACATGAAAAACTATTTTTTTCATGTTCTATTTTATGCCGACACATTTTATTTTTACAAAATTCAAATTTTTTACAAATTACTTTCATCTAATTTTTTAATTTTCAATTTTCTTAATTCAGGAATAGCAGGAACACATTTTTGCGTATTTATTTAAAAAATAACAATAATCAGGAGAACACGAAGCAAAAACTGAACCTCCTTCATGTTCTTTTTTATGAGGACAAGTTTCATTAGCACAAAAATTAAAACAGCTACAAATTACTTTCATCTAATTTTTTAATTTTCAATTTTCTTAATTCTGGAATAGCAAGAATACAATGAACTTTTTTGTGTGAATAAAAACAATATTCATAAGAACACAATTGACTCTTACCTTCATGTTCTTTTTTATATAAGCAAGATTCATTTTTACAAATTAAAACCGCTACAAATTAGTGTTTTCATTTAACTTATTAAGTTTTGTTTTTCTAATTTCAGAAATAGGAACACATATTGTATTTTTGTGCAAATAATAACAATGAGTAACAATTCCTACATCAGATTCACTGTCATGAGAAAAACGATGTTGACAAACTTTATTATCACAAAAATCCAAATTATTACAAATTACTTTCATTTATTTTTTTAAGTTTTATTTTTCTAATCTCAGAAACAGAAATACATTTTACATTTTTTAATTTTAAAGAACAAAATTCTACACAAGAATAATTTTCAGTATGAAAATACTTATGAACACAAACATAATTGTCACAATCATTAAAACTACAAATTACTTTCATTTAACTTATTAAGTTTATCTTTTCTAATCTCAGATAATTTTTTACAAAACAAAACTTTATTTTTATTAAGCAAATAATCACATGATCACAAAAAGCATTATGTTCATGAACTAAAAAATGAGGACAAAATTTAGCTTCACACAACTCAGCGCCAGTACAAACAGCTTTCAAATTATTTGCTTTCTATTTTTTTAAGTTTTTCTTTTCTTAATTCTGACAGTTTAACACAACAGTGATAATTATAAGTTCGACACACTCTATTACAATTATAACCAGTATGTTCATGTTCAAAATAATGCTCACAACCTTCATATTTACAAAAAACCGCACCTTTACAAACAGCTTTCATTTTGATGGTAAATTATTTGTGATTGCTCTCATCCATTCTTTACAACTGAAAACAATTAAATTCTTTTGTGCATCTATTAAACCAAAATCGTGACGATAACTTAAGCAAACATTTTCAATGAATTTATCATCTGAGAACAGTTTTATTAATTTTTTATTTTTCATTTTAATTTTTTAAAAAGTTTTTAACTTGTCCCTAAAAATTGCAGCTTCTTCATATTCTTCATTTTCAATAAGATAATTGAGTTTTTCTTGGATAAAATTTTTCTGAATACCCCTAATTTCAGTTCCTTCAAATTCATAATTATAAATAATATCCAAAAAAATCTTTTTGAAATCATCAAGAGCACCTTTTAAAAGATCCGGTTTTATTTGTTTCATCATTTCTTTATCTAAACCTGGTGATGCTGTCATTTGTTTATAAACATCTGTAATATCAATTTTACTTTCAGTATCTATAATTTTATTATAAATACGATAAACATCCACCATAAAATCATCAACATGATTAATTTTAGTATCTATAGGAAGATCAGCAAGTTTATTTGTGTACGCTTGATCTAAAAGATTTTGATATTTAAATGGTTTAGAAAAATTCTCAACCAAATTTTTTAAATTTGGTACTTTTCCATTTGCTAAATCATCATTTGAAAAACTACTGTGTTCTAATTGGTGATGTACTTCTACCCAACCAATCAACATTAAAAAATCATCAATTTTAATTTTTGTTTTCATAGTGTTAATAATTTTATGTATCTACTGTATAAATCTAAATATTCTTTGATATAATCTCTTATATTAGGATGCGTCCTTGTTTTATAAGAATTATCTTTTTCAATATCTTTAATATCACCTATATATTTTTCAAATAATTCAATTGATATTTTTGGATGATCTTCTTTATGTTCAGAAAAAATTCCATGTTTAGGAAAATTAGATTCTAACAAAAAATTAAAAACATTCATCAATGGATAATCTTCTTTATCACACTTCCATATTTTACAATAATCTTCCCAAAATTTTTCTGTTGTGTGTTCATAATTTTTTGAACAATAATAAGATGTTGGAATTTTTATAAATTCGTTTTTACCTAAAGAAAAATTCAAAAAATTTAATGTCTTTGCTTCAATGTAATCTGGTGATGTTAATATCAAATCGTTATCTAACGATAAAATTCCAATAAAAGAAAAAAGATTATATATTTGATTAAGATTCATCACCAGATTCTAAAATTTCATCAATATTTAAAAGTGTATCAGTAGTCAACGTATTTAAAATTTGTTTAAGTTTATCATCAGATAAACTTTTAATTTTTGGAATTAAATTTTCAATTAAAGGAGTTTTAGCAAGTTGTTCAAGTTTTTCCCTTCTTTCATCTACAACAGTATTAAAAGGAATCAATTTATCAAAAATTGCATCAGCAAAAGTTTTACTTTTAATCCATATTTATATTCACCTTCTGTTGTTAAATTTTCTTCCATCAATCCTTTAACAAAATTTAATTTTTCTACGTCCCTAAACCATTTTTCAAATTGAAGACGATTACAAGAAATAGTTTTTTGAAAATCTTTAATCATATCTCTATCTAATCCCGTTACTCTAACCACATAATTATAATCAATCATCTTTCTTATTTTGATACAAAAATATCAAAAATATTTAGAATTAAAAAATATCCGAAAAAAATATTTTCTTAAGTTTCATTTTTCTAATAATTTTAACACCACTCAAAATTTCAACATAATCAAATTTTGCCTCGCTTATCTTTTTTGCAACATATACAAAATTAGATTTAGTAAATAAGAAATAATTTTCATCAAAAATGGGATGTGTCTTCTTTATTCTTTCGTTTAATTGAAATAATTTTAATTTAAAAAGATATTTTTTAAAAATTTCACTCTTATCTTCTAAGTCAATAGGAATCATGTTTAGAATATGAACATCTAAATCTTTTAAAAAATCATATGACTGATAATTAGAATTCATTAATCTGTTTTAAATTTTGCTGATGTTGAAACATTTGCTCCTGATATTAAACTGATTGTGTTTACTAATAAAGGGGTGTGATATCCCAATTCGCCATTATTAAAAGTTGCATTTTTTATAATTCCATTTCTTAAATGTCCACCATTTATAGTACCATTCAAAAGTAAGCCATTTAACCAATATCCATTGTTAAATGTTCCATAAAAAACACCATCAAACCAATATCCATTGTCAAAATTACCTTTTTCAAATGTACCACCATACCATTTACCATTGTGAAAATCACCTGAATACCAATGAGTTCTATTATGATTGTCCGAAACCATTGTTTGTCCTGATGAATTAATATTTAAACCGGAATGGAATTCACCATTTACAAAATCACCACTAAACCAACGACATGTTATTCCTGTGTTGGTTGTACCAGTTAAAGGCATAGATCCAAATCTACTAATTGTTTTTGTATCTGTTTGTGTAAATATACCTGCTAACCAATCACCAAGAATAAAATCACCACCTGAAAAGCTGCCATTCCACCATGTATTACCTTGGAACGTTCCTCCAACAAAAGTTCCGTTAATCCATTGAGAATTATAAAAAATACCAGATTTGAAGATTCCATCTAACCATGTGGAATTTTGAAATAAGCCATTATGAAAAATTCCAGATTCCCACCTTGGCTGTGATGTGACAATTGTATTATAAGTTGCATTAGACCAATCTATTGTTGTATCTCCACCAAAAGTACCATTGTAAAAGTCGCCTTTGCGCCATATACAATTTCTAAATGTTGTATATTTTGGATTGTCATTTTCAATTACCCTTATATTGTTTTGTAATAATTGTCGAGTGTCAAATCTTTTACTGAAAACTTGACCGCTTTTCCATTCTCCATCAATCCATAATCCACTCATCCAGGTGCCATATTCCCATGTTCCTGCAATCCAAGTACCAGAATACCAAACTATGCCATTATCGTCTTCACCTATAATGGCATCCTGCAAAATCGAGTTATATAGCCAGATGTATTTTCTTTTAATTTTCTCTTGCGTTAATCCATTAATTAAAACTATATTTGTAAAGGTATCAGTTACACCAGTAATATTATAAATAATCATAATAAGATTTATTTTTAAGTATATATTAAAAAAGTTTCTATGTAATTTTTTTTATTCAATAATTATCCCTAATTTTGCGTCATTATAAACCAATAAACATAAATAACATGAAAAAATTAATCTTTGCTTTCCTTTTATCAATTTTAAGTTTTACTGCATTTTCTGGTGGAACAATTCAGTCTAATCATCAAATTGGAGATGTTTTGTATGCGTGTAATGGTGATATTGCTACATATTGGGTAGAAAACGATCCTTACCCAGATTCTATTCATTTTTGGACATTAGGAAACAATAGTGTTGGTCTAATTGTTAGTGGTCAAAACACAAATTTACTTACCGTACAATGGAATAACTTATTAAGTCCTAGCACATCTATTAAATGTACGATAAATAATATATCTATAATTGTAAGTATTAAAAATAAAGGAATACATGATACTCCAATTATCATTGGAAACGATACTACTATAAATTCGAATATTCAATATAAAGTAAACGAATTTATGTATAATTATAAATGGTCTATTTCTGATGGAAGTGGAACTATATCTGGTAATGATACAAATACAGTTAATATTACTTGGACAAAAGTTGGTCAACATTTATTAACAGTTAGTGATACTGCATATTTTTGTACTGTGACAGCATCAAAAATAATCAATATTAGTCCTTCTATTTGTATGGTTAGTTTTGATTCAATTAACAATAAAAATAAAATTATTATTAATTCTATTTCTGATATTAATTATGATAAATTTCGGATTTATAAACTTGAAAATAATAATTTTGAAAATATTGGTGAATTATCAACAGATTCAACAACATTTATTGATAATACATCACAACCTTTAATTACAGCAAACACTTATAAAGTATCAGCATATAATTCTATTTCTTCCTCAGAAAGTAATAAAAGTCCAGAACACACAACAATTCTTTTACAATTTACAAATAATGATAATTATGAAAGAAATTTGAATTGGAACGAATACATTGGTTTTGACTTTGATTATTATGAGATATATCGTAAGATAGGAAACGAAAACTGGAAGGAATTAATGACAATTAGCAAAGATTCTCCAAGAATGGCAGTTGATACAACAGTTATTATAAATCAAAATGTACAATACTTTGTTGCTATTCAACCACCTTGTAATCAAACTAAAAAAATAAATTCAAATATTAAAACATCAACATTGGGAAGTCTAGGTTTAAATAATATTCTTTTAAATAGCATTAAGATTTTTCCTAATCCTACTTCAAATTTTTTGAATTTAAAATGTAATTTTGTTGGAGAAAAGAAAATTGAAATTGCTGATTTTAATGGTAGAAAAATATTTGAAATGTTAACTAATGAAAACACAACAACTATTGATGTTTCAACTTATCAAAAAGGAATATATTTTATCAAAGTAATAAGTAAAGAAAATAGTTTAATTGATAAATTTATCAAAAACTAATAAAACTAATTTTTCAAATTAAAGCATCAGTTTATAACTGGTGCTTTTTTATTTTATGTAATTTGAACTTCATATGTAGGAATCCAATATTCTAAACCATTAATATTCATTTTAATCATTCTAGAAAAAATCCATCCTCTATCACCTTCATTAATGCCTGCCATTATTGGTCCAGACATTCCAACAGCCTTTGTTGTAAGTTTAGAACTACCATTAAAATCTGAAATATTAGCAAATTGATCAGATGTTTCAATGCCTAAAAACCTAATAAATGTATCACCACTAGTATATTGACCAGCTTTATCTAAATAAAGTGCAGAAGTACTTGGATTACTGTAGCTTCCTAAAACTTCAAGTGTACCATATAAAACAGATGATGTTAAATTAATAGCATCTCCAAATTGAACATTTTTTCCGTAAATATTTGTTTGTTTAGTTGTTGAATATCCAATTTGTATATTTCCTCCAACAAGAGAAGTAGATCCACTATCACTATCTGTTCGAATTGATAAAATATATTTAGAATAAATGTCACCTCCTCTTTGACGTGTTATTCCACTACCTACATCATATCCTTGTAAAGATAAATTAAGATTTTCATTTTCTGACCAAAATTCAATATTTTGTGTTGCTAAATTATAACTTGCCTTTTTAGATAATAATTGTAATGTTACATCATGTTCATTTGGATAAGAATCATTATTCTGAATACTTATTTCATTTAATGCTGTTTGATACATAATAGAATTATCTAATGTTGTTGATCCACTAAATTTTGGTATATAGTTTGTTGTTCCAGATAAAGATCCAAGTCCTGAAGTTCCAGAAGAACCAGAAGTTCCAAAACCTGATGTTCCAGAAGAACCAGAAGAACCAGAATCTCCTCTTTTTGAGAACGAAAAAACATAAGGATTACTAATAATATATGGCGCTGTGGTTGAAAATGAAATAAGTGTAACTGTAAATACACAATAACTATCAAAAACTTTATTATCAGTTATTACATAATATCTATATTCTTGAAAACTGTGTTCATTTGTAACTTGTAAAAAATCACCTGCAGCAATATTTGTTAAAATATTAGACAAATTCGCATTATTTCTATCTAAAAAATTTATTGTAAATGATGTTGTTCCTGTTGTAAAATCATCTATATATCTCCACACACCTGATATTGCACCGTGTATTCCTGGTAAACCTGATGTACCAGAAGAACCTGATGTTCCAGATGTTCCAGCTTTAGATAAACTTATAACATATCTTGTATCATTATTAAAAACAAAATCATATCCAGATATAGGAATAACTGTTAAATTAAACACTGGAGAGTTATAAACTTTGTTTACTATACGATAATATATACTTTCTAATGAATTATTTTCATTTGTAATTTGTATAAAATCTCCAGTATTATAAATATTTAATAATACTGTAACCTCGGTTGTATTAACATCTATTTCATTAATATTTAATAATGTTGTACTCAATGAAGAATCATTAGCATCAAAATATTCTGGTGATGTGGAATTACCATATAACCATACATCTGATACAGCACCGTGAATTCCATTATTTCCTGACGTTCCAGAACTACCAGAAGTTCCAAACCCGGAAGATCCGGAAGTGCCAGAAGAACCAGATGTCCCAGAAGTCCCAGAACTACCTGATGTCCCAGAAGATCCAGAAGTCCCAAAACCTGATGTCCCAGAAGAACCTGATGTCCCAGAACTACCTGATGTCCCAGAAGATCCAGAAGTCCCAAAACCTGATGTCCCAGAAGAACCTGATGTTCCATCAGCACCTGCATTACCTGATGTCCCAGAAGAACCTGATGTTCCATCAGCACCTGCATTACCTGATGTACCAGAAGAACCTGATGTCCCAGAAGAACCTGA
>Ga0209083_1004261_pt1 | contig 11162 bp, 10 predicted proteins | sample AM7aDNAmetaG_FD_184132 | JGI IMG/M metagenome (GOLD analysis project Ga0209083, IMG submission 184132) | Freshwater microbial communities from Finland to study Microbial Dark Matter (Phase II) - AM7a DNA metaG (SPAdes) (version 3) | ecosystem: Environmental > Aquatic > Freshwater > Lake ...
GCTCATACTCATTACAAGCTCTGTTCCGGCTACTATTTCCTGATGCGGTCCTGCCGCGTACGTCGCACCCTGATCCGAGTGATATATCAATCCCGCCGTCGCCGCGCACTCTCTCTCCTATATTTTGGACAAAAACTATCACATTCTTTTCAGGCACAACGCAGAGTTCGTCCGTTCCAGGGCCAAAGCTCGCGCCTGAGATGACATCCTTGGGTATGAAATAGTAGCTATTCGCGTGCTTGTTGATCAGAAAACCCTTTGTTTCGTAGGCTCCAAACACATAATCAATGGAATCTTCGCTCTCGGTAGATATCGGGGTACAGGTAATCAAGCGGCCGGATAACCCGGGATTCAAAGCAAACATTGCCACAGGCGCTCCGCAGCGTATCATTGACTTTTCCATTGAAATGCTTGAGTAAAAGTGAGTGACCACCCAAAACACCATCATCCCGGAAAGGAAGAAATATACTACATTCCTAAGTTCCTTTAGGATTCTGTTCCAATAGTATCCAAAAGAGGCCAGGGTCAGGAAACAAATAACTTTTGCTGCCATATAAAGAAAGCTTGGCGGCTGAACGCGAATGGAGAATGGCAACAGCAGCTGCAAAGCGCTAAGAAAAACCGGTATCATCCCAAACATGACATATAACTGCCAGCCTTTGAAGTCAATCTTTGCAATCGCTTTTCCGAACAGAAAAGCTAAAGCGGGCAGGAGCAGATTAATGGAGAGCCAGGCAAACCCTGAGAAATACATGTAACTTAGCCCGTAAACTTCATTGGGGATGAGGTAAATGCCAAGCCCGGAAAGGATCAGCTTCAGCCGCGCATATCCCACCACAAATGGCAGGATAGACGCAATTATGGCAAGTGTCACATAAATAGGTTTATTATCTTTGGGTTTTATATCTTTGGGCTTCTTTGACTTTGTTTTCATGCGGTCTCCTATAGACAAAAAGGCGATAAGGGTCTATAGGATATACGGGTGGGTTGCGGGAAAGTTGCAGTAAATAATGAGGACGGAGGGCGGTGGACAGTGGACAGATGCATCAAGAAGAATCGGAACGCCAACCATGTATGGGTCCTTCGCGGCCTAGTCTCTCAGGCAGAGAACACATGTTCTGAGTGACGATTACTGATTACTAATTGATGATTGCTGATTAAGTGCAAAAACAATGCAAAATAAAGAACAGTTCAATTTCACATTCAACCGATAGCAGGGATTTAGCATTGATAGATCCTTCGCGACTGCGTCGCTCAGGACAAGGAACACGTCTTCAACCGCCATCAGGGATTATTTGTTCCAGTCATCCGGATTGGTTCTCCGGGACGCTTTGTCGAGACACATCCCGGGGTTCTCCTTGATAAATCTCAACCCTTCTATTGCAAAAAACCGGAGCTGTTTGTCATCCGGCCAGCGGATAAGCGCTTGCTCCCAAACATCCAGGGCACAATGATAATAGCGAACAGCCCAAAGCATTGCTGCAAGGCTTAAACTGTCCGTCAAATCGAGCGTTCCCGAAACGAATTCGCTCCATATTCTTGGGATAGGAGAATTCAAAAGCAGCCTCGCCGCTTCAGGCGCAACTTTATTTCCCGTTACCGGAAGTTCATAATCGTTAAACAGGAAAGAAAACTCTTTCATAAAATCAGGAGCCTCGAGCAGGCTTCCTTTTTCCTCCGGCTTCCCGCGCTTTGAATGTTTGTTCCCCGAAGGCTCAATCACCTCATAGTACTCGCCGTCACATCCGGCGCAGAAGGTAAAGCGCTTTACCCTTCTCTTGATGCGCTGTTCAAAATCGGCGTACCTTCTGAGGAATTTTCCGAGCTCCACGGAAAGCTTGCTATTATCCCCGGCAGACCCGCAGTATTTAAGTTGGCTCTTCTCCATTTAGTGTGGGTACTTAAGAGCCCGTATAGTTGAAATCCGGCAGCGAGCAAGTAAGGACTTTAAGTCGAAGATATTCTTCATCTCTAAGTCCGTAAGAACGGCGCTGAATTACACGGATTTTGGTGTTTAATCCTTCTACAAAGCCAAGCGAGACCTTGTTCTCGGGCTTGCAGAAGGCAGCAATGCCGTCCCAGTGACGGTTAATAATTTCAGCGAACCGCTCGTAAGGCTCAAGATTCTGCCCTTTAAGCGAGTCGCACCAGTTTTCAAAGAATTTTCGCGCGCAGGTTTCGTAACGATAGCTCCACAGCTGCTCAAAACTTTCTTTAAGCACATAGGCTGTGTTTAACCGTCTGTTAACTTTGAGCAATGCTTTCAAAGCCTGTTTCCCTGCCAACGAGAGATTGGCTTTGTGCGAAAGTAAATGATATTTTTGTCCTTTGACATATTTCCGGTCTTCTCCGGATAAACGAGCGTATTCACTGCGCCTGATCTTGTCCAGCGCTTCATTGAGTTGGCGCAGGACATGAAACTTGTCGTACAGAATGGCGGCTTGAGGAATGTTTTCACGCGCGCTTTTTTCGAACGCACGCCACATATCCATCACCACCAGCCTTATTTTTACGCACTTTTTAGGCCCTAACCACTCGTAGAAGAGTTTCATGCTTTCTTCCGAGCGGTCAGTACCACCAAACCAAATGGCACGTTTCTTCTCAAGGTCGCTGACTATGATACGGTATTTATGGCCTTTACGGACTGATATTTCATCTATGCCTATGATCTTTGGTCTGGGTTTTCCGGCTCGACGAAGTTTTTCAAGCATATACTGTATTTCAAGATCTTTGACGGTTTTCCAGTCCAGCTTGTATTCTTTTACTATGTCTGAGATGGTAGAAGTCTGACAGCGTTTGCCAATGGTGTACGCAAAGCGCTTGGTGAACTTGGTGTTTTTAGCAAGCCATTCGAGGGTTTCTCGTTTCACAACACCGCACCTGCGGCAAAGAATGCGGCGCACCTCGAACTCGAGGTAGATTCTGTGGTTACCGCAAGGTAAGTCTCGAACACGGCGTGTTGTACGATCATAGAAAGAACGGCTTGTCTTGCCACAGACAGGGCAGACGCTTTTTTTTGACGCCGCCGAAGCAGAATTACCCTGGCATACGGATCACCAAAAACGCCGGTTACGACTTTTCCGGGGATAAATCCCGGGAAACGATACGCATCTGAAAGTTGTTTTTTTCTCATGCATATGTTATGACAGATTTCAAAGAGCATTTGCAACCTATTTCAGCAGATAGCATAAGGGCTTTCTTAAACAGCTGCTGCTTTTTTACCCACACTGTTTGGAGAAGAGCCTTTAAGTTTAAACCGGATCCTGCGCCATTCGTCAGTTACGGAAAAAAGAATCAGGCGCGCATCAGCGCCGTAATTCAGGAAACCGGCGCAATAATTATATTCGGTTTCATTGGCAACAAAGTCCTCTATGGGCAGGCAGGCGATTTTTAGGCTGTCCATACCGCTGCCATATAGGCCGGGTGACAGGCTTACTAAGGGGCTTCGCCCGCGTTCGGGATAGAGTTCTCCCGGGAAAGGAATGCCTAAATCTTCTTTAAATATGTCGCCTAGTTCTTTCATACTTCCTCCTTAAAGAAAAGACGTTTTAGCTATCTTGCCGGCTAAAACGTCCCAGGAGGTATCGCTTTAGCACATTTGTATAGCGGAGCAAGTAGAGCTAAATTACCGCTGTCTTGCGCTTTCATAAGGTATACGGGAGTGGCTGTGGAATAGTTGCAAAGAAAATTACGTGAGCCGCAAGGTTGGGTCTAGTTACTGGGGGAGTCAGCTATAAAGGCATGCATTCATATTGGCTAAACAAAGGAGGTGGCCGCGTAGGGCTTGCGGAGACCTCATGTCACAAAGTGCGAAAGATTCTTGATGTTATCAGATATATTATGAGTTCCCGAGGCGGTCGAAGTCATCAACCGCCCGGGGAACAGCCAAACACAAATCTAACAAAGAACGCATTTCTTCTTTTAGTCGTTACTGCCTGCCTTTCTTATAGCCATAGAAATCATAACTCTAAGCACCCAAATCGCGCCACAGGAACATATGCAGGCAATTATGTACACCGCCTTATCCAAGCTATCTTCACGTATTTTCACATTCCCTCCTATGCTTTGTTCGCAGTGAATTCGGCGAACGGGTTCTAGGAATTAATCTTTTACACTTAAGATGTCTTTCCTCAATATATCTCGTTCCTTGTTATCAATCACGCTTCTTAATATAATTTTGTCGCTATCGAATTCATTCTTGACGATAATCCCGTTTATATCCCTCCCGTTTTTTAATAGAATAGTAAGGCTCTTTTGGTAATCAATATTACTAAAACAATTGGTACTGCCGATTCTATTTCTATAAATAGTTACTTCACCACCACTTGTTTCTTTAACAATGAAATTGTTGCTTGCAATATCGTTCCTAACAACGGCTCCCGTTATCTTATCTCCATTTTGCAAGTAAAAATCAAATGCGCGACCTTGTGCGTTGGTTTCTTCTGAAGATTCTTCAATATAATTTTGTTCGCGATTGTCGGATTCAGCACTCAATTTGCCTTTTCTTTGGGTGCTACTAATCGGCTGTTCCGCACTTACACTTGCTCGATACCTGCTATTTGCAACGACACCAAGCTCTGAATATGACGAATTAAAATTGTAATCCCGAATAGGGCCTAAGATACCAAAAACATATGTCTCCATCCACGTAGTATGCGCTGAAACAGAACCACTTATTATAATCGACTTATTGTCAACACTATAGAGATAATATGCAATTGTACTCTCTGCTATCCTTCTGGCCGTGCTGAACAGGGGTTGAAAACTTATATCATCCTGAATGACGCCCATCGTATCAACCCTTGCATTGAGAATGTAATCAGCAGATTCTGACTGGCAAAAATGAATATTGCTCTTTGCAAATATTTCAATCATTTGACTTTTCACCACACCTTCTTTATCATTACCGGAAACGGAAAGCGCGACCTTTTTTGTTTGAATTTTTACAAGTAGTTGTTCATTTCCATTAAATATCAAGTCAAGTATTGACTTTTCAACCGCCTTGGATTCGAGTTTCTGGTCAATATATTCATATAAACCAACGTGCGCGCAACTAGACAATATAATAGTGCCTAAGAGCAATAATACTCTCTTATTCATATGTCTCTCCTTTTGCCCTATACTTGCAAGCCAATATCCAACATCAGCGTCCACATCAATCGCCCAGAAGTCACTTGCTTGCCTCTACATTTCATTGGCGTAATTAACAAATCAAAACAGCAAAATCCAACTAATAATCCTTATATTCAACACCTGCAGAATCCTTTCCTTTAAGATTTGGAAATATTTTTCCGAATCCAGAATCCTGAAGGTCTCCTAAATAGCACCATCCTCCAGAGCCATCAAACGAACCAACTACATTACTGCTTCCTGTAATCATTTCTGCAGGGATATTTCGAAGATACGGCGTAAACAAGCTATACCTTAGGTTATCCGGATATGCACCATCATAATTAAAGCGAAATTTTTCTATTGCTGATCTAATCTTTTGCAGATTAAGTTTTGTTGCTTCATCTTTTGAATTACCTGCGACCAACGAAGGCTCCGATGTTTCACCACCCTGTTTTTTAAAACAACCCAAATCTTTGCTGTAAAGCATTTCCCCTTCCTTTCTATATCTAAACGAAACGCTTCCATTTAAATGCTCTATGGTCTTTCCATCATCACCCAACATGTATTTCCCGGTATACTGCTCTCGTATTAATTGAATTGCAAACTGAGTTTGCTGGTCCTGGGAGGCCTGCAAAAACTGATCCCAGTACCCACCGCCACGGTTCTTCTTAGCAGTTTGAGGCGCTTGTGGAACTTTTATTTGTACATTATAAAAATTCCCAGACTTTACGATATTAAGCATTATCGATGCATCTCTTTCTGGCACTTCTGCTCCTGTTGATGTAACAAACATACGCCATTCTCCGCTAAAAAGATCACCTGCTTTGATATGCTGGTTTAGGCATACTGAAATTACAAAAAAGGAAAAAGCAATTAGGAACCTTCTCATAGGTCACACTCCTTTGCAACATATTTTCATTTTTGCCGAAAATACTCTGATAGCCTCACAAATCCTTGCCAATGCCAACTATCATCTAAATCTATTCTTGCAAAAATAAGCATCTGGGCAATACATTAAAATGCAACCCCAACACCCACCCCAAAAGCAAGATAGCCTGAAATATTCATATATTTAGTTTGCGTGCCAAACCAAATACCATCTGACAAAAATAAATCTAAAACAAATGCCTGCTCAGAAATAAAGCGATAACCTAGTAAGCCACCAAGGCAAAACCAAGTTTGACTGTAGCTCTGCATGCCAGGTAGAGAAGCTGAAGAAAACAGAACTTCAAAGGCAGGAGCTATGTAAAAGCCTTTAGGAGATGTAGGCGTAAAGAAGAAATCAACTGCCAAATCCAAAGATATTTCTGTTAGAGAATATTGGGCATACCCTGCGCCCGCGTAACCAAATCCAAGCATAAACGCATTGGAATCCGAAGTTTTTGTTGTATACTGGAGCAGGATACTACTAAAAGACAATGTTTGTAGCTCTAACACATTCCCAAATCCGCTGCCAGCATCTTGGCTGCTTACATACGAACGCAAATTTAATGAGTTGTTATAATTATTGTAATTATACTTTTCTGCAGAAGCTGCAGGTTCTCTTCTTGTTTCGACATTTGAGGAAACATATGATGTTTCGTCACTAAAGAACTGTTTCTTTGACGGAATAATCGTGGGCACAGAAACAGATCCTGAATTTGTCAACTGCGATGGAAATTTAATAGCATCATCACTTGCAAAAGACATTATACTATTCCTTTCTATTTTCAACCTCGTCTTTGCTATTGATAATTCTACAGTTATGATATTGTTCTGAAGCTCATTGCTAATTATGGCACATGTAAACTTATCACCATTATTTAGACTCAAGAAGCCTTTTTTCCCATAATCTAATAATTTATCACTTCCACTCACGCTAATTATGCTCTCCCTTTTGATAACGGTGGTTGCATTTCCAAACCTTGGCTTAAAAACTATCCAATCATTCGCAATGTTATTTTTAACAAGTGAACCAGATACTTTCTCGCCACTCTTTAATGACAATTGCACTCCATTATCAAGACTTATCTCTGGCTTTGAATTATTCTCGCTTTTCTTATAGGAGTCTATGTCTGCCCATTTATAATGAAACAGCTTTTCTCCGACCCGCATTCTAATGTATTCGTTTTTCTTAACCTCTTCAATTTTCCCCTGCACCACTTCCCCATCCTTCTTAACTATTTCATCAGATGTTTGTGTTAAGCCGACACCGGAGGCAATACCGTCTGCTATATTTATTTTATTGTCTGCTACAGAATCACTTTTATTTTTTAAGTTATCTTGCCGGCTCACAGAAGAACCACCACTATTTCTGCGAATTTCTTTTATCTCGCTACTTTCAAACGACATTTCTATACCATTGTCTGTTCTTATAGTAATTCCACCATTTTGTTTCTCATTAAAAACGATATTGCCTTTAATTTTCATACCGTTAGAAAGAGTTATCTCATCTGCGCAAAACACCAAGGTATTAGCCGCAAGAAGAAATGTTATAATTGTAATAATTTCTTTAATCATCATACCTCCCGGATTCAAATTCATATTGTTAATTTGGTCTTTTCGCTTTCCCTATCGCATAATGATCAATATCCGCCCACTTATACTGGAATACCTTGGAGCCAACGCGAATTCTTATAAATTCATTCTGTTTTAATTGTACTATTTGGCCCTCTATCACTTTCCCGTCTTTCTTAAATATTTCATCTATTACAAGCCCTGTGTTATTTTCAGGAACACCCTCTACACTGCCTTGCTCAACAATAGTGTTATCTTTAATTATAGACACTGAACCTTCATTAGCAGGATTCGCAGACTCAACTGTCGTGTTAGAGGCTTTAATGCGTTCTTGTTTTTCTAGCGTAACGTCTGCGCGATGCGTCATTCCTTTAACCTTATAGGCATGCACAATATCTGCATTAGAATGTTCATCAAAATAATATGTAATAGAAAATACCTGTTTATTATTCATTGTGCCAAGCATAGCGTAACCATAATCAAGACTCATTTGCGACAGATTAATACCAATACCAAAAGATAAGCAATCCGGGTTGTAACATATTTTATAACCTGCTCTAATTGATAGGAATTTAGCTAATGTGAATTCTGCTCCAGTGTTAAGTCTCAGGAGACTGTCATAGTAGACTGCTTCAGTGGCAAGCAAACAGGAACTAATCTCCGTATCCCAAAGGCGAAAGGTAAAGCCCATCTTAAGCGTAACAGGCAGTGAATCCCCAATACTTATAAAAGTTAATTGAGAACCAACATTCTGAAGAACTAAACTAAAAGAAAATTCTGAATCAAGAGATCTAAAAAGTAAACCGAAATCAGCAGCTAAAGCAACTGCGCTAAAAGTGTCGGCAATTGTACTCTTAATGTATTTAATATTCGCGCCTAAAGATATTTCATCAAGAGGACAGAGAGAATATCCTAAATTCGCTGTCCAGTTCCGCATTGCATTAACGGACGCGCTTGTTCCGTTAAAATAATTTATGTCAATTGTACCCATATCGAACAAAGTTAGCCCGAATCCCAGGACTCCAGCAGTTTCCAGCGGAACTTCAATAAAAATAGAGCTATTGTAACCATCTGCGAGATTCTTTGAATAGGAGGCGCTAAGGCCAGGGAAAAGCTGGAACCCTATCCCTGCTGGATTAATAATTAAACTGTCAGGTGTATCACAAAAAGCAGAAAATGCAGAACCCATGGAGAATGATTTTGCGCTTGAATCTTCAGTCAGAAAATTGGCGCCGCTTGTATCTGCAAAGAGTAGACTTATAGCAGCGCTCAAAAAGACCGCTAGCGTTATCAAAAGAACTTTTCTCATTAGAACACTTCACCTCATAAGGATTGCTCACTTAACAATAAGTACTTTCTTTTGTTCCCTATAGCTGCCAGCGTCAATAAAGACGTAATATACCCCGCTTGCCACAACCTTACCGAACTCATCCTTACCATCCCAAACAGCATCGGTGTAAGTCCCTGCATTTTTTGCCGAATTCAATATAGTGCGGATAATTTCGCCGTTAGACTTATGCACGGTAATTTTAACCACTGAATCAGTTCCAATTGTATATTGAATTGAGGCGGGCGGGCTGTATAACGGATTAAGCAAATTTCCATAAAGTTTAGACGTTGAAACAACATTGACACTGTAAGCATCGCTGTTGACAGAATATACGGTAAATACTCCAACATTGTTCTTTGCCTTAACTCTTGCATAATATGTTTTCCCTGAACTACATCCCGTTATATTGTACTTCAGAATATTCCCTACATACCCATCAAATCTATCAGCCCCTCCTAATGAGGTTCCTACTTGCAAATAATATCCAGCTATTCCACTGATTGGATCTGCTGCTGTACCAGCAGCCCACGAGATTGTTAAAGTAAAGCTTCCTGTACACGTCGGTTTTGCCGGTGTGCCTGTGAGACCCTGAACAACAAAAGTTTGCGCTGATGTTGTATTGTTGCCGGATTGCGTATAAACTAATACATTGTATGTTCCTGCAGTAACTCCGCTTGGCACAACGGCAGCCCGGATTAAACTGTCAGTTGCGACAATATAAGATGTTATTGCTGTTCCGTTGTCCAGCCTTACAGCCGTTACGGTATTGCTGCCAACTCCGCCGAAAAAGCCTGAACCGGTTATTGATATTGTTGTTGGGTTAATAGAAGTGCCGCTTGACGGAGAAAGTCCGGAAACAGACGGAATTCGCGGATTGCTGTATGACATAGTAATAAGATTGGTCGTGTAGCCTACTATATTGGAAATTGAAATGTAGCTTTGGGACAAATAGGCATTGCTCTGAGGCATAGTAAATATGGACCCATCAATAAAGGCGTCACCGGAATCGCCATGGTTAGTTGGTATATCACCGTTTTTATCGGCTTCAACACAACTGACCCTTAAGTGTGGTGAAATGCTGTTTATGTTGTTAGCATAGTATCGTCTATATGATATATTAAGACTCCATTCCCTGGGATATAAGCATCCGATCTCGTTTGCTTTCGAAACTCTACAAGAAAGTACTCGGTAGAACTTCCAAGAATCGGAATTCTGTACGTATCTGAATAGTTTTCATAATTTCTTAGTGAAATAGCTGAACTCGAAGAGAGTTGAACCGGCGTTACCCAGCCGACAAGCTGTTTGGACCATGCTGATGGATGGGTTGGAGACTTGCCATTATTTGCCCAGGAGCCATAATCCATTACATCCCATAAACCTATATTTGAAGGGTAAGACACTCCTGATGTGTTGTAAAGATCAGGGAAACCAAGCTGATGCCCAAATTCGTGACACAACACCCCAAAAGGCATCAGGCCATTGGCTTCTGTTGCCGGAACAGTCTCGCCTTCAGTAAAACCATCTGAACCAGCAGAGAAAGGTCCCGTGAACATCGACCAGATTTGATTAGAAGGCGAAGCAACAGATTCCGCACCTTGTCCAGCATGAACCACAAGTAGAGCATCAAATGAACCTTTGGTCACGCCTGCGGCGGAGCATGCATCGTGGAAAAGAGAACCATTAGCCACGTAGTAATAGTTATAAAGCGCATACAAACCCATTGTGTAAGGTAATGTATACCCGCTCCCGCTACCAGTGAAAACAGTTATTTGTAGTGTCAGCTGGCCATAAGAGCATTCAGAATAATAGTCAACCATTCTTTTCAGAAAACCAGAAGTTGCGGATGTTGAAGAAGTTGTGTAGGCAGAGACTTGTTGAGTTGTTAAGGCAGTGTCAGAGAAACCGACAAAAATAACGGCTATTTTCTTGGTACCGTTGGCCGAGATTGATTTTGCCAACGCAAAGGAGGGAGCACCTTGACCAATAAGTTTTGCTGTTTGCTGATTAATATGTACTCCGTCTTTTGGCATCTTTGTTGAGAGAATACCAGGAGCAGGCGGTACAGCATAAAGCCCGCCGGTTAGCAATAAACCTATGGTAAATATGAGTACTACAAATTTCATTCTAACTCCTAGATGATGTTACAATCGACTGGAAGTTTCTCTTTTTTGAGCTTCTATTGCTTCTCGGTTTTACTTTTCGCAGTCTGATGCTCTAATCAGTC
>Ga0209083_1004264_pt1 | contig 11159 bp, 12 predicted proteins | sample AM7aDNAmetaG_FD_184132 | JGI IMG/M metagenome (GOLD analysis project Ga0209083, IMG submission 184132) | Freshwater microbial communities from Finland to study Microbial Dark Matter (Phase II) - AM7a DNA metaG (SPAdes) (version 3) | ecosystem: Environmental > Aquatic > Freshwater > Lake ...
GGTGGTGGTTTCCTTGACCCAGTAATAAGTGAAGGCGCCATGATAGGTGCCGCCGATATAAGCATCGGCGCTGGTCTGGTTGTCCCGACAAGCGGCCCAGAGGATGACGTTCTTGGCTGCCTTTTCCACCACACGGCGACTCAGACCCCGGGCCATGAGGGGCATCACCTTCTCGCACGCAGCCAAGGATGGCGGCGCGATATAGCGGGGTCGGCGATTAGGCATGAGGTCTGAAGCCTTGAGGCCAGTGCCCGAGTGACAGGTGTCCAGATACACCTCTATGAGAACGTTGTCCGGCACCTGCGCCAATAGATCGTGCAGTTCGTCGTCAACGATGACGTGATTCGGATCCCATTGGCCGCTTTTTTCCGCCAGGTCATGAGGGCAAAAAGCCTCGTCATAATGATCGGCCTCATCAGCGTTCTTGTCTGGCACCTGGGTGCCGTGGCTCGAAAGGCTGAACACGAGATAGCTGTACTTGCCGGTCTTGGCTCCACTGACCATTGCAGTCAGTTCAGCCATGATTGCCTGCTTTGTGGCTTGGGCATCGGTCAATACCTTGATGTCTCCTGCGGCAAAGCCAAGATATGTCTCAAGGATCCCGACCATCTGGTTGGCGTCGTTGACACATCCGTGCAAGGTGCTACCGGGATAGTTCTTGAAAACGTTGATCCCAACGCAAAGCGCTCTACGGTTTGACATTTTAGTCTCCTAAGTAAGTGAGTAAGTGAAAATTACTGTGCTTTTTACGGAAACGGCTGTTTGAAACTTGGGCAATAGTTACCTATTATTACGCAATAATCTTTATCACCTCCTTGCTGTCTTCTGTGTTCCCAAACATAGTTCAGATTGATCCGCCTAATACGGAAAAAGCAGAATGTTTCTTTCGGTATAACAATTCAAGAAGTCCCTTCTTTTCTGTAAGTTAGAAACTCTGGAGTATTTATCAATGAGCTGGAGGTTGCGGCCGATTTTTTTTAGTGGTTTTTACCCCGTTGTATAACAAGGTAAAGGGTTTCTTGCCGATTCGGCTGGGGCGACATCATTCTTGATGATCCCGTTTAGAAAAATTATATTTACTGCAAGCTCACCCTTCAGCTTTTCTATTACAGAAGAGCAACCATGGCATAATTCAAATCATCATCCATGCCCGTCATTCTATAGGGAAAATCTTGACTCAAAAATTAAGGTTCCGGCGGCGCTGGGGTTGGCGGTGGTGGATGCGGATGCAATTGATATAATTTTCAAAACAGGACAACTATGGTATCGGGTTTGAAAATCAAGTCAACGGTTCTTGGCACTGCTCTTCTGACTGCCGCTATGGCACTGCCTTCACTGCAGTTTGCCAATGCGGAAGCGGCTCCTGATCAAGGTGTTGTAAGCTTCAAATATCTGCATTATCAAGACAGTCAGATTGGGGATGGTATAAATGTTATAAGCGGGGCATCTTCAGCAGGATCGTCAAGCCGGATGGGAGTCAATGCATACTCAATGACGGTATTAGTGCCTGTTGCCGGTGAATGGTCAATAGGAACAACGTATACCTCTGACTCAGTATCTGGAGCATCTCCAATGTATCATTCCTCGAAGTTGACAAAGATGAATGATTTACGTCGCGCAATTGATGGCGAGCTAACACGTTACTTTTCAAACGGAACGCTGAGTTTCGGGACAGGCTATTCAAAGGAGTCCGATTATCTTTCACGCAGCTTCTCACTTCAGGGAAGCCTGTCCACAGAAGATAAAAATACAACGTTTACTCTGGGAGGCAGCCTGAACAGTGATAACATTTTTCCGATTACCAATCCAAATGCTTATTACGCAAAGAAGGTCTATTCAAGTATTTTTGGAATTACGAGGGTCTTGACGAAGCATGATATTGTACAGCTCGACTTTGGATACTCTAAAGGGAACGGTGATTTTTCTGATCCCTATAAACTCTATGATAACAGGCCGACCGAACGCAATACGACAACGATTCTAACTCGTTGGAACCATTATTTTGACTGGACTGATGGCACGGCTAAACTCTCGTATCGCTATTATTCAGATACTTTTGGTATTCGAGCACATACATTTGAAGCTGAATATGTCCAGCCGCTATGCAAAAGCTGGACGGTGACCCCGTTACTTCGCCTCTACAGTCAAAGCGAAGCTGACTTTTATGTTCCCGTCAGTGCTGTTGAAAAAGCAGACCCTACGCAACAAACTTTACCTCCTGTTAGTGCTGTCTATTATTCAGAAGACCAGCGCATGTCAGCTTTCGGGGCAATCACTTTGGGATTGAAGGTAAGCAAACAATTAAATCGTGATTGGCTTGTTGATGTGAAATACGAGGAATATGAACAAAGAGGTAAATGGAGCGTGTACGGCAAGGGTGATCCCGGATTGGCGCCGTTTGGTGCAAGGAGCATTCAGGTTGGACTATCGAAAAAGTTCTAAGTCAGCTCGTGGCTTATTGACACGCCACCAGCGATCACGAAATCCATACGAAGTTATTAGACCCGATTTCCTCCATTAACGCTCAGGCTTGATGAGTAGCAGGGGAATGGAAGTTTTTTTGCGAAGTGCTCTTGATACGCTCCCGAAAAGGATTCTTTCAGGCAGATGATGACCGTGCACAGCCATAGCAAGAAGATCATAGCTGTTTTCCTCAATTTCACTGAGAATCTCTTTCTCGGGCTCTCCACTGCGGATAACGACATGGACGTCAATATCTGCTTCCTGCAATTGATTCTGGTAATGATCAAGGGTTATCATCGACTGCCCACGAAGAAATCGTTCCTGATCAAGAGTGTGTGAATGGATAACATGCAGCAGATGCAGAGTTGCACCAAGCTGAAGTGCAAGTGCTGAAACATGTTCAATAAGAATGTCATCAACCGGTGAACAGTCGATGGCAACAAGGATTTCTTTGTAAGCCTGCATGTCAGCGTTCTCCGGTTAAGGTCGTATAAAGGAAATAGAGATTGAGCATGATAACGATAACGGAAACAATTGATGCTCCGGTAAACTCAACGTTATTGCTTCGGAACCCACCCATAAGATTTCGGTTACGGCTGAGGATGAGAAGAGGAAGAAGAGTAAAGGGAAGCTGGATGCTCAGGATTACCTGGCTGAAAATCAGGATACGATAAGTCTCGATACTGAAGAGAATAATCAGGAATGCCGGAATGGCCGTAACGAAAACCGAGAGTCTGTAGAAGTTTGTTCCGGGATCTTCTGGTTTCCCAAGGAAGCCTGCTATTACATCGGCTTCTGCAATTGAGGAGGTCATGGAGGAGCCAACACCTGAAAAAATAAGGGCGACGGCAAACAAAAGGCCAGCAAACGCTCCTGCAATTGGTTTCAATGTTGCCGATGCCTGTTCGATACTGCTTACCAGTATATTGTTTTTAAAAAAGATTGCTGCGGCTACGATGATCATTGAACAGTTTACCACCCATCCCAGAGTCATAGCAAGGAGTGTGTCCAATTTTTCGTATTGAAGAAGCTCTCTCTTTTCATCCTCAGAAATTCCCCATTTACGACTGTGAATAACGTTTGAATGCAGGAATATGTTGTGAGGCATGACCAAAGCGCCAAGAATCGCCAGCGCAATATAAATACTTTTATTACGTACTTTTGGTACAACAAGTGCCGGCGCTATCGCTGCCCAGTCTGGTTTTACAATCAGAAGCTCGACAAGGTAACACAGGGTGATAATCCCAAGAAAGCCCACAATGATCGTTTCAATTCGGTGATACCGTTGACTGATAACCAGAAAAATCTTGAGAAGAAGAGTCACCAAAGCCCCGGTCCATAACGGGATGCCAAATAACAGGCTGAAACCAATACCTCCACCCAGAAGCTCAGCAACATCGGTTGCAATACAGGCAAGCACAACAGTAAAGCCAAGAAATGCAGTGACAGGTTTCGGAAAAAAATCACGGATATTGACTGCAAGCGATTTTCCTGTGGCAATACCCAGCTTTGCAGCAATATGCTGAATCAGGATAAGCATGATAGTGCCAAGGGTAACTACCCAGAGTAATTCATAGCCAAACGTTGCTCCTCCTTCAATATTGGTTGCCCAGTTGCCTGGATCGACAAACCCGACCGTAACAAGAAATCCGGGGCCAAGAAAGCTGAAAAGGGTTTTGAGCGAAAACTTTTTATTTATTGGGTCATGCATGAGTAACCGTCGAATTTTAGCATATCGATTCAGATTGACTTGACAGGTCACGCGTGAGTGGTTCCATCAAAACGAACAGTAAGAATACTCAATGGCCAGGAGCAGGCGACGGTATGCTCTCTTTTGCCGGTGGCGATTTCAGCAATAATATCCAACTCAAGTTCGCTGTAAAATTTTCGGGCTGAAGTAAGTCCGTCGAGGGCAAATGAAGGGATGCCTTGTATGCTTGCCATGAGAGGAACGCCACCGGCAAGCAAGATGCTGCGGTAACCATCAATACCAACGAACGCTGTTGTTGTATGTTGTGCTGACTGGGCGATCATGATGGCAAGTTGACCGGGAGTGAAATGGTGGAGGCTCTGTGAGATTACCATAAGGTCAAAGGAGCCTTCAGGGAACTGGGGAAGGCTGAAGGCGTTGATGAGTTGAAACTTGACCGGAAGTTTTTTTTCTGCGGCCTGACGGTTGCCCTCCTCAATAAATTTTGGCACGATATCTGAACCGGTAACAGAAACAGGCAGATTTTTTCGCTGTGCCTCTTCGGCAAGTGCCAGCGCCAGTCCTCCAGAGCCGCTTGCCAGTTCAAGGACACTGACATTCCGTTTTTCACGTGTTGCCACCTCTTCGAGGAGAGAAAGCAGAAGGGTCACATAGCGGGGGTAGAGTTGCATCTTATGGTTTTGCCGGTCAAGAGCCTGTACAAGTTCCAGCTTTTTGGCTTCGGATAAAGTGCCGCTGTCCATATATTCTTTATCCGAAGTCCTTAGTAACCTGTCAATAAGTTCTGGCAGGAGAGAGTTGCCCCCAAGCTCTTTCGATACCTTGAATCGTTCATCAAGAAAACGCGATACACTATCATTGGCGTAGGTTTCAAGTTCCTCCATGCTCTGCCAAACAGGAGGAAAGTTACCCTCAGAGCGAAGGTTTTCAAGAGCCTGACTTCCAGCTTTTTTCAATTGAAGCATGATGTAATAAAAATTTGGTTGTCGGCCGTTACGTCGGTATCGTCATGAAAAAAATGAGCTTGGCTTGACATTTCGCACTTCGAAAGCATGGAAATGGTTATGGTGTTCGGCAACATGAAAAAAAATTACAAGACAAAAAGATTTTTTGAAAGAAAATCGCGCGGAGTGCGTACTAATTAGGGAGAAGTGAATTGCTTCGGTTTATTTAAAGATGTTTCCATTAAAAATAAAAGTAAAATAACTTATGAAAAAGAATCTTATCGCAGGTATTGTTTTTTCTCTTGCAGTGACCGGATTTTTTGGTGGCGTTTCTTTTGCAGCAGACGCGACAGCACCTGCGGCTCCAGCAAAGGTTGAGGTAAAAGCAGAAAAGGCACCAGCTCCAGCAGCAAAAAAGAAGGCTGCAAAGAAAAAAGCTGCCAAGAAAGCTGAAGTAAAGAAAGAAGAAGTAAAGAAAGAAGAAGCAAAAAAGTAAGCTTTAAAATAAGCTAATTTTTCTTGTAGATACCGTAAAAGACAGAAGACAATGTGTTGGTGACGTAAGTGATGATAAGGTGTCGATACGGTTATCAGTTTTTTTCAGAAAAGCCCTTTTTTAAAGGGCTTTTCTTTTTATATATATTTTGAGTTTAATTATACCATGCTAACCTGACTTGGAGGGATTATTATGTTTGGATTGGGTGGACAAGAGTTGCTGTTGATTCTGTTTATTGTCCTGTTGTTTTTTGGTCCTTCCAAACTCCCTGAACTTGCCAGAGGGTTAGGCAAAGGGATGAGGGAGTTTAAGAAAGCACAGGCTGACCTTGAGCATGAATTCAACAAAGTCGCCGAAAGCACGGAGACTGCAGATAAACCAGTTGAGTCCAAAGTAGCAAAAGAAGCACAAAGTGGTTCGGAGAAGAAAAAATCGTAACCGCGAAACTCATGTTATTTCATTAGTGCCTTGAATTACTTTGCTGTGCATATCCTGTGTCAGCTTATCAATATGTTGGCTTAACTCATTTATGAGTTTGGTTAGTTGCGTATTCTGTTGAAGTAACTCCAAGAGCTGATCCCCCTGTTGTGCTGCTAATTTTTGGCGCTCTTCACTTGCTATGGCGAGGGCTTCCCGATGTTGTGCATCGGCATCGGCGTGAGCTTTATCTCGGTCAGCCTGTCTTGTCTGTGCAAGCAAAATAAGCGGAGCAGCATAGGCAGCCTGAAGACTGAATGCGAGATTGAGCAGGATAAACGGGTAAACATCGAATCTGGTAAAACCTGCAGCATTCAGTAAAATCCAAATTCCCACGATTATGGTCTGACCAACAAGAAAAACAGGTGTCCCAAAAAAACGAGCGAAAGCTTCAGCTTTTAGAGAGAACCAGTCATCACCAAAAACAGAGCCAAGGTGCAGATGTGGAAGATGGAATCGGAAATAATTATTTGGCACTTCCTCTGGAGGAGGGAATGTCGATTTTTTTGAAGAGGTATCCATATTTTATCGTGATGTTTTCTTCTTGATAAGTTAACAGTGTCGTATTGCCACCTTGAATATAATTATAATTATATAACAGGTAATTGGTGGATTTGTCTCCGATATTCTAATCATTAGCATTTTTAACGTGATATGGCTTTAAACCCTAAGATGACTCGTGTTTTGAAAGCCGTTGCAATATTCGAAGCATCGAAAGGGCTTCTGGTACTCCTTGCCGGTTTAGCTGTATTTTCTCTCATACATCAGAATATTCATAGTGTTGCGGAACAATTAGTCGGTCATTTGCACCTGAATCCCGCAAAACATATTCCACGAATTATTATTGAAGCCGCAGGTAGTCTGACTGACGGTCGTATTCGTCTTCTTACCATTCTGGCATTGCTGTATTCCTTTATGAGGTTTGTTGAGGCTTATGGCCTGTGGCTTGCAAGGCAATGGGCCGAATGGTTTGCATTGGTGAGCGGTAGTGTATATTTGCCGATCGAACTTTATGAGCTTTACAGAGGTGTGACATGGCTCAAGGTAATTTTGGTGGTGATTAACCTCCTTATTGTGTTTTATATGGCTATTATGCTAAAAAGAAATGGCAAATAATTCCTGTTTTTTATAGCAAACAGGGGAGACGTTTTTGCACTGTTCGGACTCTGCTGACAGCATCTCCAGTGACTATAAATCCTTTCAGACAGACAGTATATCGATTTCGTGAGCAGATTTTCTAAACATAAATGAAGTGTACCAGAATGCTTGATTTTAAAATAAACAAACAGAGTTGCACTCGTTGCGGCCAGTGTGTTACTGAGTGCCCGACACGGATAATAGCTATGGAGGAGGACGGCTTTCCATCCATTACCATTGAGAAAGAAACACTGTGCTACAAATGCCAGCATTGTTTTGCGATATGCCCAACCGCCTCTGTCTCTATCTTCGGGCTGGATCCAACAAATAGTTATTCTCTTGCCGGAGGATATCCAGAGCCGGAAAAACTTGAGACACTTATCAAGGGGCGGCGATCGGTGCGGCGCTATAAGCATGAAAACCTGGATCCGGAACTTTTTCAGAGACTTTTGGAGGTTGCCTGGCATGCTCCTACCGGAGTAAATTCACGGCAGGTTCATTTTACGGTGTTGGATAACAAGGATAAGGTTGCACAACTTCGTAATGAAGTGATCGCAGGACTGGCAAGGTTAGTTAAAGAAAATACTCTACCGGAAGGGATGGAATCCTTTGCCAATTTCGCCCGAATGTGGGAAGAACAGCACATTGATGTCATATTCCGTGGTGCACCTCATTTGCTGATCGCCTCAGCACCAAAGGGAGTAGCTTCTCCGATGCCAGACTGTCTGATAGCTCTCTCTTACTTCGAACTGTTTGCCCAGGCAAACGGAGTAGGTACAGTCTGGAGTGGTCTGGCAAAATCGGCCATCAATGACCTTTTGCCTGAAATTCGCCCACGTCTTGGCATTCCGGATGACCATTTAATAGGTTATGTCATGGCGTTCGGTAAACCGGCAGTACACTTTGCTCGCACGGTTCAGCATGTTCCCGCTTTGATACATCGGGTATTGTAGGGCAGAACCTCAGCTTACTCCTTCGAGGTGACAAAAGAACAGAGGATTCAAGAGACGCAGAGGTAATTTTTGGAAGAAGAAAGAAAAAGAGAGTTAGCCGGTCAGAAAGAAGTTTGAAACTTGTAAATTAGCATCGCTCCCAAAAGTGGAAACAAGTTGTTGTTCAAAAATTGCCCGGAAAAAATATTCTTTTTTTTAATCTTCAATGGAGTTATGTAAAACATGAACACCGAATCCCGAATCCTTTGCAAGGCCTTACAAGGCAGAATCATGTCCGCCGAACAAGCCGCCTCTCTTGTTTCTTCTGGAGTCAATGTAGGTATGAGTGGCTTTACCGGATCCGGCTATCCCAAGGAAGTGCCCACAGCGCTTGCCAAACGCATTGAGGATGCCAATAGGGCAGGAGAGAAATTCAGGATCGGTGTATGGACCGGTGCATCTACCGCACCGGAACTTGATGGCGCTTTGGCCAAAGCTGATGGGGTGGAAATGCGTCTTCCATACCAATCCGATCCCACCTGCCGCAAGCGTATCAATGCCGGAGAAATGGAATATCTTGATATTCACCTCTCCCATGTTGCCCAGTTCGTTTGGTTTGGATTTCTCGGAAAACTGGATATCGCATTGGTTGAAGTAACAGGAATTCTCGAAGACGGGCGTCTTATTCCTTCATCTTCAGTTGGCAACAACAAGACTTGGCTTGATCAGGCTGACAAAGTTATCCTTGAAGTAAATTCCTGGCAGAGCCCGCGCCAGCATTGTTTTACCAGAGCCCGGCGAGCCAATCATAATAATATTATGTCCGCCCGCTGCCGCAATTTCCATGGCGCGTTTTGCTTGTTCTTGGCCCAAAACTTCTTTCATATCAAATTCAACCGGCGCAGAATATTTTTCTGCAACTTGTTTGTACTCAACGGGAAAAATTTGGTCTTGCCCCAAAAAATGTTTGCAAATTTGCGTTAAATTTTCAACCGGAAAAACTTTTATGCCTTTTATGGCAGCAGCTTCGTTGGCCGAATCTTTTGGCACAAACAAATTTTTAAAACCAAATTCTTTGGCAAAAAGAGCCATCAAAAAAGCGCCTTTGGTGTGGCGCAATCCGCTGTCAAAAGACAATTCTCCCAGAAATAAAGATTTTTCGGGAATGGGAAAATCCAGCACACTGCTTAAAATTCCCAAAGCAATTGGCAGGTCGTACATTGAGCCTTCTTTCGGCACATCGGCCGGAGCCATATTAACTGTTATTTTTTTGGCCGGAAAATCAATTCCGCTGGTAGCAATGGCTGTTCGCACCCGGTCTTTGCTTTCGCCAACCGATTTGTCGGGAAGCCCAACAATTTCAAACCCTGGCAGGCCTTTGTTTGCCAAATTAATTTCAATGTCAACTTTAATGGTTTGCAGTCCCAAATTTGCCACGCTGGGCACTTTAATTAACATAATATTTTCCGTTTTCTAAATTTATAAAACCCTTTAATTGCATTAGAGAAAGCGCTGTGCCAATTTTTGCCACCGGCATGCAAAACGTCCTTGCCATTTCGTCGGCTTTCATTGGTTCGCGGCGCAAATAATTTAAAATTTTTTCTTCAAGAGTGCCGGCCGCCGATTTACCCGCCGAAGCCTTGACTGAGGCGGGGCGTTTTTGGCTAACCAGCACTTTATAAAAACTTAAAATGTCGTTTGATTCTGTCACAGCTTCTACTCCTTCTTTAATTAATTTTAATGTTCCTTTTGAAACTTCGCTGGTAATTGGGCCGGGCAATGCAAAAATTTTCCTGCCATATTTTTTTGCATAGTTGGCTGTAATAAGCGAGCCCGAATTTAACGCGGCTTCTGTTACAAAAACCGCTTTTGCCAGGCCGGCCACAATCCTGTCTCTTTGCACATAAGTAAAAGTTTGCGGCTGGATATCGCCTTCATATTCTGAAATTATTAAGCCATTATTGTCTAAGATTTCCTGATAAAGTTTTTTCTGGTTTTCAGGATGGATTCTGTCAATTCCGCAAGGCATAACTGCAATGGTTCTGCCTCCGCATTTTACAGCCGCAGAATGCGCGGCTTCGTCGCCTCCATACATAAACCCGGAAACAATTGTAATGCCGGCCGCGGCGCATTCTGTAACAATTTGTTCGGTTGCCTTTCTGCCGTAATATGTTAAATGGCGCGAGCCTACCACCGCCAAACAATTCTTAAATATATCCTCATCAAAAGACCCTTTATAATACAATTTTTTAGGCCCCAAACTTGAAACAAGTTTTCCCAAAGCTTCTTTTAAAGCTTTTGGATATTTTTTGTCGTTTATTAAAACCTCCTGCGCCATAAGTTTAATAGCGTAACAATATAATTTTTATTCATTAATTATACCACCGCCATTTTTCTCTTCAAGTAACAAACATTTTCGTCTCGAGACGAAAATGTTATTCTATGCCGAACCTTATTTTAAGCCTGTCTTGATTGTCTATAAAATCCAACAAACCAAACCGAACATATTTTTCAAGCTTAAACAGTTTTACAAAAGCATCGATTTCTTTTTTGCAATTATATGGATACAAAAAAATACTTTCCTGCAATTTATAAAATCCGCCCATTTTTAACCTATAAACAAATGTATTTCTCCCCTTCCTGTACGTATTTGGTATATCAAAAGTAACCATACGCCATTTACCATCCCATTCTTCTTTTTTATTGTTAGTTTTATCATTAAGCCTTCTAAACTTATAACTGATCGCTCGCAATATTCCCTTCTCAGTCAACGAAACTAAAACAGAGTCCTCATAATTATTTTTCTCTTCAATAAATTTTTGTTTACTTAAGTCGCGTACCGCAGAATTTAGCTGTTTTGCAGTAAAATTATGGATATCTCTTACAACATCATTCAAAATAATAAACCGATAATCGCCATAGCCGCCAATCCTTCGTTCCGTCCGATAATAAATACTCCACAAAATTTCGTCTAAAATTTTCCTCATGCTTTTATTATA
>Ga0209083_1004265_pt1 | contig 11158 bp, 10 predicted proteins | sample AM7aDNAmetaG_FD_184132 | JGI IMG/M metagenome (GOLD analysis project Ga0209083, IMG submission 184132) | Freshwater microbial communities from Finland to study Microbial Dark Matter (Phase II) - AM7a DNA metaG (SPAdes) (version 3) | ecosystem: Environmental > Aquatic > Freshwater > Lake ...
ATAAAGAATAGTCTTTAATAGATGTTTAATTATTTAAATTTGAATTAGAAATAATGAATTGTTTATTGATGTACAATAAACAATTCAACAGTTGTAGCCCTCTTTCAACATTATATTTCTTCCCATCTATTTCCACAAAGTCTGGATTCCAAAGACTAATGGAACAATACGACTCTTTATCAAAATGCGCAACTACCATTTTATTGCCACATCTCATTTATATTAATTCTAATTTTTCGCAGAAAATTAAAATCCATTCTTTCTCAATTCAGTCTCCAAATACACCCTCAAATCGCGTTCCTTCACGTTGTACGGAATCTCAACCAATTTTATTCCATACTGACGACATTTCAATGCCTTCATTTGATCTCGTTTCTGTTGATCAATGAAATGTTGTTCGGTCAAATGAAATTTGGGACTGAATTTATAATGCTGAACACCTTGTATTTCTATCGCCAACATTAAGTCTTTGTTAAACAAATCAATTTCCAAATTACGTCCAGTCGCTTCATTCTTCAAGAAATTCGGACGAATCTTGTAGAATGGGCGCTGAAAAATCTCTTCCACATGATACTTCACCGCCAACTCTAATTTGCTATCTCGAAGTGTATGCTGTCGATAATTAAAGAACGAATCTTTCGGCATTACTTCAACCCGCATTTTATCTCGAAGACTATACGTCCCCCTTTTATCCGTCCACCAATTGTAAATGAACAATACAAGTATCAAACAGACAGAAAGGAATGCCAGCACTCCAAACCCATTGTCTTCCCAATACCTTTTCATTTGATCCCAATAGATTTCAATTTGTTCCATTTATTTAAAATTGATATTTTTAAACTTTTTTTATTGAAAATTGAAATGAGTTTACAAAATGTGCCAAAAGATGTCTTTCATATCCTCTGTTCGTTTATGCTACCACGAGATCTGGTAAGACTACGCATTTTGTCGCGCGAATACTCGAACATCACAAACGAATACTTGATTCGCACCAAAAACAAAACAAAGTTATTTGAATTAGTCTGTCCATTATGCGGCAACGATTGGATCCATAACAGTCCAATACACGACTATCTGGACATTGACGATGAAATGCACTACTTTGAAGTAAACGAACGAAATTCTTACATCTCTACCCTCTTTTACGGCGAAACAAAAAGAGATCATCTTTTATGTGAAGAATGCGAAGATACAATGCAAGAGAATCCTTACCTATCGCATTACAAATTGCCTTGCAATTACGAAGTTTATATTGACTATTGCAATAATTATCCATGGGCGGTACTCATCAAAAATAGCAGCAAAATCATATGGAATCAATACAATTGTATCATTGATCCAAATTTGGAAATGGAATCTGATCTAGAATAATTTTATTTAACAAGATTAAATAAAGATGAATGTATATTGCGGAACTAATCAATTAAACTCGCAACTTATCGGACAAGGCGGAAACAAAACAATTGGAACACGCAACGAATGTCTACGAAAAGGAATCGGCGTCGGTCTCCACATGCCTCTAGATTTAAGTTACAACGGCCCGTATCAACCAATAGACCAACGCCGCTTTTATTGCGGAGACGGAAACTTACCAGTCGGTTACGATTCCAACGGTACTCTGCAACAATGTTTTACAACCGGTGTCGGTGTAGGAAGACGCACAGTTGCTCAACGCGCCCCTATCGGTCTACCCCCTGGTTTACCTCCTATAGGTCTACCCCCTGGTTTACCCCCTCTGGGAGTACCTTTGGACGTCGTCCCAATAGGACCGCCCTCGTTTTCACCGCTAGTATATATTACGACCTACTTTATCCTAAACACGATTTTTGTGGTAGCCATGGTATATTCAAAACCGAATTTCCTGTTAAACGAAGAAAAAGAAATAAACTGGAATATCTTGGGACCTTACATCGCACTATTCGCCATCTTATCTGGTATCGTAATGCATCGACTCTCGATCCACTAAACAATTCTGTCTACAATCGCCATTATTGCCACAATCCATTACACATTGATTGTAAGCCTTATTTTTATCAAGAGTCTGGAAATACCGCTCGACGAAAAAACGAGCCTGAAGGTGCGGCGGAGGAATGGCAAGTTTTATGGCCTTTGGATTTCTACCCGCATTTTGCAAAATTTGAACGAGATACGTTTGAATCATATTAAACAATCCGACCTGATGAAAATCACAAAATGTACCATAATAACGTCTTATCGAATTAAGTACACAATCACGAACATCATTTACATTTTGTGCTCCATGTAATTGCGTGCAAATGGGTACCGGATTAACATAAAATTGATCCATTTATATATTATAAAAAATTCTTATTTTTCAATATTGACGATACACCCAACACAAGCAAGCCAATCGCACTCGAAAAAAGTAGTGCATAAATAATTGCCAACCGCTTTGAAAAAATCCGTGTATCAGTCTCCTTAACAAAATCAGGCACGACATTATAATAATAAACCATTAAAACGACAAACGAGATTAATGTAGAAACAATAGAATAAATAGACGGATTCATTTATATAGTACGAAAATTTCTTTTCAATAACATTTTAAATACGAAATCTTTATTAAAAATGTCAGAAAATCCATCTTATTTATTTTATTGCAAAACATCCGAAGGATACATTATCAAAATCCTATCCGAATTGCTCCAAAATAATATCAAAAATGGCTGTTTTATCGTAAACGAAAAAGGACTCTTTTTTAGAATGACAGATAGCAATCGTCGCATTCTCATCGACCTAGAATTATCCGCTGATAAATTCAGCAGTTTTAAATTCAATTCAAGCACCAATCTTTCAGTCGGACTAAACATCTCACATTTCTACAAAATGCTCAAAAATATCAAAAAGAAAGATAATCTCGTCCTCTTCATCGAAGAAGATAAAGAAGAATTAGGAATCCGTGTCATACCCAAAGAGAAAAACCGTGTGACCACAAGTTTTGTTAAAATCCAAAATCTGCAAAGTCTCGACATCGATCTCCCCTCTCAATACGAAAAACCCGTAAATATTCCAAGCAACGAATACATTAAAATGATCAAAGATCTCAACAATATGGGCGGGAACCATATCACCATCTCATCCTGCATCGGATACCTCAAATTTAACTGTGATACAAACGGAATTTACAGCCGCGAAATCGTCTTTGGTGAAAGTGACGAAAAAATCGATATCACCTGTACCCAAGATTTCGACACCGAACAATTGTACAGAATCTCGAAAATCTCTGGATTAAGTAGTATGATCCAAATCTACCAAAAAAACGGTCTTCCTCTTCTATTCACCAGTAATATCGGTAATTTGGGAAAAATATCAATTTACACAAAAGACAAGAAACAAATTCAAGAAGAAGATCTCGGTATTGAATCAGAATAATTTTTTTTCTTACTATAAATGAATTACCTTGAAGCATTCGATTTAGATACGAACAATAAAATTCTATTACCAGGAACTTTACCCGAATATAAAGACAAAATTATGTTTGTTATGGTAAAAGCAAACTGGTGTGGACATTGTGTCAGCACATCTCCGCAATTTGAAGAAGCAGCAGCCACAAAACCCGCTAACGTTGAATTCTGTTACGCGAACATCACAGGCGACAAAGACGAACAAGCCATGAAAGATAAACTGAAAGATTTTTTCAAAGACTTTAAAGGATTTCCACACCTCACTTGTTTTCGAAACGGTATCGAAATCAAACAATATAACGGTCAACGAAACAAAAACGCATTCCTCGAATTTCTTGAAAAAGTTTAATGGAATTTAAATATAAACTTTTATATTTAAAATGGTGACTTTAACTCTCGTCATGATTGTAAAAAACGAATCGAAAATCATTCAACGTTGTCTCTCTTCCATCTTGCCAATTATTGATTCGGTCGTTATCTCAGACACCGGCTCTACCGACAACACAATTGAATTGATTGAATCTTTTTTAAGCGAACATAATCTCAAAGGAAAAGTCTACAACGACGAATGGAAAAATTTCGGCCACAATCGTACCAAAAGCATCACGAATGCTCAAGAATGGCTAACTGAAACCGGCGCAGACTTACCATCTTCTTATCTCATCACCATCGATGCCGATATGGTTTTTTGCATCGAACCTTCTTTCAAAAAAGAACTGCTGGTTTTAAAAGACTCATGGAACATCCAACAAAAAAATAGCTGTCTCACTTACTACAACAAACGCATTTTCAAATCCTCTTTGCGCTACAAATGCATCGGCGTAACCCACGAACACTGGGGCTGCGACGACCAAGAAAAAGACGGAAAACTGGATTTGCTTTACATCGACGATATCGGCGACGGTGGCGCAAAAGCCGATAAATTCGACCGCGATATCCGTCTATTGAGTCAAGGCATCATCGACGAACCAAATAATGAACGCTATTATTTCTATCTCGCACAAAGTTACTCCGATTCAGGTAATAAAGAAGAGGCTATTAAACTCTATAAAAAACGTATTGAAATGGGCGGTTGGTACGAAGAAGTGTTCATGGCTCATTTACGAATCGGGGATATTTACAGTTCATTGCAACAAATTGAGAATGCAGTACATTACTGGAGTTTGGGGTACGAAAAATTGCCTTCACGGTCCGAAACATTATTTCGCATCATTCACTCTTTCCGTAACATTGGCAAGAATAACATTGCATTGATGTACCTGAAAACCGCATTGCTAATTGAATACCCCAAAGACCATGTCCTATTCATTGAACATCAAGTCTACCAACACAAATTACTCGAAGAATTAAGCATCTGTGGATTTTATACCAAAGAAAGACCTTACGGAATGATTGCATGTGAACATTTGATCATGAATAAAGATGCACCACAAGGAACCAAAAATCAATCTTACTCAAATCTGGCTTTTTATCTCCAAAAATTGGACGGCAAACATACCACACTTGACATAAAAATCGACGAACCTTACTTGAATTCAAGCGCATCTCTTATCAAAACGAAGAAAGGGTACACTGGAAATATCCGCGCCGTCAATTACAGCATCAGTAAAAAATTCGAATACAATGTTCGCGATACGAAAGGACATGTCAAAACCAAAAATTACTGGGTACATCTAGACGACAATTTTAAATTGACCAAACAATACGAACTTTTAACTGGCCCGAAATGTAAACCCAGACGTGAAAGTCACATCAATGGACTCGAAGACATGCGCGTATGCAAAGTTGATAATGAATGGAACGCTTTGGTTGTGACGTTTGAGTACGGAGAACATAATCATCCATCGATTTGTCTATGCAAATTTGACGTAAAAGATGATAAGTATTTTATTTCAGAGATTTACCCCACCAATTATAAAAACGACGAATGTCAAAAAAATTGGGCGCCATTTAGTCATCATGGCAAACTCTGTGCGATTTATTCCCATCATCCGTTGACCATTCTTGAAATTGGTGATACAGGTAATACGACCGTAAAAATCCAAAAAGAATCGAAATACGATTTATCGAAAATACGTGGGTCGGCTTCGCCTTTGAAAATGCCGAATGGATGGTTAGTTCTTGTACACGAAGTATTGTTTATGGATACACGCAAATATTTTCATAGATTTTTGTATTACGACAACGAATGGAATTTACAGGAAATTAGTCAAAGTTTTTATTTCCAAGATTTTTTTATCGAATTCAGTCTATCAATGACAATTACAGAAAATGACATTACCATTTTTTACTCCAAAGAAGATAATTCGACAGAGATGTTGACATTATCTATCAATTCGATACAATGGATGCCAAAAGATATAAATAAGTGGATTAAAGATACTTTTTGAAATATTATATAAAAATTATATAATAAAAATGTACAGGATGCAAGACTTTAATGCAATTAATGCCTTCATACATCTAAATAGAGACATGGGTAGTGGAAATTTATCAAGTCAGAGTAATACCGCACACGTTTCACAAGGCTATGTCGTACAAAACGGGTCACAAGGACCGCAAGGGTATACCGGTCAAAACGGACCGCAAGGTTATACCGGTCAAAACGGGTCGCAAGGACCGCAAGGGTATACCGGTCAAAACGGGCTACAAGGACCGCAAGGGTATACCGGTCAAAACGGGCTACAAGGACCGCAAGGGTATACCGGACAAAACGGGTCACAAGGACCGCAAGGGTATACTGGTCAAAACGGGTCACAAGGACCGCAAGGTTATACCGGACAAAACGGGTCGCAAGGACCACAAGGTTATACTGGACAGGACGGGCTACAAGGACCACAAGGTTATACTGGACAGGACGGGCTACAAGGACCACAAGGTTATACTGGACAGGACGGGCTACAAGGACCACAAGGGTATACTGGGCAGGACGGGCTACAAGGACCACAAGGGTATACCGGACAAAACGGGTCGCAAGGACCACAAGGTTATACCGGACAAAACGGGTCGCAAGGACCGCAAGGGTATACCGGTCAAAATGGGTCGCAAGGACCACAAGGGTATACCGGACAAAACGGGTCACAAGGACCACAAGGGTATACTGGACAGGACGGGCTACAAGGACCACAAGGTTATACCGGTCAAAATGGGTCACAAGGACCACAAGGGTATACTGGACAGGACGGGCTACAAGGACCACAAGGGTATACTGGACAGGACGGGCTACAAGGACCACAAGGTTATACTGGACAGGACGGGCTACAAGGACCGCAAGGGTATACCGGACAAAACGGGTCACAAGGACCGCAAGGGTATACTGGTCAAAACGGGTCACAAGGACCGCAAGGTTATACTGGTCAAAATGGGTCGCAAGGACCGCAAGGGTATACCGGTCAAAATGGGTCGCAAGGACCGCAAGGGTATACTGGGCAGGGCGGGCTACAAGGACCACAAGGGTATACCGGTCAAAACGGGTCGCAAGGACCGCAAGGGTATACCGGTCAAAACGGGTCACAAGGACCACAAGGGTATACTGGACAGGACGGGCTACAAGGACCACAAGGTTATACCGGTCAAAATGGGTCACAAGGACCGCAAGGTTATACCGGACAAAACGGGTCGCAAGGACCACAAGGTTATACCGGTCAAAACGGACCACAAGGACCGCAAGGGTATACCGGTCAAAACGGACCACAAGGACCGCAAGGTTATACCGGTCAAAATGGACCACAGGGTTCATCAAGTGCGTTAGCTTTATACTTTGATTCGGATGGAGGAACATTCAGTGGAAATGGAACATCCGCTACTGGAAATTTACTTTTGTACCCCAATACAGGTACTTCTACAACCATTAATAGAACAATAAATAGTTCTAGTAACGTTATTGTGGCTACTTTTTCTATCTCTTTACCGTCTCCAATACTATTAGCTGGTTACTGGCAAGTATACTTATATGCATTTGCAAGTCAAGCTCCAGGGATTAGCTACAGTATTAGTTTATATGACGGGAATAATTTAATAAACACAACGTCTGCTGGAAACACTCAATTAAATAGAATTCCAGGAGCACTAACCAATTTTAATTTAAATCTTGAAAACAATTATACTCTATCTAACCAGCTTATCGTAAAAATAACAGGTTACAACGTCTTAAGTTCAAGTGCCGCATTCTTTGTTCAAACAAGAGGAAATTTCTTATCTTATATAACGACTACTATTCCAACATTTGGACCCACCGGACAAAACGGACCACAAGGGTATACCGGACAACAGGGACCACAAGGACCGCAAGGCTATACTGGACAACAGGGACCGCAAGGGCCGCAAGGCTATACTGGACAACAGGGACCACAAGGTCCGCAAGGGTATACTGGACAACAGGGACCGCAAGGGCCACAAGGCTATACTGGACAACAGGGACCGCAAGGATATACTGGACAGGACGGACCACAAGGGCCGCAAGGCTATACTGGACAACAGGGACCGCAAGGCTATACTGGACAGGACGGACCACAAGGGCCGCAAGGGTATACTGGACAACAGGGGCCACGGGGTTCATCTATTTCTGTTACGGGAGGAAATAATGGAAATACAGGATATTATGTTACATTTGTAGGTAATACCGGAATTTTTACCGATCTTGACATTGATGATCAATTGATCTACAACCCGTCCACCTATACCCTCTACCCTCCAAATATGAATGTTTCTGGAACAGGTACATTTGCCAACGATCTTCTTGTCAACGGATTAACTATCGGTCAAGGAGCTGGATCTCATAATACAGTAGTCGGACAAGACGCTTTCGCTAGAATAGGTCCAGTCGGAAGTTGCAACACCGCCATCGGATATAATGCAATGCAAAATTGTGTAACAGGAACTAATAATGTCGCAGTTGGAGCTTTTGCAATGTACAATACAGGCGTAAATAATGTCGCAATCGGTTATCAATCAAACTACGTGCCTTCACAAACTACAAACGGTATATTTATTGGATCTGGTTCCGCACCAGGCGATTCATCCAGTTCAAATGAAATTGTAATCGGTTATGGTGTAACCGGCCACGGAAACAATACCGCTACAATTGGAAATTCTTCCACCACAACTTTATACACCCCAACAATAATTTCGCCGTATATCGGACCCACTCTCAACCTAACCGCTCAAAATATCAACTTAACAGGAAATGTAAACTTAACCGGAAATGTCAACTTCTTAACCAATTCCACTGTAACCGGATTTATTAAATCCGAGACGGTTACATTCACCGGCATTGGTGGTCAAGATGATATTATTGGTCCTGATAATCATATTCAAACATATGTTATATATCTTCGAGGCGGCGGACATACAGACGGTAAGTGTTACTTAAATATCACTACACCAGGTGCTTATCTAGTAACATTACAAATAACAGTGGGGATACAGACGTTGGCGTCTATAATAACAATGGGTGTATTTACAACTAATGGTTACAGTGTATTAAATGTTATACAACTAATCGGCAATGATACTGGCGTTACTTTATCTTTATCGACTGATTCTGTCTCTGGATATTCTACTGGTGGAATTGCGATTAAAAATAAACTTAGTGATATTCTGACTTTTACAGTTAATGTTACATTGATTGGATAATTTTTCGTACATTGCCCAATAAAAGATACTTAAAGATACTTTTTAATTATTATATAAAAATATTATATAATAAAAATGTACAAAATACAGGACTTTAATACAATCAATACCATCATACATTTTGATCGAGAAATGGGTATTCCTGGAAATGGGCACGGCGGCGGTGGCGGTGGCGGTGGATCAACCGGTGCAATTGGTCCTACCGGTCCGTATGGTGGTCCACAAGGTCCGCAAGGATCCACTGGAACTACTGGTCCAAACGGGAGACCCAGTACGGTAACAGGTCCTCAAGGTCCTCAAGGAGAACAAGGAGGGCAAGGAGGACAAGGTCAACCAGGTCAACAAGGTCCACAAGGTCCGCAAGGTGCGCAAGGAAAAGACGGAAATTCATCAAATACAGGAGCAACTGGTACACAAGGCCCACAAGGTATGACTGGTGCAACCGGTTTGACTGGTACTCGGGGAGTAACTGGTGCACAAGGCCCACAAGGTATGACTGGATACACCGGTCCTACTGGTCTGATTGGATACACTGGACCTACCGGCACCATCGGTCTTACTGGATACACCGGTCCGACTGGTCTGATTGGATACACCGGACCTACCGGCACCATCGGTCTTACTGGATACACCGGTCCGACTGGTCTGATTGGATACACCGGACCTACCGGTTTTGGTGCAACAGGTCTAACTGGAGCAAAAGGTCCGAGTGGGTCTACCGGTCCACAAGGCTCCCAAGGTACCGGTGCAACTGGTATAGTTGGTCCAACTGGTAAAACCGGTTCCACTGGAACTACCGGTTCCACGGGAACTACCGGTTCCACTGGAACCATGGGGTCCACTGGTTCCACTGGTATGAATGGTGCTACCGGTTCCACGGGTCCTACTGGAACCACGGGGTCTACTGGGTCCACCGGCATGACTGGCGATACCGGAACCACCGGCTCTACTGGACCTACCGGAACTACTGGATACACCGGTATGACTGGTGACACTGGTACGACCGGCTCTACTGGACCTACCGGAACCACTGGATACACAGGCATGACTGGCGATACCGGAACCACTGGATCTACTGGACCTACCGGAACTACTGGGCCCACCGGCATGACTGGCGATACCGGAACCACTGGATCTACTGGACCTACCGGAACCACTGGATACACCGGTATGACCGGTGACACGGGTACGACCGGCTCTACTGGACCTACCGGAACTACTGGATACACCGGCATGACTGGCGATACCGGAACCACTGGCTCTACTGGACCTACCGGTCCTACTGGGTACACCGGCATGACTGGTGATACCGGAACCACCGGTCCTACTGGATACACAGGTCCTACTGGGTACACCGGCATGACTGGCGATACCGGAACCACTGGATCTACTGGACCTACCGGAACTACTGGATATACCGGCATGACTGGTGATACCGGAACCACTGGCTCTACTGGACCTACCGGAACTACTGGATACACAGGTATGACTGGTGATACGGGAACCACTGGTCCTACTGGATACACAGGTCCTACTGGGTACACAGGTATGACTGGTGATACAGGTGATACGGGTACGACAGGTCCTACTGGAACCACAGGGTATACTGGTCCAACTGGTGCACAAGGTACCGGAGCAACAGGGTTAACTGGATCTACTGGAAGCACTGGTCCTACTGGAACTACTGGTCCTACTGGCACTACCGGCATGACTGGTGATACTGGTACAACTGGTCCTACTGGAACTACTGGTCCTACTGGCACTACCGGAATGACTGGTGATACTGGTACAACTGGATCTACTGGAACTACTGGTCCTACTGGCACTACCGGCATGACTGGTGATACTGGTACAACTGGCTCTACTGGATACACTGGTCCTACTGGATACACCGGTCCTACTGGTATGACTGGACCAATTGGTAGACCAAGTATTACTACTGGTCCTACCGGTCCACGAGGCTATCAAGGAATTGATGGTTCTGCCACAAACACAGGTGCAACTGGACCACAAGGAGATCAAGGATATCGAGGATATCAAGGATATCAAGGAGATCAAGGAGATCAAGGAGATCAAGGATATCAAGGATATCAAGGATA
>Ga0209083_1004268_pt1 | contig 11153 bp, 10 predicted proteins | sample AM7aDNAmetaG_FD_184132 | JGI IMG/M metagenome (GOLD analysis project Ga0209083, IMG submission 184132) | Freshwater microbial communities from Finland to study Microbial Dark Matter (Phase II) - AM7a DNA metaG (SPAdes) (version 3) | ecosystem: Environmental > Aquatic > Freshwater > Lake ...
ACCCCGCGATGCTTCGGCAGCCGCTATCATGGCTTCTGCACTGATCGAGTTGAGCCAGTTGGGCGACAAAGATTTAGGGGCCAAATATCTTAATGTCGCTGAAAAGCAGATCAGGTCGTTGGCGTCGCCTGCTTATACAGCCAAGTTGGGCGAAAATGGCGATTTTATTTTGATGCATGGTGTTGGGTCGCTTCCACACAAAGCCGAAGTCGATGCGCCGTTAACCTATGGCGACTATTATTACATTGAAGCTTTGGTCAGGTATAAAAAATTGATTACCAATCGTTAACGGTGTTTTCATTCTGCGTTTATCTGCGCAATCTGCGGGAAACAAAAGAATTTCAAAGGAAAAAGAATTTCATATTTCTATTTATATCAATCTATTTCCATTTATATCTATTTTTTATGATCAAACTAACAATCTTCATTGCTGCCTTTTATTGTTTCAGTATGGCTTTTGCGCAGAAAGTTATCCAGGCCGATATCCAATCGATCCTGAATGTCAGGATCGTGACCACATTCTCTGACAAAAAGCTTGTTTTATGGACCGATGCGCTCGATGGCGGGACGAGTGGTATGGCCACAACCGCTGCAGTTCTTACAACCGGCGACAAGACGTCAAAAGCATTGCCAGACAACGGTATTTTTCCATCCGATGAATCGCATCCCAAAGTGGTGCTGAATTATTCCAATTCTAAACCTACAGGTTTTCAGGCCCGTCGATCTTTGGGTGTCGATTCGTTCAATATCGCAACACCCAAAAAGCAATACAAAAAAGTTTTCCTTTTTTGCATGAGCGGGAACGGCCCATCCAACCTGAAGTTCAGGTTAACCTATTCCGACAACACCATCGAACAGTGCGACAGGGTGGTTCCCGACTGGTTTTTTGACCTGAAACCAACCGACACCAACTTGTGCCTTCTCGCCAAAGATCTGGGCAAATGGGACAAAAACAACAAAATGATGGAAGCCAACCACCACTATCTGCATGGTGTCATCCTTCAACCCAACCCGACTAAGAAACTCGTAAAAATTGAAGTCAACAAGGATAAAAAGGGTGTCCTGACATTGTGGGGAGTCACGTTACAACGATAATTCCTACATAATATACTGTATATCATTTAATTATTAAATATGAAAAAGTATTGGTCAAAACAATTCCTGGTTTTGTTGGTTGCGATTGTTTGTGTCAATATCGCACCTGGCCAAATAAAAACCGGCCATTTGGATTGTTCCGCAAAACTTGAGAATAATCTTTTGACACTTGAAAACAACCAGATTTCGCGGGTTTACGACTGGAACGGCGGCAACCTGATCACAAAATCCATTACCGATAAGCTAAGCGGTAAAGTATGGGTCACCAATACAAAGAAGCCAGACCTTTCTTTTCCAGGTGAATCTATCAAAGCTGAGAATGGAACGTTTAATTTCAGGGATGTTCCGGAAACGGCCATTGCACCGCAACATCTGGAAGCGGAGGTCATCTATTCGCTTGGCAAATTGGAAGTGAAACGGATCTTCAAGTTGTACCCAAATTGTCAGGCAATTGCCTGCGACCTTTATTTCAGGGGCGGATCTGCAAATACATGGCTCCAACCCGGTATCAACCTTGCGGATATGGTGAACCTCGAAAAACTCAGTGGCAGCAACGCCGGGAACAACACACCGGTGATCGAGAAACTTGAACTGCCCGGTAAGCATTGGCAAATCAATGCTGTCGAATTTTTCGACGTGACCGACCGGTTCAACAATCTGGTAAAAAGTGTAAATGCAATTTCATACAAACCCAATAATTATCGTGGAAACCTCCTTTTTGCCCACGATATGACCTCCGATAACGGAGTGTTTATTTTGAAAGAGGCACCCACTTCAAATGTGCAGCTGGCCTATCCGGGCAGCGATTTTATTACCGAATATGGTTCATTCAGGGCAGTTGGGGTCGGCATCAATCCTTCTGACCTTGATCCCAAAGAGTGGAAACGTGGATATGGCTTTGTAACAGGTGTTTATTCCGGCACCAAAAATGAAGGATTAAATGCTCTCCGCAATTACCAAAAAAATTTAAGGTTGCTCAAAACCGGAAGGGACGAAATGGTTTTGATGAACACCTGGGGCGACAGGGGACAGGATACCCGTGTTCGTGAAAGTTTTGCCATCGCAGAATTGGAAACAGGTGCCAAACTCGGAATTACCCATTTTCAACTCGACGATGGCTGGCAAACAGGGCGCTCTTCAAATTCGGCTTTCAAGGGTGGCTCGCTCGAAGCTATTTGGAATAATCCCCGTTATTGGGACCCGAATCCCGAAAAATTCCCAAACGGACTTGAACCTGTTGTTAAAAAGGGAAAAGAACAAGGCATCGAAATCTGTCTTTGGTTCAATCCAAGCCGCGACAACAGCAACGAACATTGGGAAAAAGACGCCGATGCACTGATTGGCCTCTACAAAAAATATGGGATACGCACCTTTAAGATCGATGGTGTCAACCTTCCGGATAAAACCGCCGAACTCAATTTCAGGAAATTTCTCGACAAGGTGAGCCTGGAGACGAACAATCAGGTGGTTTTCAACCTTGATGTAACAGCAGGCAGGCGTGGCGGTTACCATTACTTTAACGAATATGGCAACCTGTTTCTTGAGAACCGCTATACCGACTGGCAAAATTATTACCCTTATTCTACACTCCGAAACCTTTGGATGTTGTCGGAATATATCCCAGCCGAGAAACTTCAGATCGAATTCCTCAACAAATGGCGGAACCAGGATAAATATGCGAACGATCCTTTCGGTCCCATGAACTATTCCTTCGAATACCTTTTTGCGATCACCATGGCCGCCCAACCCCTTGCCTGGTTCGAAGGGACAGGATTACCCGCAGATGCCGTAACTACAATTGGCCCGGTCATCAGTAAATACCGCGGGATACAATCCGATCTTCACAGCGGCAATATCTTCCCAATCGGTGAAGAGCCATCGGGCAAAAGCTGGACGGGCTTTCAATCCGTTCAGGAAGGAAAAGGCTATTTTATCGTTTTCCGAGAAGCCAATGACCTTCCCAAGATGGCAATGAAAACCTGGTTAAAAGAGGGAACCCGTGTCAAATGTACACCGATCCTTGGGAATGGCACGGCTTTCTCTGCTAAAGCTGGAACAGAAGGAACCCTCACTTTCGAGTTACCCGAAAAGAACAGTTATGTGCTTTACCATTATTCAATTTATTGACCTGCAAAATAAGATCACGTTATGGAAAGAAGGAAATTTATTAAAGGAACGATAGGATCCGGTTTACTTGTAGCTGGTTCAGGCCTATTAGCCACAGGGGCAATTCTTAAGAGTTCAGGAGCAGCACCTAAAAATGATTATGATCCAAAGGGATTACCAACCTCCATCCTGGGAAAGACAGGCGTTCGTATTCCACGACTCGCATTTGGACTGGGCAGCCGTTTTTGCAATATCACAACCATAGATGAAGCACATCGCATCCTGAATTATGCGCTGGATCATGGTTTGTATTATTGGGACACTGCATGGGCTTATGAAAACGTTAAGCTGGGCATTTCAAGTGAAGAACGCTTGGGTGAAGTTGTTAAAGCCCGGCGAAAGGAGATTTTCCTTTCCACCAAAGTGACCAGCCGGGATCCCAATGAAGCAATGCGTCAGATCGAAACCAGTTTGAAACGTTTGCAGACTGACCACCTTGATATTTTGAAAATTCATGACGTTCAGTCGGTTGCAGATGTTGAAAAAATTAGTGAAAAGGGTAACCTTTTGGATATCCTTGTAAAATTAAAAGCAGAAGGCATAGCGCGATTTATCGGGTTTTCAGGCCACGGCAATGCAGCAGCCATGAAAATGATGGCAGACAAAGGGGTTTTCGACAGTATGCTGATGGCCATGAACCATTATAACAAAGAAACAAATCCGCAACCCCGTCAGGAATTGGTGATACCTGCGGCAAAAGCTCACGGAATGGGGGTCATGCTCATGAAGGTTGTGAGGCCCCGCGAAACCATAAAAACCCTTGATCCCAACGAGTTGGTTAAATATGGATTGTCCCTGAAAGGACCTGATGGAATCATTGTTGGAATGGACAGTATGGATGTCGTAAAAGAGAACATCGAAATCCTCCGGAATTTCAAACCAATGGACGAAAAAAGGATGAATCAGCTCGCTTTGCAACTTACCCCTTTTTACAATCATGAAAACCTCCCCTGGATGAAACCGGGATATTGCGATGGAAACTGGACTTAAGCACCTAAGTAATATTTCAACATATTTCAATCTATATCAACATATTACAATTAAAAATGCAAAACTATCATCTTAACAATCGTCCGAACCGTGAGATTACCTCCGAAGCCGATATTCAGGAAATACTCAAAAACGGCAAATACACGGTCATTTCAATGTGCCGCGACAACGAGCCTTACATTGTTACTTTGAGCTACGGATATGATGAGGGGAGCAGCACCCTCTATTTTCATTGTGCGAAAAAGGGCTTGAAACTGGATTTTCTTGAAGCCAATCCAAACGTTTGTGCAACGGTTATTGAAGATGGCGGATATGTGACCGACCATTGTGAACACAATTTCAGGACAGCTGTTTTTTGGGGAAATATGAGCATTGTGAGCGATTTGGACGAAAAGAGACATGGGCTGGCCATTTTGGTGAAACATCTCGAAAGCAGTCCCAATGCTGTACAAAGGCTGGTGCTAAAATCTGAGGAATACTATTCGAAGATGGAAATCCTTAAACTTGAGATCACACAGATTCATGCAAAAGCAGGCAAATAATCAAATTCTCACACTATGAAAAGTCTGTTTATTAGTTTTTTAGTCATTTTTTCTTTTGCCTTCAGCCTTTTAGCGCAAACCGGTATTGTAAAAGACAACCTTTCGTTGTCCAGTAAAATCCTTAACATGGACCGGAAATTTGCGATCTATCTGCCCCCGGGTTATGGGACTTCCGAAAGAAATTATCCTGTGCTTTATCTGCTCCACGGCTCTGGCGATGACCAGACAGGTTGGATCCAATTTGGTGAAGTATTGCATATTGCGGACAAAGCAATTAACGAAGGTGCTGCTACTCCAATGATCATCGTGATGCCCGATGCGGATACCGGTCAACGGGGTTATTTCAACAGCATTGACGGAAAGTTCAGGTACGAAGATTTTTTCTTTGGCGAATTGATCCCATACATTGAAAAGAACTATCGAGTCCGTTCCGAAAAACGTTACCGTGCAATTGCCGGACTGTCGATGGGTGGGGGCGGGACAATTGTTTATGCTTTGCACCACCCTGAATTGTTTGCGGCTGCCTGTCCGTTGAGTGCCGGAAATGGACTTCAGGACCGTGAAACCACATTTCAAAGGTACAAAACATCCGATCCCAATCTAAGCGATGAAAAATATGAAGCCTATTTTAAGCAGCACAACGGATTTGAACTTGTGAACAGTTTTCCGGCTGATAAAGCGACTTCGACCAGGTGGTATATTGATTGTGGCGACGACGACCCAAGATGTGAGAACAATGCCAAACTTCATACGATGATGAACCAGAAAGGGATACCCAATGAATTCAGGGTCCGTGACGGTGGTCATACCTGGGAATACTGGCGGACTGCGTTGCCACAAGTTCTGACTTTTATCTCACAGAGTTTTCATCAGTTTTAAGGATAAGTCACAAAAGAATATAATTCAATCTAACAGTAAAATATCACATTATGGAAAGAAGAAATTTCATCAAAAGAGCATCGATCGGATCGGCAGCACTTGTTTCCTCCTACAATCTACAGGCTTTTTCTGCTGAAAAGAAATTAAAGGTAGGGTTGATCGGTGCCGGCTGGTATGGCATGGTTGACGCCAAAGCCTCCTTAAAAATTGGCGGTGTGGAACTGGTTGCAATTTGCGATGTGGACAGTGACCATTTGACCACAAGTGCGGATGAACTGGCGAAAATCCAGGGTTTCAGGCCGCAGACTTACAAGAATTATCAGGAATTGCTCGACTTCAAAGGCCTCGAAGCTGTTATTATTGGCACACCGCCTCACTGGCACGCTTTACAGTTTATTGCAGCCTGTGAAAAGGGGTTGGATATCTATTGCGAGAAACCGCTTGCCTATGATATTCAGGAAGGATTGGCGATGGTACATGCCGCAAGGAAAGCCGGGAACATCGTACAGATCGGATTCCAGCGCCGACAGAGCGAATCGTTTAAAAAGGCAAAAGAACTGATTGCGAATGGTACAATAGGGAATGTCCACCAGATCACGGCACAGATCCATTATTCGCCTGGACCACAAGACAATACAATTCAAGCCCCACCTGCATCGCTCGATTGGGAGGAATGGTGCGGTCCGGCACCAAAACTGGAATACCGCCCCAACATTGGCCATAAAGCCTGGAGATTGGAGAAAGAGTATGGAAACGGTCACCTGACTGACTGGGGCATCCACCACATCGACATTATCCGACAGATCATGGGCGAAACGATGCCGGCTGAATTTTATACTCAGGGCGGAATATTTGAATACAAGAACAAAATCACAACTCCCGATACTCTCACGGCAAACATGGCCTTTAAGAAAGCACCAGTTGTTTGGCAACACCGGCTCTGGGGAACAGGTGACCCGACAAAAGCGTTTAACAATGGGATCTTTTTCCACGGAGAAAAGGCCACCCTTTTTGCTGAAGACTCGAAGATCGTTATCTTCCCGGCAGGTAAAGATGGAAAGAAGGAAGAGTTGTCCTTCCAGTCGGAATTGATGCAGGATAAGCATGTGGAGAATTTCCTGAATGCTGTCAAAAACAAAGACAAGGGAATGATCAATTGTACGCCGGAAGATGCTTTCCAATCAACTGCCACGGTTCAGTTGGCTATGATTTCCTATTACACGGGTTCTCTCGTAAAATGGGACCAGTCGATCAATGCGATTGTGAACAATATGCAGGCTTCCAAATTGTTGAGAAGGGAATACAGGGGTAAATACAAGCACCCTTAATTGGAAAGTTTTGAACAATTGAGGCCATAGATGTGTTTAAATAGTAACCACTTTAAATTATTCAATATGAAATCAATACCTCAAAACAAACAATCCAGGCGTGAATTTATCAAGGTATCTGCACTAACAACAGCCGGACTATCGTTGGCTCCCTATCTTGCCAATGCCGAACCGCAAAAGCTCTCCGGAACGTTGATGAAGCGTGATTTCGGCAAGCTTGGCTTTAAAGTAACCACCATGGGACTCGGTGGACAATCATCTATTCAATGGACACCAGAAAATATTGATCCTGTTGCTATTATATTAAAGGCCTATCAATCAGGCATCAACTATTTCGACACTTCCAATGTTTATGGGCCAAGCCAGATGAACTATGGGAAGGCATTCCGTCAGTTGGGGTTGGTTCCGGAGACCCCAAATTATGATGCAGCAAAACGGGAGGCGATTTTTCTTACCTCCAAAACGATGCTCCGCTTTGCAAAAGGTGGCGATGACCGTAAAGATGTGATTGGTAGTTCCAATGGCCCAAAAGGCTCCAAGGCACTCGACGATATACGCCGGACCTTGAGTCAGGTTTTCGGTGATGGGATCGGTACTTATCCCAAAGATGCCTATGTGAACATGGTGCTGATCCATAACCTTACAAAAGTTGGCGAAGTTGATGCCTTGTATGAAGGTTACGACAATACCGACCCAAATGTACCGACAATTGGGGCTTTGGCCGCACTTAGGGATGTCAGGGACGGCACAAACCGCACCGGTCTCAATCCAAAGAATGAAAAGCTGATTCGTCACATTGGTTTCTCGGGCCATACCGATCCTTCCGTCATGATTGAAATGATCCAGAGGGATACTGAAAATATGCTTGAGGGAATGTTGGTCGCAATCAATGCCAACGACAAACTCAATTTCAACATGCAGCACAATGTGATTCCTGTTGCTGCAGCCAAAAATATGGGGATCATTGCCATGAAGGTGTTTGCCGATGGAGCCATGTACACAAAGAAAGCCGAATGGTCGAATAAGCCTGAACATGTTGTGCTTCAGGTTGGTAGTGCAGATGTGCCTGCAAACGAGCTGATACGTTACTCATTGACCACTCCCGGAATTCATACTGCCATTATTGGGATCGGAATGATCAATGACGATCCTTCGAAATGCCAGCTTCATTACAATCTTGGGGCTGCCCAGGTCAAACCCAATGCGATGAACAAGGAGGACCGTGAGAAAATCGAGCTGATCGCCGCAAAGGTGAAGGAAGGCAAAACCAACTATTTTCAGAAACAGGATCCCGGCCTGCAACCCCCACGTGATTTAAAAGTGAACCAGAAAGAATTCGATATAACGGTTACGTGGCACACGGCTTATGCTGGCGACGCCCCATTGGACAGATATGAAGTTTGGTGCAACAACGAAAAGGTGGCCGAAGTGCCTTACAAGCCCCAGACGACAAAGGAACCTTTAAAATATACCACAAAGCTCAGAAGTAAAAACTTCCAGGACTATGTTGTGAAGGTTGTCGATAAAAAGAACAGGGTTGCTGAGACGGCTTCGGTAAGATTGTAAAACATTGAAATATATGTAAATAAATTGAAATATTGGTTTTATGTTGAATTGTTGGCGCAATGACCACTTGCTTTTCAGTGGAGGCAGACTGTTGCGCCAACTGTTTTTGGTACTAGCATTTTATAATTTGGTTCAGAAAAAATATCAACGACCATTTGATTGGGGATTTATTTTGTTTACTTTTGTTACTTAAAGTCAGCACAACAATGGTAAAAAAAGGATTATTAAATCAACTCATTCAAAGTCACGACCTAAAAAGTCTTGAGCGTCATTTGATTTATTCTTTCTTGACGAATAGCAATCTTAATTTTGAGAAAAGTCCTATTCTGTCAAGCTATTTTAAGGACTTTGTACAAAATGTTCAGCTCTTCTTTGATACTTCATCTTTAAATATTTCGAGTATAAAAGAGCTTGAAAACTATTTGGAACTGATTATCCCAATAGAAGATAGAAAGTTTAACGGAGCATTTTTTACACCTGACTATATTATTGACTTTATTGTCAATGAAATAAAACCTAAAGAAAATGAAACTAATCTTGACCCAAGTTGTGGTTGTGGGGCTTTCTTAGTCGGCTTGACAGACTATTACAAACGGAATTTCGATAAACCGATTAAAAAGATAATCAAGGAGAATATTTACGGTTCGGATATTCTTGATTATAACATTCTTAGAGCAAAACTTATATTAACAATTTACGCATTACAAAACGGAGAAATACTTATTGATTCCGATTTCAATTTATTCATTCAGAACAGTTTGCGAACAACCTGGAAATTGCGTTTTGACAATATAGTAGGCAATCCACCTTATGTGAAATTTCAAGATCTTACCGATGAAAACCGAAGATATTTGACCAACCATTGGACGACGGTTGAAGGTGGAACTTTCAATATCTATTTTGCGTTTTTTGAACTTGGTCACAAATTACTAAAACCAACGGGAAAACTTGGATACATAACACCAAATAACTATTTCACTTCCTTAGCCGGAGAATCCTTACGAAAATATTTTCAACATCAAAAATGTGTTACTCGAATTATTGATTTTAGCCACAAAAAAGTTTTTGATGCTCAAACATATACTGCCATTACGTTTTTAAACAAAAAGCAAAATGCTGCAATAACTTACGATAGAATAAAGGAAGGTTATAGCCCTGAATCATTCTTAGCGAATGCAAATGGCTCTCTGAATTATTTAGAAAATTTGAATGTGAAAAAGTGGCGACTTTTGAAGGCAGATGAACAACAAAACATCAAAACAATTGAAACGATTGGCAAGCCAATCGGCAAACTGTTTGACATTTGTGTAGGGATCGCCACCTTAAAGGATGAAATATTTTTCATTGATGGAGTCAAAATAATAGATGGATGTTACATCAAAACAACTGATAATGGGACTTTTGAGATTGAAAAAGAAATTACAAAACCAGTTTATAAAATATCGGATTTCAGGACACAGGAAGAAGTTGAAACCAATACCCGAAAAATCATTTGTCCTTACAATATCAAAAATGGAATTGCAGTAGCAATTCCTGAAGATGATATCAAGAAAAAATTTCCAAAGTGCTATGCTTACTTACTTTCAGAAAAAGAAAATCTCTTAGCAAGAGACAAAGGGAAGGTGACATATGAGCCATTTTTTGTTTGGGGTAGAACACAAGGTTTAACAAGAAAAGGAAAAAAAATTTTAAACCCAACTTTCAGCCAACACCCAAGATTTTTGTTAGTTGAGGAAGAAGAAGGCTTTTTTACAAACGGGTACGGACTCTATTTTCGAGAACATGAAAGTAATAATCTATTTAGTGATTTTATTAATCCAATTTCTCTTTTAGAAAATATAGATGTAGTTCAGAAAATTCTAAACTCCATTGTAATGGATTATTACGTAAGCAGAACAAGTGTTGCCATTGAAGGTGGTTATCCTTGTTATCAGAAAAATTTCATTGAAAAGTTTTCTATACCTGACTTAAAGAAAGAAGAGATTCAAACTATTCGAATGTTAAAAGACCCTCAAGTAGTTGACGATTTTTTGATGCAGATATATCAAGTTAATATTCCTGTTCCAAACCGCCTTTCATATACATCAAGTAAAGTTCTTGTTAATCCGGTATAACTTAAATTATCCATTGATGCTATTGAATTAGTTGGTAATAAATTGTCGTTTAGCAAATCTTGTGTAGTATTATAAATTTTCACGGGAGTTTGAAAAAAATCGGCAACTATAAGAGCAACTCGCTCATATTTAAAATCATCGTCCCTTTGGCTTGCCCTTAGATTTAAAGCAGCAAATCCTTTAATATACTTTTCTATGTAATTTGCGGTTGAAGCGGTAAATGGTTTGTAAACCGGATTTTTTAGAGCGACTTGTCTTGAATCGAGTTCTCTAACAGAAACTAAATACACCTCACCAAGAACCATTTTTGGCAAACGTCTATGAAGATTTAACGGTTCTGCATAAGTTCGTTCAAACATCGTATCAATATTACTAATGTTTCGCACATAAAAAAAGTGCTTAAAACATTGTGTTTTAGATAAAAAAAGTAGCATGGAAATTTTGTTAAGACCTTAAAATGTAGTAATTTAAGG
>Ga0209083_1004271_pt1 | contig 11150 bp, 10 predicted proteins | sample AM7aDNAmetaG_FD_184132 | JGI IMG/M metagenome (GOLD analysis project Ga0209083, IMG submission 184132) | Freshwater microbial communities from Finland to study Microbial Dark Matter (Phase II) - AM7a DNA metaG (SPAdes) (version 3) | ecosystem: Environmental > Aquatic > Freshwater > Lake ...
CTTTGAAGGTAGCGGGTCATCTGATTCCTAATCAGACGATTCTCATCAACGCAATTCCCCTGCAGGAGGCAAAGGCAAGTTCCGAGATTGAGAACATTGTTACCACCGGCGATAAACTTTACCGGGCCGACCTGATGCCAGGAAATCCTTCCGATCCTCATACGAAAGAAGTTCTCCATTACCGGGGAGCTCTCTATCATGCATTCCGCCAACTCAAAGACGGTCATTCAATAACAACAAGTCTGCTCCATTTGGTTTGCAACGATATACTTCAAAGCGAGGTCCAGGTCAGGATGTTTGGGCCCTGTAAGATCCAGAATAGAACAACGGGAGAACTGGTGTATCTCGCTCCTGAAGGGGAATTTGTCCGGGAGAAACTACAGCATCTCGAAGAATTCATTGCCGAAGATAATACTCTCGATCCACTAATCCGGCTATCGCTCATCCATTACCAGTTTGAAGCTATCCATCCGTTTGAGGATGGAAATGGGAGAACGGGAAGGATTCTGAATATTCTTTACCTGGTTGACAAAGGCCTTCTGGATCTTCCGGTCCTGTATCTCAGTCACTATATCATCGAGCACAAAAATGATTATTACCGGTTATTGCGGTCGGTAACTGAACAAGGTAATTGGGAAGAGTGGATTCTTTTCATGCTCGATGCGATCGAGGTTACATCGACACTGACATACTATAAGATTCAGCGGATTTGGAAACTTCTGCGTGAAACTACCGAGAAATGCAGGTCAGAACTACCGTCCACCGTGTATTCCAAAGAGCTCATTGAGCTGATATTCGTCCAGCCGTATTCAAAGGTGTCGTCAGTAGTAGATGCCGGTCTCGCAAAACGCCAGACGGCAGCCCACTACCTGCAGGAGCTGGAGAAAATCGGGGTTTTGGAGTCCACGAAAATAGGGCGGGAGCGGATCTACATCAACAAGGCCCTACTCAAAATCCTGACGGAAGGATCGTGATGTGTCGAAATTTTTCAATTTTTTCGACATGTTTTCGGGATATGTCGATTGCATCGACATGTTGCATGCGGGAAAATAGGGCCTCAGCGACGATATCTGCTAAAGGGGGTCTTAACATAGTTCTTAACAGTCGATCCGGGTTTTTCAAAATTTCAATTGAGATGCCCCTAATTGGATTAATGGCTTCAATGAGAGCAATTGTGGATCTTAACAATGTGCCACAAGGTCATACCATGTTGAACAAGATCGGTCGGATTCGAACCAGGCAGCACCAATCAATAACCGACTCCATGGTAATGAAATATCGAAATTTTTCAATTTTTTCGACACGTTTTTGGGATATGTCGATAGCGTCGACATGTTGTGAGTTGGGGTTGAAGAATGATGAACGTGTAGAGGGAAAACTAATTCCATACTTTTGTTTCCTTTAGGAAATGAGCCATGATCCTTTTCATCGATACTGAAACAACCGGTCTGCCAAAGAAAAAATTTCTATTGAGTAACCCGTCCGCATGCTGGCCTCGATTGGTTGAGCTGGCATGGATTGAATGCGAAAATGACGGGACCGTGATCGATGAGTATAATTCAATAATCAGACCAGATTCATTTAACATTCCAGATTCGGCTTCAGCGGTTCATGGAATCACAACACGAGAGGCACTGGACAATGGACAATCTCTGGTTTTAGTATTGGAACAATTCTATTCATCCGTAAAAAATTGTTCGTTGATTGTCGGGCATAACGTTGAATTTGATGCAAATGTTATTGCCACAGAATCTCTTCGGGCCGGAATGGTATTGCCCATTCAATCGTATCAGAAAAAATGCACCATGAAATCTACGATCAGATTATGTAAACTGAAACGTGGTACCGGGTACAAAAATCCGACGCTTGCCGAACTCCATTATTTTTTATTTGGATTATCGTTTCCCGATAGTCACCGGGCGCTTGGTGATGTCCGTGCCTGCATGAGATGTTTTTTTGAATTGAAGAAAAGAGGAATTTTCTGAAAATCAATTATGAAATCCTTTTCGTCTAGCAAGTGAATGAAGAAACAATCCGGCAGATCCATCATGACTGACCAATCAGAGAATTATTTTCACTATTGGGGAAAGGCGGCTCCTCTCACAAATAATACAAATAAACGATCGTACCATCTGCTTGCATACCATTGTCTCGATGTCGCAGCTGTCGGGCAGCAGCTGTTATTGCATGATCATAACCTGTTAAGAAAAATTATTCCATCTGATGTTTTAACTGATGAACCCGAGCGCGAACAATGGTGTGTCGGCATAATTACATTTCTTCTGGCTCTTCATGACATTGGAAAATTTTCTGATCGTTTTCAAAATCTCATACCTGATCTTATTAACGAATTGAAAGGTTACACCCATGATCATCGTTATGCGGTCCGCCATGCCGAGATGGGACAATTCTTTTTTGATAAAGTTCTGTGGAAAACGATATGGGCACAGAATTGGTTTGAATTAGACACACAAGAGGATATTACAGACTGGAAAGATATCTGGGGAATGTGGATTTATGCGGTCACCGGTCATCATGGATCCCCTCCGAGAAAATCTGAATATTCTGATTATTTAATTTCAGGTCTTTTTGAAGATGAGAACCAGAAGTCTGCTCTTCAGTTTTCCGAGAAATGTGCGGAACTTTTTCTTGTAAAAAGGAATTCCCCACTTCCTCTTCAATATACTCAGTTGTTATCGTCATTCAGCAAGACATCCTGGTTGCTTGCGGGGCTAACCGTTCTGAGCGATTGGATCGGTTCGAACAACTATCTTTTTTCCTATCACTCAACACCGATGCCCCTTGAGAAGTACTGGAAAGAGTATGCAGTTCCCCAAGCGGAAGAAGCGATCCGAACGTTTGGAATTCTCCCGGGCACCGCGTCAACTAAAACCGGAATGCTCGCATTGTTCGAAATAGACTCCCCCACTCCCCTTCAGTCTTTTGCTGAAACCTGTGAGATCCCTTCCATGCCCCAGTTGTTTATTGTTGAAGAAGCAACCGGCAGCGGGAAGACGGAAACTGCTCTTGTACTGGCACACCGTCTTATGGCACAAGGTCAGGGGGAGGGAATTTATTTCGGACTACCGACAATGGCAACGGCAAATGCAATGTATGATCGGATGGGTAAAGCATATGGGCGAATGTTCTCCCCAGATTCTCACCCATCGCTCGTGCTTGCGCATAGTGGAAGCAAACTTTCAGAAAAATTCCGGCAATCGATCGGTTATATGAATCGAGTGGCGAATGAACAGGAATCTTCTGGTGAACCGAATGCCTCAGCCCAATGCAATGTCTGGTTATCAGATAACCGGAAAAAAGCGTTGCTTGCCCAAGTGGGTGTTGGTACGATTGATCAGGCGCTTATCTCTGTGCTCCCGTTGCATCACCAATCCCTGCGACTTTTGGGATTATCACGAAATATTCTTATCGTTGACGAGGTTCATGCATACGATCCGTACGTTCAGCGGGTTCTCGAAACACTTCTTGAATTTCATGCAGCACTGGGGGGCAGTGCCATTCTTCTTTCAGCTACCCTTCCCCAGGTACAGCGGCAGGCGCTTATTTCTGCGTACTCTTCCGGATTGGCGATTGATTGTAGCGAAGTCCAGCAGTTTCATTATCCGATGGTCACTCATGTGACTCCCCACACAAAAGAGCCAACAGAATACCCGATACAAAGATGTGAGATGACTCACCGGACAATTGATGTCGAATGCACTGATGATCCCGGTGTCATATTGAAGCACCTGACCAACGCCGTTGAAGAGGGGCGTTGTGTGTGCTGGGTGAAAAATACCGTTGATGATGCGATCGAAACCTACCAAACTCTATCAAAACTTTTTGGCGATAAAAAAGTTCTCTTGTTCCATGCACGATTCACCATGGGTGATCGTATTGTAAAAGAGAATGAAGTGCTGACATTATTCGGAAAAGACAGTACTCCCGAAATCCGTAAAGGAAAAATCCTTGTCGCTACTCAAGTGGTGGAACAATCCCTTGATCTCGATTTTGATCTCATGGTTACTGATCTTGCTCCAATGGATCTCATCATCCAGCGTTCCGGTAGGTTGCATCGGCATAATGATCCTCCGGCGAAACGCGGAAAACGGGGTGTACCTAAACTTGTCGTTATGAGTCCTCCCGTTTCAGAAAAACCGGTGTATGAATGGTATTCAACCCTTTTCCCAAAGGGGGCATACGTGTACCCGAATCATGGGCAGCTTTGGCTCACCGCCCGGCTCCTTACTGAACGAAAAAAGATAACAATGCCGGATGATGCAAGGCTTCTGATTGAAGGGACATTCGGAGAATCTGCACAACAAGAGATCCCGGAAACGCTGATATACCACGAAATAAAAGCGGATGGTAAAAATATGGCGGACCAGGCGACCGCTCAATTGAATGTTCTTCACCTGAGTAATGGCTACAAAGATACCCCGAACCAGTGGCAGGATGATATACGGACACCGACCCGGCTTGGGGAGGCACGGGTCACAGTACTACTTCTCAAATGGGAGCATCAAATCCTGAAATTTTTTTCACAGGAGCCAAATTTTTCTGAAGAACTCAGTCAGGTAAACATTTCCGAAACAAAAATCTCCAAAGAATTTTCCTATACGGGAGATCTGGCCACTGAATTTGAGAAATTTAAAATGACGCTGGCGGACAAAGGACGATGGAGGATTCTTGTACCCCTTGAAAGAAAAAATGATACATGGGAAGGGAAAGCGCTCGACAAGAATGGCAAAGTAGTATCGGTCCTGTATGATTCAAAACTGGGCGTTATGACAACCAAATCATAACGGTTAAGGTCTCGACGGACAATCCTATCGCATGGAATCCATTTTATTAAGGTGCATTTATTCAACCGATTTTGCCAATGGGGCGTCTGTTTTTTTACATATTCATTGTTTATGTCCGGGATGATTGCATGTTCAATCTTATTATAGACCCGTGGATTCCGGTGATCAAAAAATCCGGCGAACGAAAACTCACTACACCCGCAGGACTTGTTGACAGGTATGCAGAAGATCCGGTTCTTGCCCTTGATTCATCCCGTCCCGATTTTAACGGAGCTTTAGTACAGTTCCTTATCGGGCTGGTCCAGACAACCTGTCCCCCCGCCAACGAATCGGAGTGGAGGAAAAAGTTCAGCAAACCTCCGACAATGGATGAATTGCAATCTGCATTCGAACATTATGCCCATGCCTTCAATCTCGATGGAGACGGGTCAAGGTTCATGCAGGATCTGGATCTTTCAGAAAAAGAGGGAGAATTAAACCAGATCGATCATCTGCTCATGGAGATGCCCGGCACACAAACCCTTGACAAAAATACTGATCATTTTCTGAAACGCGATACGGTAAAACAAATCTGTTTACCCTGTTGTGCGATGGCATTACTCACGTTGCAGACCAATGCCCCCTCTGGGGGAAGGGGCCATCGCACATCAATTCGCGGAGGAGGACCGCTCACAACCCTTGTGATGGGCAGGACTTTGTGGGAAACCGTCTGGCTGAATGTCCTCACGGCCGGAGAATTTTCCCGTTACGGAAACGCTACCAAAAATGCTGACTCGGATCGGTTTCCCTGGATGGGATCGACCCGCACGAGCGAGAAGATCGGGAAGGATACAACATCACAGCATGTAAATCCCGTTCAGATGTTCTGGGGAATGCCACGAAGGATCCGGCTGGAATTTGAGAGCGGTACAAAAAATATATCCTGTGATCTCTGCGAGCGTTCCCAATCGCATTATGTTACGAAATATCATGACAAGAGTTACGGTATCAATTACAAAGGTGGCTGGCATCACACTCTCACCCCGTACTCTACGAATGAAACGAAGGGAGAGTCCCTTCCAAAACACGCACAGGCCGGAGGAATCTCCTACCGGAACTGGCTGGGACTTGTCCAGAACAATGTAGAGAAAAATTCCCGGAATGAACCCGCGGTGGTAGTCCATACGTTTCGGCAGGAGCGGCAGGAAGATCTTTCGGGAATTAATGAAATTCCGTTCCGGCTCTGGGCATTCGGATATGATATGGACAACATGAAAGCCTGTGGCTGGTATGAGGGAACAATGCCTCTCAACCATCTGGCGACAGACCTGAAACCTGCGTATGAGATTGCAGTGAGCCAGATGATAAAAACTGCCAGCCTGATCGCATACAATGTTCGTACGTGCATAAAAAAAGCACTGTTCAGCAAGGATGCAAATATTTCTGTGGAGAAGTCATTTTTTGATTCGATTGATTCACAATTCTGGCAGGATACCGAACACGAATTTTATCAGACACTTAACGATCTAAAAACCGCCCTCCAGACCAAACAGCCAGTTCAGGATCTGAAATTGTCCTGGCTCAAAAAATTATCTAAAGAAGGGGAGATCCTGTTTGACCGGTATTCCCAGTCCAGCCTAATCTCTGTCGGGGATCCTAAACGGATCTCACTAGCCCGGAAGGATTTCAGGAACTTTTCATCTCCATACAATAAAAAAATTATTGAACTGCTTGATTTGACCAATTCTGAAAAACCGCTTCAAATCCAATCCGGGAATAAAAAAAAGGAGACCTGAACGTGAGGTAAAACCATGGAACAAAAACACTACATGAAATTTACTAATCCCGAATCCCGGGAGATTTTAATGGACTGGTGGAAGGCGCTTGACAGTGCCCGGGGCGATCGTGCCGAACTGCGGCGATGTCATTTCCCGCTGAACGTTGCTTTCACCCCCGCATACCATCGCCTGAGGTGGGCTCTGATGAAGCATGGCTCTGTTAAAGATGAGGACCTCGCTCTCGTTGCCGGTGTCCTTTCGCATGTGAAATCGTATATCCCGGGTTCATTTCCCCGTCAGATGGCCGATTCTGCTGATGCTAAAAAAGCGAAGGTAAGCGGGCTTCGGTTCCGGAGGGTACTGACCATTGATGACCGGGACAAACTATATGAGACGATGATCCGGGTTGTACACCTCCTTGGCGATAGCGTGGATATTCCCAGCCTCGCCAATGACATCTACTGGTGGAATGAACAGACGAAGAAAGATTGGGCGTTTGCCTATTATGAACATGCTCCGAGTGAGGAGAAATAAAGGTGAAATTACTATGAGTGACTTTATTCAGCTGCATATGCTTGTATCGTATCCCCCATCGAACCTCAACCGCGATGATCTCGGGCGGCCAAAAACTGCGGTCATGGGGGGAACCCAGCGCCTGCGCATTTCATCGCAGAGCCTGAAGCGAGCCTGGAGAACCTCGGATATTTTTGCGCAGGGTCTTGAGGGGCACATTGGGATCCGGACCAAGGAGATGGGTTCAAAAGTCAGAGAAGCTCTCATGAGCGGTTTGCCGTTGACCCAATTACTGGAAGGTAAAAATCCCGATCTTAGGTCTGCAACGATAATCCCGGAGAACGATGCGAAGGCATGGGCACTTCAAATTGCATCGGTCTTTGTCGATAAACCGCCCAAATCCGAGGGTAAAAAAACAGAAGATAGTTCAACGGATGATATGGAAGGAAAGAAAAAAGGTACGAAAAAGGAAGATACAAAGAGCAATATCAATAAAGATACGCTGAAAGGTGAACAACTCGTTTTCTATTCCAATAATGAAATTTCTGCGATCCAGTCGCTTATCACCACGCTCATTAAGGAAAAACGGGTACCAAAATCTCAGGAATTATCCTGCTTATTGAAAGAGGATCTGTCTTCCGTGGATGTTGCCATGTTCGGACGGATGCTCGCCAACGCGACGAAATATAACGTTGAAGCCGCTGTTCAGGTTGCCCATGCAGTAACCGTCCATGAAGTTGCCGTTGAAGACGATTATTTCACTGCCGTGGATGATCTGAACAAGGGTGATGATGATGCCGGCGCTGCGCATCTCGGTGAGACCGAGTTTGCATCCGGTCTTTTCTATACCTATGTCTGCATCGACAAATCCCTTCTCCAAAAGAATCTTGGCGGAGATGCGGTACTTGCAAAGACTGCGATCAAAGCACTCGTTGAGGCTGCAACAAAAGTTGCGCCTACCGGTAAACAGAACTCATTTGCTTCGCGGGCATATGCGTCCTATCTCCTCGCAGAAAAAGGATCACAACAGCCCCGTTCCTTATCGGTTGCATATCTTGGTGCAGTCCGGGATTCAAAAGATCTGCTTGGTGCGGCCATCACATCCCTGAATGATACCCGGAAAAAAATGGATACCGTTTATGGAAAATGTTGTGAGGAACAAGAAGTAATGGATGCTCATGCCGGCGCGGGTTCGCTGAACAAGATTCTGGAATTCTGCTGCCGATCACCATGAACGAATACCTCATCTTCCGTATATACGGCATGATGGCATCCTGGGGAGATATTGCCGTCGGTGAATTCCGGCCATCCTTCGATCGCCCGTCCAAATCTGCCGTCATGGGAATGGTTGCAGCGGCTCTTGGAATCCGTCGCGATGAGGAGGACAGGCTGCGAGAGCTGGCAACCGGCTATTGTATGGCCGTCCGGATCGATGCACCGGGTATTCTTATGCGGGATTATCATACTGCCCAAGTGCCTTCTTCCGGAAAAGGGCGGAATAAAATAACATTTCCCACGAGGAAAGCAGAACTGTCCGTTCCTAAAGAAGATCTCAACACGATCCTCTCATCGCGGGATTACCGGTGTGATGCGGTCTATTCCGTTTGTTTATGGAGCCGCACAACATCTCCTCCTTACCCGCTCACCGCTCTGAAACAACATCTGGAAAATCCTGTGTTCGGTCTCTACCTCGGGCGTAAGTCCTGTCCGCTTGCACTACCGCTTCAGCCACAGGTAATCCCGGCGGAATCCATCTCCGGTGCATTATCCTCCGCTAATTTTAAGGACGCTCCGTTCATTTCCAGACTGGAATCTGATAGCGATGTCAGAATATTCTGGGAGGGGGATGTGGATGCGGGATTCCCCAGCGTGCATACAGTTCAGCGCCGGGATGATCCACTGAGCCGGAAACGCTGGCAATTCGGAAACCGCACGGAGCACTCTGCGATGATCAGAAAATCTGCGGGGGGCTGAGCGTGTTCATCAGCAGAGTGAAACTCCGTCATGATGCAACCGATCAAAAAGAGTTCTGGAACCATATCGGAGGAGCATACAAGCTCCACTCGCTGGTCTGGGATCTCTTTGCCGATGCTCCGGAGCGGAACCGGGATTTTATCTACCGGCAGGATTTGGTGGAGGTATTGCCGGCATTCTACTGCGTTTCGGCACGAGAACCTAACAACCGCCACGAGGTCTGGAGTGTCGAGACAAAACCCTACACGCCCGTAATTAAGAAAGATCAGAAATTGTCGTTTATGTTACGGGCAAATCCGATCCGGTCAAAACGCGACGAGAAACCAGACCCTGATGGAAAAAGAAAACAACATCGTCACGATGTTGTCATGGATGCAAAGACGCTCCTGAAACAGCGGCAAGCCGCATGCCCTCCAGAAGCGGAAATCATCCAGCAGGCTGGATTTGTCTGGCTTGCGATGAAAGGAGAAGCCAATGGTTTCTCTCTTCGGGAGGGTGAGGTTCGGGCTGACGGGTACATCCAGCACCGCTTTACCAAACCCAAGGGAAAGCATGCGGTTACCCTGAGCACGATCGAATTTAACGGACTCCTCACGGTGACGGATCCGGTATTGTTTGTCCCGGCACTCTTTCACGGGCTGGGAGCGGCAAAAGGGTTCGGATGCGGGCTGATAATGGTCCGCCCCGCCCGGTGATTTTTTATGCTCCCATCTTTGAAACCGATTGCAATCAAGGAGAGAATATCTCTTGTCTTTCTTGAGAAGGGTGAGCTTGATGTACTCGACGGGGCGTTTGTGCTTGTCGATAAAAACGGTGTGCGTACCCAGATCCCTATCGGTAGTGTTGCAGCCCTCATGCTTGAGCCCGGCACCCGGGTTTCTCATGCCGCTGTTGTTCTCGCTGCCCGTGTTGGTTGCCTGCTTGTCTGGATAGGGGAAGCGGGCGTCCGTCTCTATGCTGCGGGGCAGCCTGGTGGTGCACGGGCAGATCGTCTGCTCTACCAGGCAAAACTCGCTCTCGATGAAGAGGCACGGTTGAAGGTAGTCCGGAAGATGTACGAGTTCCGATTCAAAAAGCCGGTGCCATCCCATTATTCTGTTGAACAACTCCGTGGTGTTGAGGGAGCGCGAGTACGAGAGATGTATGGGCAGATGGCGCAAAAGTTTGGTGTAAAATGGGAAGGACGGCAATACGATCATACACAGTGGGGGAGTGGGGATCTACCGAACCGCTGCTTAAGTTCTGCAACTTCCTGTCTGTACGGGATTTCCGAGGCAGCGATTCTTGCAGCAGGATACGCACCGGCTATCGGTTTCATCCACTCCGGTAAACCGCAATCGTTTGTCTATGATATTGCGGATCTGTTCAAGTTCGAGACAGTGGTTCCGGTTGCATTCCGCGTCGCTGCACAGAACCCAGTGGATCCGGAACGAGCGGTGAGACTTGCGTGTCGTGATCAATTTCGTGAAACCCGGCTATTGAAAACAATCATCCCAACTATTGAGGAGATTCTGCGTTCCGGTGGACTACAGGTTCCAGAAACTCCGGAAGATTGTCTGCCCGTAGCGATTCCGGAAGAGAAGGGGCTTGGGGATGCTGGTCATCGTACTTGAGAATGCACCGGAGCGTTTGCGTGGCCGGCTTGCTGTCTGGCTTCTTGAAGTTCATGCAGGTGTGTATATCGGTGATTTCTCCCAAAAAGTCAGGGAGATGCTGTGGATAACAATCATTGATGGAATTGAAGATGGAACTGCAATCATGTCGTGGGGAACAAATAATGAAGCGGGTTATGATTTTGTTACCATCGGCACTAACCGCCGTGTTCCTGTAGATTTCGATGGGGTCCAGCTCATTTCGTTTATGCCGCAAAAGCCGGATAAATCCAATGCCGAGAAATTAATTACCAAAGAACGTTGATTTGTTATCAGGGAGATGCGGTTGTCTTCCAGTAGTGATGGCTATGTATTATTCTGATTATTGTCAAACTACCCCCTTAAAAAAATTGAACTACTTTCTGGTTCGGAAGTAAAGTTCCTAGTTTTCATATAAAAAATGAACAGAGTTCCCCACACACGTGGGGATGAACCGATCGAGCCATAGT
>Ga0209083_1004272_pt1 | contig 11149 bp, 15 predicted proteins | sample AM7aDNAmetaG_FD_184132 | JGI IMG/M metagenome (GOLD analysis project Ga0209083, IMG submission 184132) | Freshwater microbial communities from Finland to study Microbial Dark Matter (Phase II) - AM7a DNA metaG (SPAdes) (version 3) | ecosystem: Environmental > Aquatic > Freshwater > Lake ...
CGTTCTCCGCCTGCTGGAAAATCCGATGCAACGCCAGCGCGCGGACTTGTTCTTTCTCCGGATAATCGGCTAACTGAGGCACAAGTCGGCCCTCCTTTGTTCGGATTCACGCCACGCCTTGACCGTGGCCTTCGTCACCGTCTCGCCGTCCAGCGTCAACTCACCCGTCTCCGTCAACACGCCGAGATCATCGAGCGCCGTGATCAACGCCATCACCAGCATCCCACCCGTCTTGTCGTCCAACGGCCAGTCTCCGACGTTCTTGAACTGCTCGACGAACTTGAACACGCGCACGACCGCCGCCGTCTTGCATTCCGCGTCGTGCGTCGCAAACGGGTCAATGCCACAATGCGGACACGCGTCGTGCTTGTTCGGCACCTCCTGTTTGCACGAGAAACAGAACATCTTCGCCTTCCGTTTCCCGCCCGCCGTCCGCAACCCCAGATCAAGCTCCAACTGCCGCCGCGTCTTCCCATCCGTCGCCGCCGCGATCTCACCGGCGAGGAGTTTCATGACTCGTTGCTCACAACCACCGGTTGAAATGGTTGTGAGCAACGGGAGCTTGGACTCGAACGATTCCACCAGCTTCATCCAACGCCAGATCGTCGTGTGGCTGACCTCTTTGCCGCACGATTCAACCCATTGCCCGAACTCCTGATCCGCCGGCAACGCGCGGCGCGCTTCGAGCGCGGCCTTGCCCGCAAGCCAAACGTGGACTTCGGCGAGTTGTTTCTCGGCCACGCACTTCGCTGCGTGCTTGTGCCCCGCCTTGTAGTGCGCGAGCAGATCGCGGCGGAGTTGCGCGAGCAGTTTCCCCGGCCGCGCCGGTCCGAGCATGGTTGGCGGTCCGACTTGTTTGATGCCGGTTATCATGGCTAGTCGGCGAATTGGTAGATGCCGCGGAACAGGTAAAAGCCGGTGTGGCCGGTCCGCCGCATTTCACGCAGCGAGTCGGCCATGTTCTTCAGGAAATCCGGGGCGAGATTCGGATCGTCGGCCCGGTCTGGTGAGCACTCGGCCATCGCCGGATCAACGTGGCTGACTTCACCACCGATAGCGTACCGGATTGGAGGCGGCTTCATCATAACTCCTCCTTGTGTTCCGGTTTTGTTCCGGCGGCACCGCATAGCGTCAACGGCGCGACCGTCTCGATTGGGATTGTGGGAAAGAAATCTACCACCGCACCACGAGAAACGATTATCGCCGTCTTCTCGGTGAGCGATTTTTGCTCGGCAAATTGGACGTGCGCCAATCCGCGGTCGGCGCAGACGTTAAAGGTGATATTTACGCAGCCGAATCGGTCGGCCAACATCTGACTCACCTGTTTCAACAGTAGCCGCTGATCCGGACTCACGCGACGGTCTGCGCTCACGCCGCGCCGCCTTTCGTGGTTGCCGGGTCGGGTGCCGGCGTGGCAGAATGCGAGCGAATGGAATTATTGCCCGTCCTCGTTTCGAATGGCGCCAGCGCCGCGTGGACGATCAGCCCGAAGATCGCCAGTTCGCCAATTAAAGACACGGTCAGCAGCGCCGCCACCCAGCCCGCACCGCCGTCGCCGATCCGCCGCGCGTTCGCGCGCACGTTCCGGTCGCACATCGTGGAGATATCGGGGACCGGGTTCATGCCGCCCTCGCTTTCACGATTTGACCGCGAACGAGCCTCAGCAGCCTCAGCACTTTGGAGGTTTCGATCTTTGCGCGATCCGTGCAAAGATCCCGGCCCACATCGAGCCATTGTTCCGCCAATAACAGTTTGCGACGCGCACGTTTTTTCATGCCGCCACCGCTTGCTTGGGGCGCAAGCCGAGTTTTTCCCGAACAGCGTTCCGGATGAACTTCGACCGGTCGCTATCTTCCTTCACAACGGCGGCGTCGATGACGGGCATTATTTCGCTCGGAAACCAAATCAGAATTGGCTTCGATTTCCTTTGCTGAACAGCTCCTCGTTTCATAGCTGGGTGTATATGCTGAGTTAATAAACCTTGCAAGAAAAATCTTTCATTATTTTTTAGTTGGGTGTATATGGACTACATGCCAGGCCAAAGAGCACCCGGTCAAAAGTCGGTATTGATTATGATGCGAGATGAATTTCTCGCGCAGATCGATGGCCAACTCACGAAGGCTGGCTATCCCGACCGCTCAAGTTTCATCCGTGACGCCGTCTATGAAAAGTTACGGAAGCTCGGTTATTCCCTGCCTCCTTCGATGAAAACCCCGCCCTCGCGTGCTGGTAAGGGTGGTCGTCGGAAGAAGCCCTGATTGGGCTGTCGTTTAGCTGCAATAATCGCTATTCAAAGCGCCTTCAAACCCTGTTCCACACGTCGCATCCCGGACTCTGCTCAGTCCTACGGCGCGATCCGAAGTGGAGCCAGATCAGCGCCGTGCTTCATGGCGGCGACAAGATCCGCAGCCTTCAAACCTTGAAACGCTCTGCGGAGAAAGGCTTGGCCGCTGGCAGTGGCTTCGGCGGACACTTCCGTGCCGTCCAGGGATTCCGTTACTATGGAGAGTTCCAATGAAGCGCTCCTTCTATATCTATGATGGCGCCGGTGAGTTTGGCGACCGGTGCGTCGATGTCTGCGAACGGTACGGTTTCGCACGGGTCATGGCGCCGTCTGAAGCCACCTTTGCCATCGCGACGAAGTTGCTGAAAATCATTCCGCGTGAGCAGTGGGCCGCGCCGGAGTTGGGAACGTTGATCTTCCATCCGTCTGTGCTGCCTTACCACCGCGGCCCCGACGCGATCCGTTGGGCTGTGTTGGGTGGCGAACGTGTGAGCGGCGTAACATGGTTCTGGGCGGAAGACGGTCTGGACACCGGGCCAATCTGCGAGCAGGAAGCCGTGTTGTTGGACCCGAAAGAAAGCCCAGGGCGCGCTTATCATACCCGCTTCATCCCCGCTGGCATCCGGGCTTTGGAGCGGGCCGTCTGGGAAATCTTCAGGGATCGCCCGCGTCGGGTACCGCAGGAACCTGTTCTGGCATCCTACGAGTCGTTTCATTGTTCAAACCAACCTGAAAAGCGGCCTCTAGAGCCTGTTTTTGCTCAAATCGCCCCCGACCGCGACTGGTAGCCCTTCTGTCCGCGCCGGCCACAGAAAAACACGCCTACTCACACCTATTCATGCCTACTCATACCAATTGCGGCTTTACACTGGGGATGAGGACTTTCACCGGTTTGCCCACGCGCTCCGGCCAGTTCCAGTGCGGGACGATTTGTAGGATCGGCCGGTCTTTGATCCACATGGCTTGGTGCAGATAAAAGGCGGCCTTGGGAAAGCCGCAGAGATCCAGGCATCCCAAGAACGTACTGGCGCTTGGCCAGCTGTATGGGACGGGCTCTCCCCGGTAATCGAATCCAGTCCAGACAAACCCTCCCGCGATGAAAGGACGCTCAGCAATCCGTTTCCATGCATCGCGGTGTGTGGCGCCACAGGGCGCTGGGTGTTCGTCGTAGGCATCTATGATGTTCCGACTTTTGTCGGTAACATATTCACCGCGGGTCATGAATGCACCAGTGTCCTCTGAGCTGGTAATCGGGAGATGCGGATGGTTTTTATGGAAGCTGTCGTATGTGTTCTGGTTGTAATTGATACCGACCACATCCACTGCCTGAGAAACGTTGACAGGGGAGTCATGGCCGCCATTCATGGCCGCAGTGATTGGCCGACTTGTATCGAGTTTTTTCACGGCAGCAGACATGCGTCGTACCATTTCATAGCCGGTCTCAGTCCCCTGCGTGGGTTCTTCGTTGAAGACGGACCATAGAATCACACTGGGATGGTTGCGATCGCGGCGCACCATCCAGAGTAGCTGCGTCATGTAATCCGGCGAACAGTTGAAGTGGCGGTTCTCGTCCATCACGAGCATGCCGATGCGGTCGCAGGCATCGAGGAACTCCGCCGGGGGCGAATTATGCGAACAGCGGTAGGCATTGGAGCCCATTTCCTTTAGCTTCCGCAGGCGGAAATCCCAGAGGGAGTCAGGCACAGCCACGCCTACGCCAGCGTGGTCCATGTGATTGCAGGTGCCTTGAAGTTTAACCGGTTGATCATTCAGAAAAAAGCCCTTGTCGGGATCGAATCTGATGGTGCGGAACCCGCAGGTGTTGGTAACTTGATCGACGGTCCGGTCATTGGTTTTGAGCAAGGTCTGGACAGTATGGAGATAGGGATCGTTCAACGACCACAGATGAGGGGAAGAGACAGAAAGCGGAATTTGAACCTTCCCTTGGTCCAAGGCAGTAAGATGGATTTTGCCGGTGCCGCGTGTCAGGACTTTGCCGGAAGCATCTTTCAACGCCACCTCGACATGGATGTCAGCTGCTTCGCCCCCATCGTTGGCCACAGTTACTTCCACGGGAACAAGCCATTTACCATCGGGTTGTCGAACGGGCTGGGCGTAGACGCCGTCAGTAATCACATGCACCGGAGCGCTTTTGATCAGCCAGGTGTGACGGTAAATACCGGCTCCTTCATACCACCAGCCTTCCTGCGCTTCAGCATCGACCCGAACGGCGATGGTGTTCATTTTATCGCCGAATTTGGCGTAGGGCGTCAAATCGATGTTGAACCCGGTGTATCCGCAAAAATTATGATGCACTTCCGTGCCGTTCAGCCAGACCGTGCAATGCGTGGAAACGCCATCGAATTGCAGCTCCAAGTGTTTTCCGCGATTGGAAGGATCCAGTTTGAAATGACGACGGTACCAGGCGAATCCGCGGGCCCTGTACCCTTGGCTTAAATTGGCTTCCTTGTCAAACGGGCCTTCCACCGCCCAGTCGTGCGGGAGATTGACTTCCCGCCAGCCGGTATCGTCGTAAACAAGGGCGGCTGCGCCCCTGGCATTGCCGGCTTTGGCGTTGTTGTAGGACGCTTCGTGACCCTTGACCGCTGGGAAGGGAATGTCTCCGAGATGAAAGCGCCAGCCCGGATCAAATGAAAGGCGTTCGCGCATAGCAGAAGAAGGTATGGCAAGTGGACTTGAGTTTTGAGCCAAAGACGAAATGACCAGTATCGGATGGAGCAGGCTGGTAAGAGCAAGGGCGAGCAGTTGGTGGCGGGTGGTGGTTGTCATGGTTGTGATTGGCAGTCTGGCAGAATCAGATGTTGGACGCAATTGTGCTATTGGCATTCATCACTGCTGCCAGAGATAATACGATATTGGTCGATGAGACGTCACCATCCTTCCATCGTCCCTTGACGAGTTGAAGCTGGAGATGCTGGGGGCTGCGACAGAGAATGCCAAGCAACGGGCGGCCAATATGGCGAAGGCTACTGGCAACCGCATCGGTGCCATTCGCTCTGCCAAGATGGGAGTCTTTCAGATCACGCCCGTCAATTCCAACGAAGTGGCTGATTCCGGGGTGAACGACACCTCATCGTGGGAGAAGAAGGTCACGGCGGTGGTGTCAGCGACGTTCGGGATTGAGTAGGGGAGAGGTGGTGAAAGGTGTCGCCTGAAGTGGTAACTCCTTGACCTATCTTTTCGTTTGCATAAGGGGACATATTCCGTCACCTTCTGCAAACAAACGAGGTGGAATTGATCGTCTGTTGAGAATTGTGGTGCGATATGGATAAACAAACCTTAGCTGATTATGTAAATAGGCTTCACGCCAGCTCACGATATACGTTTACTACAGTTGAGTCGCAACAAACGACTGGGTTAAGCCGAGATGCCTTGAAGAAAGCACTGTCACGACTTGAACAGCAAAAGCGAATTGTGGTACTGCGACGGGGCTTCTGCGTCATTGTTCCCTTGGAATATCAAGCCAGCGGTATCCTGCCTCCCGATTGGTTCATTGAAGATTTGATGAAATTCATTAAGCAGCCCTACTATGTAGCATTGTTAAGCGCAGCGGAATTGCACGGGGCAGCACATCAGCGCCCCCAAGCATTTCAGGTCATCACCTCTGAGGCGACGCGGGAAATTCAGTCCGCCGGATTACGGATTCGTTTTTTCAAGAAGGCGAATTTGGCGGCAACGCCCACAGTCAAGAAACGCACCTTCACTGGCGACATCCCGGTATCCACCCCTGCCGCAACAGCGTTGGACTTGGTGGCATACGAGCGGCGCATCGGTCGATTGAATCGGGTGCTGACGGTGTTGCAGGAGCTTGGTGAGAGCATTGAGGAGGAAAGCTTGGTTGCCGCCACCCAAACCTGCGAAAAGCCGTACGCTCAGAGACTGGGATGGCTGTTAGATAAGGCGGGGTTTGAATCAGTGACCGGCAAACTCCACGAGTGGTTGAAGTGTCAGGAGTCGAAAGCGGTGGCGCTTGATCCCTCACGCCCCGCCAAGGGGTTTGCCCGTGATCCCAAGTGGAGTGTGATCGTAAATACCGAAGTCGAGGGCGAACTGTGATTCCGCAAGCAGATATCATTGCATGGCGGGCGAAGGCTCCGTGGAAGACCGTCGCTCAAGTGGAACAAGATTTGATCATTTGTCGAACATTGGTGGAACTGTTTTCACAGGAGGCGTTGCGAGAGCAGGTGGTGTTTCGTGGCGGCACAGCATTGTACAAGTTGCACCTCCAGCCACCGGCTAGGTATTCGGAGGATATTGATCTCGTTCAGATCAAGGCGGGACCAAACAAATCCATCATCGAAGCCATGCGGCGGGTGTTGGATGAATTGCTTGGCAAGCCACAGTACGATGTCAAAGAGCGTGGCACGACCCTGGTCTACCGAGTGCAATCGGAGATTCCACCTGTGACGAAACTGCGGTTAAAGTTGGAGATCAACACCCGCGAGCATTTTTCGGTTCAGCCCATCCAACCGCACCCGTTCGCTGTCGAGTCTGGGTGGTTCACCGGTAAGTGTGTTGTCCCGAGTTATCATCTGAATGAACTATTGGGAACCAAAGTGCGAGCGTTGTACCAGCGTAACAAGGGGCGGGACTTATTTGATTTGTGGTACGGCATCACGGTCGGCAAGGCGACCCCTGCCGTGATCGTGAGCATTTTCCAAAAGTACTTGGCTGCAGATGGCCTGACAATCTCTCAGCGTGAATTCCGCCAGAATCTCGCCGCCAAGATTGAGAATACGGATTTCCTTGCCGATACCGAAGACCTTTTGCGTCCCGGTTTGGACTACGACCATCACAAGGCATACCACTTCATCGAAGAGCAAGTGGTAAGTCTGCTGTAGACGAACGATCTAAAGACTACCCAATGAATGACAACTCATGCCAAACCATGACAACCTGCGCCATTTTCTTGTGGGCCCAGGTGTGGGCCTGAGTTGAAAAACTATCAAATTCCTAAGGAATACTGCAAAAAGAGTCAGGTTCAAATCCCGCCGCCCCGACCATTTCCATGATTTGCCAAGTCATGCCAAACTCACTGTCCGATAAGCACTTCACCCTCAGTCGCCCGCACCTCAACCCCTTTGTGTCATGACAACTCCTGCCAAGTAATGCCAACCAAAGCCTAAACTTTGTGGGCCTAGCTGTGGGCCTGATTCGTATCTGTGCCGTTGGGAAACATCCGATCGAGGTGATGACAGACCGACAGCGCCGCTCGGGCTACGCCGTTGAGATAACTGGGCAACGCATTGACCGCCGCCGCAATCGGCAACAGCGAAGTATCAAGATAGGTCTTCATCGTGAGCCGAAGATCGCTATGGCGCATCGGTTCCATCGAAACCCCCGGGATCGCCCCTGAGATCTGAAGATGGGTATCGAAAGTGTAGCGCAAGGAGTGGAAGTCAGCCACTCGCCCTTGAGCGTCTTTGTACTCGATACCGGCTTTCTTGAGATCCCGGCGGAACCGCTCGATTCGCGGCATCTTTGGGAATACCAAATCGTTTTCCTCAACCCCTGCCGCCTTCAGTTCGCGGAGGACACTGACAAGGTCGGGACGCAGTGGAATCACGGCGTCCTTGCCATTCTTCGTAAATTCCCCCGGCAGGTGCAGGTATGGGCATGGTGCATCCAATTTCAGAAACATCCACAGCAGTGCCCGTGAGCGGATTCACTTTTCCGGGCCAGTGCATGTGTTAGTCCGAAGCTGGGGTTAATGTTACATTTGCGTTTGGGTTTTGTCCATCCCCGACGTAGGGAGGGCGTAGCCCGACCGAAGACGGGGATGGACGTTGCTGCAATGCGAACTGCCTGGGACTCTGATAGCCCAACTGTCCGTGGGTGTGCCAGCGGCAGGCGTATTGGAGCAATTCAAGATGCTCGTCAGGCAGATCAAAGACTACGCCTCGCATTTGTACGACGTAGTATGCCGCTTCAGTCCCGTGCGCTTGGTCACTGCCTTCATGTTTCCGCCGGCAATCATGGAAGGCTTGCGAACAGGCGTACCACATCAACGACGGCACCGGTCTTTGAGGCAAGCAACAGTCCATTGCGTTCAACACCCAAGCTGTCTCAAGGTCGGTCGTAAGGTATCCTTCCGTAGTCGATCCTTGAATGAATGGTGTGGGGATCTTTGTGCCGGTGAAAGTGGGGCAGGGCGAAAGAAGGAGATCTCAGGCGGGGATGGATGTCATGATGCCGGGACACCAGTGAAATGTTTGTCTTGGGCTGCTAATTTCTGGCGTTGCGAAAGGGAGCATCATGTGTGGCCAGCATTTATTGTGACACCAGTGAACAGCGGGAAATAAGGGTGAATTTCCTTGGGCGTGTTATGAAAATGTGTTATGAAAACAGCTCCACCACCGATTGAAGTCATAGAAAACAGCGATTTCATTAGGAAAAATGAAGATGGCGGAGGGGGCGAGATTCGAACTCGCGAGAGCCTTTCGACTCCACACGCTTTCCAGGCGTGCGCATTAGACCACTCTGCCACCCCTCCGCAGCATCGGCGCGACTCTAGCCGCTCGACGCGGTTTCCGCAAGCGCGGCTTGCGCAACGGGCGGTGGTGGTTTAGAAATGCGCCCCATGAGCCTCACGGTGGAAGATTTTCAACACGAACTGGCAGACGCGCTCCGCCAGTACGAGAAGTACGTCGTCTGCATCGAGAAGACGCCGGACGAGTTTCTGAAGAGCTTGCGGTCGCTGCTGGAGAAGGCGATCAAGGCGTTCGAGACGCGGGCGGCGGGCCTGCGGCACGGGATCGCGCTGGACGGCCACGTGACGATCATCCTGAGCGAGACCGACGGGCCGAAACCGCTCTGCGGCATTTATTTCAACCTCCACTCGCCGTACCGCAAGAAGTGATTGGCAAAATGCCGGCGGCGGCGTAAGGTCCGGCCGGGTGAAGGGTGCTTTCCAGAAGGCGTTGTGCGTGGGTGTCGCCGCGGCCTGTTTCGGTTGCGGCCCGACAAAGGGCGGGCGTGTTCCTGAAACAGTCCGCTTCGGGCTGTCGCTGGAAACTCCCAACGCCCTTTCGATCATCGCCCTGCAAAAGGGATTCTTTGCCACCGAGGGGCTGGAGGTGGCTACGACCGATTACGTCAGCGGAGCGCGCGCTTTGTCGGCGATGCTGACGGGAGCGGTGGACGTGGCGACGGTGGCGGAGGTGCCGGTCGTGGCGGAGAGTTTCCAGCGGCAGGATTTCCGCATCTTCGCCAGCATCGCTTCGGTGGGCAATCAGCACTGGGTCGTGGCCCGCAAGGACGCCGGCATCGAGAAGGAGGCGGATCTGCGCGGCAAACGGGTGGCCACGCAACAGATGTCGTCGCTCCACTTTTTCCTGCACCTGTTTCTGTTGCACAACCGGCTGTCGGAGGCCGATGTGACGTTGTCGTTCCGCAAGCTCGAAGAGCTGGTGCCGGCGCTGGTGAACGGGGAGGTGGACGCCATTGCCACGCGCGAGCCGTACGTGGGCGAGGTGGCTGACCGCCTCGGCGAGAAGGTGGTGGTGTTGGGGGCGCGCGGCGTGTACGTGCGGACGCAGCATCTGGCGGCGACGGCGGCGTGGTTGCGGGAACATCCGGAAGCGGCGCGGCGGCTGGTGCGGGCGCTGTTGCGGGCGGAGGATTTCGCGCGGCGCGACACGGCGGAAGCCAGGCGGATTGTGGCGGAGCGCATGGGCATTTCTCTCTCTCGTTTTGCGGCGGAGTGGCCGCAGCTTCGCCTGCGGGTGACGCTGGATCAATCGTTGTTGCCGCAGATGGAGGACGAGGCCAGATGGATGCTGGACAGCCGGCTCGTGCCGGCGACGGCGATCCCCAACTTCCTGCATCTGCTCGATCCCGCTGTATTGGACGCGGTCAAACCCGGGGTCGTCACCATCGTTCACTGAGCCATGAAGATCACCGCCAAACTGTATCTGGTCCTGTTGTTGCCGCTGTTGTTGCTGGTGATCGTCGGCGCGGTCCTGTCGCGCTCCAACCGGATCATCAACCTTGAAGCCCGGCGGGAATCGGTGGTGGACGAGGTGACGCACGGCACGTTTGAGTTGAACCTGCTCAGCTACGAGTACCTCCAGCATCATCTCCCGCGGGCCAAGCAGCAATGGCAACAGAAGCACGCCTCGCTGAGCGGGAAGCTGGCTTCCGTCAATTTTTCCGCGCCGCAGGACCACGTCACGCTCGCCGAGGCCCGGTGGACGCTCGCCCAGTTGGGCGATATCTTCACTGATCTTGTCAGCGCGGAAGACGCCGCGTCAACCGCCGGCTCGCCGGTGGAACGCGAACTGCGGGAGCGACTGGTGGGGCAACTGCTCGCGGAATCCCAATCGTTGATCTCGTTGACCTCGGCGTTGTCCCGCACCTGCGACGAGATGCGGGTAAACACCCGTCGTTATTCGTACTGGCTGACGATTGTATTCATCGGAGTCACGGCGATCGGCGTCGGCGTCAGCATGATTCTGGTGAGCCGCGGCATCACGCGGCCCATCCGCCAACTGCGCCGCGGCGCCGAGGAACTGGCCGGCGGCCAGCTCGACCACAAGATCGGCAGCGCAGCCAACGACGAAGTCGGCGAACTGGCGCGCACGTTCGATCACATGGCCGAGTCGCTCCAACACCGCGCCGAGGAACGCGACCGCGCGCTGAAAGCGTTGCAACTGGACGAGGAACGCCTCGAGGCGTTGCTCAAGCTCAACCAGATGGCCGATGTTCCGCTGAGGGAACTCACCGACTTCGCGCTGGAGACAGCGGTCGTCCTCACTGAGAGCAAGATTGGCTACCTCGCCTTCATGAACGAGGACGAGTCGGTGTTGATGATGCACTCGTGGTCGCGGGAGGCGATGGCCGAGT
>Ga0209083_1004273_pt1 | contig 11144 bp, 9 predicted proteins | sample AM7aDNAmetaG_FD_184132 | JGI IMG/M metagenome (GOLD analysis project Ga0209083, IMG submission 184132) | Freshwater microbial communities from Finland to study Microbial Dark Matter (Phase II) - AM7a DNA metaG (SPAdes) (version 3) | ecosystem: Environmental > Aquatic > Freshwater > Lake ...
TGGCCGACGACGGCATCGTAGAGCCGGTAGAAATCCTGCGGCAGGCGCTTGCCTTGGTCGTACATCACACACAGCGCGGTCAGCAGCATCGGGTTGCGGCGCAATTCGGCAAGGTCTTCGCGTTCTTGCAAATGGACGAGCAATCCGCTGGCTTTTTCTGCCGCCTGGGCCGGGTCGGCGGCGGCGTACCAGCGGCGGACGAAGGTGTCTTGCAAAGGGCCGGGCAGTTCCGCCAATTCCGCCACCGGCAGATTGACCCGGCGGCGGTCGTCATTGCACAATCCATAGGGCCGACTGGTCAACAACACCCGGTTGCCGCGCTTCAGCCACTCGGGCAGCGCGTCGGCCAGCCCGGTCACTAGGTTGCGGCGGGGCAGATGCCCCGGGCTTAATGAGTCAGGCACTTCGTCCACGCCGTCGAGAATCAGCAAGGCGCGGCCCGTTTGGAGTTCATCGTGGAAAGCGGCCCAAGTCAGCCCACCCGGTTTGGTTTTTTCTAGCCATAGGTTTAAGCTGTCTTCCAATTCGGTGCGGGTCCAGTGGCCGTTGCCGCGCAAGCATTCCTCGTGACCGGCCCATTCGCGCAAGCGGCACAGCAGCGGAAACCGCCCGCGCAGCCCATCCGGCAATTTTTCCTCAAATTCCTCGGTTACACCCACAGGATGGGCGGGTATCGCACCGCTGGCCACCACCAAGGCCAACCAGCGGCAAAACGTGGTCTTGCCCGCGCCGGGTGCGCCGGGAAGATAAAGTGATTCCGACCCTAAGCGGTGCAACAGCAGTGCGTGGCGTTCCTCGCGCAGGGCTTCCGGCTTGCCCCGGTCGGCTGTTTCGGCTTTCGGGGCGGAGACGGCCGGCACGTAGACTTGGCCTAGGCGGACATTCTGGCTTTCCTTGAGGTCCAGCCCCAGCAGTTCGACGCTTTCGCAGCAGAGCCGCAACCAAGCCAGGTAATTTTCGCGCACTAAGGCATTGGTCAGGGCGGCTTTCGGTTTGCCCTTTTGTTCCAAATTCCGCAATGCAGATTGCACTTGGCTGGAAAGGTCTTCAGGAGTGGTAAAATAAGCAATTCCATGCTCAAGCTCCACCTTGGCACGGAATTTGGCAATGGCTGATTCAGGCATACGGCAGTCAGGATCAGCTAAATCAAAACTCCAAGGATGTTTCTTAGCCGACAGAAACACTAACGGCTTCTTGCCCAAACGGACGGCCTCCTCGTATTCCATCCGAGTGATGGACAGGTTGTCGGGGTTGTCATCGTCAGGTTGATAGCCATACCGCCAAGCCAAAATCAACACGTAATAGTCGCATTCGGCGACATCCGAGAGGCATTTGTCCTTCGGGCGTTCGTCAAAGGCCGGGTATTTCTCCATGCATTCGATATCGAACTGGGCGCGCTCCAGTGCCGTCTTCACCGCCTCGCGATGGTCGATGAGGTCAATGAATGTGGATGATAGGTAGACTTTCTTCTTGGTGTTCATATAGGGTTAGGCAGGGGATGACATGGCCGCCAGTATGGCAAGAACACGGCGGGTTGCCAAGCTGGGGCTTGGCGTTCCTTCTGGGAGCGCCAAGCCCCAGCTTGGCCTTTGGATGGGATGTTCTTTATTGGATATCACCTAAGGGCTGGCCCATCATCTAAATCAAACACTGTTGCATAACGGCCAAGTTACCGTCCATGGCCCTGGATTCCGGCATCCCGGCCGGAATGACGAATGCGGCTAGGTGTTGCAAATTGGCTGAACAATCTTGCTAAGCAGGACGACCCATGACTACAGTCAAGCATCTTTAAATTTACTTAACTCTGATATTTACTTTTAATATCAATCGTTTACAACGTTATTGCGGTTCCGCAATTTTTGCTTTTGAAGGCTGTAGGGCGGCAACCCTTTGCCGCCAGCTATTTAAAAACATAAACGAAGTAATCAATGGACGTTAAAAACGCTGTAATTGAACTAATTCTTGATATGTTCCCTAATAGATTGGTTGCATACGGATATAATTTCATCAGTGTCGGCTCCAGAGTTTGCAAGAATGTGAATCAGAAAGCCCTGTCTGCCGTTCCGTTGGATGGTCAGCAGCTTGTTACCGCTTGATGTATAGTACTCACCTAAGTAGTGAGTGCGATTACGGCGGCGTTGATTCGCTGCTTTCATGAGTTGCCGAAAGACTTGCTGACTGTCAAAAATAGTGCCGCTTTCATCCTTGGCTTTATTTTGATTCTGCGCAATTTCAGAAGCGATATCCATGAGATCGCCACGAGTTTTCGGTGATTGATAAAGTTTCTTTAGCTCAACCCAATGGCTTATTTTGATGTGAGTTGGATCGGCATAACATGCAACGATCTCTTGCGGCATGCTGGCAAGGTCAAGATATCTACTTAACCGCGTTTCGGTCATAACTAGCCGTTCGGCCATGTCTTTTTGCTTTTTGTAATATCTCTCAAGAGCTAATTTATAGTCCAACGCTCTTTCATAGTCGCTGATATCTTCCTTGTCCCGGTTTTCAATGTCGCTTAACCGGAAGGCTTCTTCATCGGTAAGCTCGCGTACTTCGATTAAGAATTTGAATTGTGGGTAGTTGTGATTTCTAAGCCAATCAACAGTCCAGTGCCTACGGGCACCGCAGATGACTTCGTAATCGTAATTTTGATCATCCTTCAATGCTCGGACAATTGCCGGTAATTCTTGTTTACCCTGAGATTTGAATCCCTTAATTAAATCATCACAACGCTGTTCGTTCAGAAGATCATAACGCCGGTTATGGCCTTCCCACATGCGACATTGCTCTGGATTGACTAGGCGATGTACTTTTTCAATAATATCACCACTATTGATCTCGCTGAGACGATTGGTGCGATCTAGAAGATGGGACGGCACTGTCCGTCGTTGAGTGGGTGAATTTTCATCGTTCTGAACATCTTTTACTATTTCGCCAAACAGTCGTTTGTTACGATTTGTCATTGCGAGCTTACCTCAGTATTAATTTTTGCGTTTGAATTCAGTTACCACATTCGGCCTTGGTCATTGTTCAGCCCGACGGGTGGGTTTGTGGAGTGCAGCGATTCGTCGCCGCATAGTTCGGAAAGCGGCGACGAGTCGCCGCACTCCAAATCAGGTGGGCTAAACGATGACCAAGGCCCCACATTCACATGACACCTTCTTTTCGCAGGGATTCATGGTGGCTTGGCCAAGTTTTCCGGATTAGCAATTCGATTTCACGATTGACCGAATTCAGATAGGCCATACATCGGTTATAGGTTTCCCTTGATGTTTGGGGGGACGGCAATTCGTAGACGGTCATGAGTTGTGCGTTGGCATTATCAATCTCCGCTGAGTCCTTGAGTTTTGAATCAAGCATTCGGTTTTCGTAAACCATATGCATCATATTAGCAATTTCGGTATGTGCAGATTTATTATCGTTGACCTTACTTGCCAAAACCTTAAGGAATTTATATTTCCCCAACATCCCAAATTTTTCAAGAACTTCCAGTGCTTCGCGTAACATGGTGAAAAAATGTGCGGTCGAACTGAAATCAACAGTGGAGGGTGGGACAGGAATAATGAGTGCATTCGCTGCACGCAAAACGCTAAGTGAGATCATCCCAAGAGCCGGGGGGGGATCCAAAATAATCACATCAAATTCATTTTTGATGGTGTCAATCCCTTCTCGAAGGCGGGAGAACATACTAGGGTTACCGTGAACTTTGGAAGCTAATTCGTACTCAGCATTGTAAAGCGTCAGATTGGATGGAATGAGCGTAATTCCAGGCCAGTACGTTTTTAAAAGTGCGTAATGGAGTGAGGTTTCACCACCGTGTAGCAAGTAAGGATAAAGGGTGTCTTTATCGTCTAGGTCAAGGTCGGGATTAATGCCAAACAAGGTCGTAGTGGTAGCCTGAGAGTCACAATCAATCACACATACGCGATAACCCTTAAGTGCGAGGTATTGTGCTGTATGACAAGTCACTGTTGATTTACCAACGCCACCTTTGAAATTCTGAATGGCCAAAATCAATGGGTCATCGGTCTCTTTACGCCAGGGCAATGTTCCGAAAAGTTTACGCATCTCGTTGATTTCGTCCAAAGTGTAACCTAGCCTGCGTTTACGCTCATCAAGCGAGGGCAAGGGGAGTCTGCCAGCTTTTTCAGCATCTCGAATTGCGGTTGTAGTCCGTCCAATCATCTCCGCAGTTGTTCCTATATTGAACCGTAAACCCAAACGCTTTGTCCTGTCAGGCTCAAAAACGCGATCACGTAGTTTTTCAATGATGGCGTAGCTTCGGTCCTCGATTTCCCGTATCTCATCAAGGCCGATTTCTTCAAAATATGACATCATGCTCTCTCGGTTTTGTTGTAAATAAATTGATTTTAAATCAAAAATGGAGCTTTAGTTTCCATATTTATGGATTTATTCTTTGTATTTAGAAAGATACATCTATTTATTTGTAGAATGCAATATATTAGCAATTCTTCGTAAACTTCACAAAGATTGGCCTTGGTCATCGTTCAGCCCGACGGGTGAGTTTGTGGAGTGCGGCGACTCGTCGCCGCACTCCACATTGGGTGGGCTTAACGATGACCAAGGCCCAAAGATTTGCATGAACGACAAAATTTTTTCGTTAAAAAATCAGATTTTTTCCTATATACGAACCCGTAAATTTAGCTTAGCTTATACAGGATGTCACAAAAACATCATGCTTTTGGCTTCTTATGTGTGCAAAAAGATTGATCGCCCAACAATTGGGCTGCGATTTAGCCGAAGGTTTTCGCAACGATGAAGAAGCAATGGTGCCGTTAGGCAGGAACGGACAACCAAATCTACCTGTGTTCGTCTAAAGATGGCATCACGTTTAGCGTACCGGTCGCTTGGTGCACTTGCAGTAGCTACGTAGGCCCGGTGCTGGCCGTGTTCGACAAACTGCTGTATATGGCCTGCACCGGAACAAACGATTATGTCTTTATCAGTTCTTCCGGCGACGGAAAAACCTTCTCCAACCCCGTTGAATTGTCATATCCATGCATGACCGATGGCAATTATGCCAATGGCATGTGCATCTCTCTCGCCCCTGCCCTAGGCGTGTTCAATGGCAAGCTCTATTTGGCTTACTCCTACAGCGGCGGGGCAGACTTAGGCATTTGCATATTCCTTTCCTCCTCGACCGATGGGACAAGCTTCGGCAACACAGTAACCTTGCCTAACAACCAACTGGTCAGCAGCATGAGCCTCAACGTCGATGCCCTGGGCATCTTGGTGGTGGGCTATGTGAACCAGGACACGCTAACCCTAAGCTCCTCCTCCGATGGCGTCAACTTTACCACCGCTACCCTCGGCCAAGGTGGGCAAGCCGCGCTCGGGGGCATCGGCGATTTGGCCTTCCTCGCCTTCACCCAAACCCAGTCATAAGGAACACGTGTTATGAATGATTTGAGCGACGCATACCCCAACCAACAACAGCACACCCACCACTGGAAGGCATTGAATGATTTGACCGCATATCCCAGCCAACAACAGCACACCCAAGCCTGGGAGGCATTGGCCCGTGACATCGCCGCCACGGGTGGGCAGATCAGGGAGGCATCGCCCTCTGCCGGGCCAGCGCAACCGGGCGAGTTGACCATCATCGGATCAGGCATCGAGTCGGTAGGCTTCCTCTTAGGCGATGAGGAGTTGATCCGCGCTGCCGATGCCGTGTTCTTCTGTGTATCGGACCCGGCCACGGTCGTATGGCTGAAGTCGATCCGCCCCGATGCCTACGACCTCTATGTGCTGTACGATAACAGCAAAGTCCGCTACACCACTTATATGCAAATGGCGGAAGCGATGCTGCATTTTGTGCGGCAAGGCAAAAAGGTGATCGCTGTCTATTACGGCCATCCTGGCATTTTCGTGCTGCCCACCCACCGAGCCATCCTCATCGCCCGGCGTGAAGGGTACAAGGCGCAGATGCGCCCCAGCGTCTGCGCCCTAGACTGCCTGTGCGCAGATTTGGGGGTGGACCCCAGCCAACCTGGCATGCAGACCCACGAGGCCACAGGCATCTCGACCTTTTATTTGGCAACCAAAGACACCGTCGAAGTGGACCAAGCCATGTTGGCCCGGCTGGGGCTGCTCAAGCCGGGGCAGACAATCCGCGCATCAAGCGGGCCGTTGCGCGAGATTGGACTCTACGGTGTCCGCGAGCGCAAGGCGTTTAAGGCATACCAGCAATTCCAAGTGCCTAAAGACTATTTTTGGCAGGAAGACACGGTGGCTAGCCGCTTCATCATCGCCATGAGGCAAGATTTCAGCCTGCGCGAACTCTACCAACACTCGCCTTCCTTGGCAGTTTCGGAGGAAGTCTTCCCCGGTTTGACGAAGCGCGAACGCACCTTGCTGATCAAGCGCGACTCCGGCTCCATCCAGATTGCCGCCAAGGGGGTGGGCATTGCCAAGGCGGAAAACCAAGCCTTCCTGTCTGCGCTGTTTACGCAGAAACCGTTGATATCGCAGTTGCTACGGCTGTTTCGGACTACTCGGCTTGAGGATATTCCGCAAGCCTTGCCCGATTGGTCGGCCCGCCAAGGTTTCCCTGTGGAATGGGCGAAGCTACGCTCCGACATTGACCTGACTACCCGCAACAACTTATTCCCTTGGACAGGCGCTTATCAAACCGAAGACGGGCGTTTGCTCCTGCTCACCGGGGACGCGGGCAAAACCAAAGCCAAACTGTTCGTCAATGGACACCGTTTGCTTAATTTCACCTACCGCCATGGCGATTTGCAGTGGAAGGCGGAAACCCCCGATGGCGAAAATGGCTATTTGAAGACAGATATTGACATAAAGGGTCGACGCCGGTTGGTGGGTTCCATCTGGCCCGACGGCGATGCCGCCCCCACCAAACATGGGTTAGTCGCCTTGGAGGGGGAACCTGGGCGGCAACATGTTTCCGAGGCAGTCGGACGCTATGTCAAGTCCGGCTCCACCGGCCCGGAAACGCTCGCCATTGAGGTTGCCGAAACCACCCAGCGCGGACGCCATATCCGAGTCGAACTTAGGTGATTTCCAATAATGAATCCACCAAAACCGAAATGAATTGTCCACGAAAATCACCAACAATTCCTCCACAAATCACCTTGCCAAGCTGGAGCTTGGCGTTCCTTCTGGGAGCGCCAAGCCCCAGCTTGGCCTTTGGATGGGATGTTCTTTATTGGATATCACCTTAACGGTCTGGAACTTGAGGGTCCCATCGCCTATGGTGGACGGGTGCTAACGGTGAACGGACGGAACTTCACATTGGGAAAAGCACACGGGAATGTCCAAGATAGTTGGATTCCCCAAGCAAGCCTCCCGTCTGCGCTGGCTGGGACTTATGCCGTCAATACCACGGGAGGTGGCGGTTTGCAATCTATCTCCGTTGGGGACGATGGCATATTGGTCAACGCCACTAAACCTGGCGTGGTGGAACAGCAGGGAGGAAAGATTGCCTGGTCAGACGGGCCACCGACATGCCGCTCTGGGCAGGTGAACCTGCTACTGGATGCCGTCACCCTCTATCCTGGGCTGTTTGGTTCGGTCGAAACCGGCTCTGGCAATCTCCACAAATGTATCGGCAAAATAATGCCGCCTTCGAATTTGCGGCGACCCGAGCCAGAATTTGGACTTTCCCCCCAGGCTTGGCAATATTTGCTCAGTGCTTCCGTCAACGGGACAGGGTTCTTTTGGCATCAGTGGGAGAAATCAAACCTTGCCGCTCAATTGATCAATCAGACGTTGGCAAAAATACTTCCCTAAGGCATGAAGGACGACGATCATGTGGCAGGACATTGAAGGGTTTAAAGTGGCGCGATTATTGTTTTACGATACCGCGAAATTCCCCTTCGCAGAGTTTTTGGCGAAGACCGTTTTCAAAGTTCCAACATTGGACAAGCTTCATGTTTACTGGTCAAGGCACAAACAATCTAAAGGGCTTTCATCATCACTCGGTTATCCAGACAATATGATACTGCGCAAGGCCATGCAAAAGCTTCCCGACGAACTTAAGGCGGGACAGTTTAAAGCCGTTCGTGGTGAGCTTGTCGAACCATGAACGGCTTAACCATCCACCCTTCGACAAGCTCAGGGCGAACGGTTAAGCCTTACGCATGTCCCGCCTTAAGCTGATAGCCAAGAATTCTAAGCAGGGTGATGGTAAGCGTTCACCGCCACGATGATTTTCCCGCGTGCCCGACCCGTTTGGCCTTGCAGGAAAGCGGCGGGGAGTTCCGTCAAGGGATACACACTATCAATGACCGTGCGCAACTGTCCACTTTGGGCAAGCCCACCCAAGTAGGCCAAGTCCTCACGATTTGGCTTGACGAAGGTAAATCGGACACGCTGGCGGCTGTAAAGGGGCAGGGTAAGGCTGTGTAGGATGAGGCCCAATTGTGGCAGCAGCGAGACATACACGCCATCTTGGGCGAGGCTGGGTCGCCAATGGCTGAAAGCTTGGTTCATGACCGTGTCGAAGATCAGATCGAAAGGTTCGTCCAGCGGACTCGCTTCGTTGCGGGTATAGTCGATGACCTCGTCCGCGCCAAGGCTACGTACCAGGTCGATGTTGCGGGTGCTACAGATGCCGGTCACCTGCGCCCCCATCGCCTTGGCGATTTGGACGGCATAATGGCCGACGCCGCCCGACGCGCCAACGACCAACACACGCCGATTGGCAACCAATCGGCCTTGGTCGCGCAGTGCCTGCAAGGCGGTCATGCCGGCCAGAGGCAACCCCGCCGCCTCTTGGAAGCTTAAGTTGTCAGGCATTGCTGCCACGTAAGCCGCATTGACGGCCAGATATTCAGCCGCCGACCCATAGGCTTGCATCGGCAACATGCCAAACACGCGCTCCCCCGGCTTGATGCCTGAAGTCTGGGGGCCGAGGGCTTTCACCTCGCCGGCGAAATCGAAGCAAGGGGTGGAGGGAAACCGCACCGGCTTGACCCAACGCAACATGCCGCTGTGCAACTTCCAATCAATAGGGTTCACGGCACTGGCCGCCACTTCGATCAAGACCTGTCCGGGGCCGGGTTGCGGTGTCGGCACTTCGGCCATGACGAGTTGTCCAGCCCCGCCGTAAGCTTTGAATTGCATGGTTTTCATCTTTGTATGTCCGGTTGTGAAATGAACAAAAAATATGCCAATCTGCTAGTTTTTTCCAAGGCTGACAACGAGTACCCCGGTCAATACCAGCAATGAGCCCAGTAACTGATCCCAGCCCATCACCTCACCGAGTATGGCATAAGCCAATCCAATGGTGGCGACAGGGCCGATACTGCTGATGAGCGAGGCCCGGCTCGCGCCTATGCGCTGGATTCCCATCGACAGCAGCAGTGAGGGCAGCACCGTCGAGAATACCGCCATGCCCAGTGCTAGGGCGTAGACGGGCGTATGAACCTTGAGCGCCGAGAGCGGATGGGTCAGGGCGAATTGGGCCAGACACGGCAGCAGCATCGGCCCTGCCGAGTTTGACTTGGGCCGAGGCTGGCTTCCCTAAGGCATGGGCGTGGCTGGCTTCATTCGGATGGACGGTGGGCATAATAAGCCTTGAAGTTGAATGCGGGTTCCGGCATTATGCATCAATGCGTATTATACTCTAAACGATCATGTTTTCGGATTTACATAGTTGCGATTAAAAGTGATGCACACAAACTCGGCAATGCTTGAAATTACGTCGGGAGTGCAAGGCTTGCCTTGCACTCCCGCATCACTTTTAATCGCACCCGATTTACATCAAGCCAATGGTAGTGTTAAAGATAAAACCTCACCGTGGCCTTTAAACTGGGAGTTATCGTGATGCGCCGCCTACAAATCAATCATGTCACCACTTACGATTTCACTGAAACTGTGACCCTGCTGCCGCACACATTGCTGTTGCGGCCTCGCGAAGGGAAGGATATACGCATCGAATCGGCCAAACTTTCCATTGCCCCCGCGCATCATCTGCAATGGCTGCGGGATGTGTACGACAACGCCGTGGCCTTGGCGACTTTTACCGAGCCGGCCAGGCGGCTGTCGATTGAGAGCCGACTCACCCTACAGCACTATGACGACCAGCCGCTGGACTTTCTGGTGGCAGATTACGCCGTCCGTTACCCTTTCCAGTACGACCCCGGCGAGCGCGTCGATTTGGGCCCTTATCTTCACGAACTCTATGAGCAAGACCGGCCTGTGTTGAATGCGTGGCTACAGCAATTTTGGCAACCCGGCCAAGTGGTGGAAACCTATCTGTTGCTGGAGTGGATCAATAAAGCAATCGCGACCGGGTTCGCCTACCAACAGCGCGAGGAGCCTGGCGTGCAAACCCCGGCGGCCACGATCAACAGAAACTCCGGTTCCTGTCGAGACTTTGCGGCTTTGTTCATCGAGTCCTGCCATTATTTAGGGCTGGCTGCGCGCTTTGTCAGCGGTTACGTGTACTCGCCCACACCTGTGTCGGGACCAGGCGCAACCCACGCCTGGGCGGAAGTTTACCTGCCCGGCACAGGCTGGAAGGGGTTCGACCCCACGTCCGGCCAAGTGGTAGGCAACGACCACATCGCCCTGGCCGTGGGCCGGCATCCCGAATCCTTGCCACCCGTGGCCGGCTCCTTTCAATCAGCCACCCCCCAATCACCCGTTTTGAGCGTGGCGGTGGAAGTCGCCGAGATTCCGGCATAAAGGAGCTTAAAATTAGGAAGATGCTTCAGCTTTTCCGTCATTCCGGCAAGGATTGCCGGAACCCAGTAGCCATGGGGGCAATCCAGCTTCACCTCCCTGTGTTCTGGGCTCGCAGACGGACATCCTTAGGGCGGAATAGGCGGTGCCCCGCCGTATTCCGCCGCATGTGTAGCCATTCGGCGCAATTCGCGGCAAGCCGCTATTGCGCCCTTGCGCCCAATTGAATTAAGGGGTAGGTCGGCATCCCTATGCCGACTAGGTACATGGTTTGTCTCGGCGGCAAAGGGTTGCCGCCCTACGATTTGGTACGTGAGTGCGCTTAATTCAACAGCATTTGGGGCAAGGCCCGGCGGGCTTACAGCGAATCCACCGCGTTCAAGTCGGCAAACGCCTGCTGCAGGCGCTCGACCATGCTGACCTGGGCGGCGCGGACCCACACGCGGGGGTCGTAGAACTTCTTGTTCGGCTTG
>Ga0209083_1004275_pt1 | contig 11125 bp, 5 predicted proteins | sample AM7aDNAmetaG_FD_184132 | JGI IMG/M metagenome (GOLD analysis project Ga0209083, IMG submission 184132) | Freshwater microbial communities from Finland to study Microbial Dark Matter (Phase II) - AM7a DNA metaG (SPAdes) (version 3) | ecosystem: Environmental > Aquatic > Freshwater > Lake ...
ACGCCTTCCACTCAATCGGTTACAGCGGCTCCCGGAACGACACCTTTCACGGTAACTTCAAATTCGGCCTGGACCGCTTCAAGTGACCAGTCATGGTGTACCGTCACTTCTTCAGGCACAGGAAATGGTACAATTACTGCTACCTATACCCTCAATAATACCGCTGCTTCCAGGACGGCTAATATTACCGTGACTGTGGCAGGCTTAACTCCTGTTGTTGTGACCGTGGTTCAGGCTGTGCCTACTTTGACAGTTTCTCCATCAAGCCAATCTGTGACAGCATCCGCCGGGACGACTCCATTTACCGTGACCTCAAACTCTGCCTGGACAGCTTCCAGCGATCAGAGTTGGTGTACCGTCACTACTTCCGGCTCCGGATCAGGGACAATTACAGCCACCTATTCGGCAAATCTTACTTATTCATCACGGGTAGCCAACATTACGGTTACTGTTGCCGGTGTATCCCCGATCGTGGTCACGGTAACCCAGGCAGGCGTTATACCTACGCTCGCTGTCACTCCTTCGGACAGGCCCGTTACGCCTGCTGCAAGCAGCACAATATTTACGGTTACTTCTAACACCACATGGACGGCTTCCAGTAATCAATCATGGTGCACGGTAACTCCTTCGGGTTCCGGATCAGGGACGATCACTGCTACCTATTCCATCAACAATACAACCAGTTCACGCGTGGCCAATGTCACCGTTACTGTTACCGGCCTGGCGCCAATCGTCGTTACAGTCTCCCAGGCCTCTCCTGCACTTTCAGTTACGCCTTCAAACCAGGCTGTCTCGTCATCTGCTGGAACAACTCCTTTCACCGTTACTTCAAACACCGACTGGACTGCTTCCAGCGATCAGGCATGGTGCACTGTCACTGCTTCCGGCTCCGGTTCTGCAACTCTTACAGCTACTTATTTGGCAAATTACACTTATTTACCACGGGTAGCTAATGTTTCTGTAATTGTCGCAGGGCTGCCAACCACTACTGTCACGGTAACACAAGCAGGCGTTACTCCTACGTTGTCTGTTTCACCTTCGGACAGGCCCGTTACGCCTGCAGCAGGAAGCACAACCTTTGCCGTTACTTCAAACACTACATGGACAGCTTCCAGCGATCAATCATGGTGCACCGTGACTCCTACGGGTTCCGGATCAGGTACGATTACTGCTACCTATTCCATCAATAATACATCAGCATCACGCGTGGCTAATGTCACCGTTACTGTTACCGGTCTGACGCCAATCGTCGTTACAGTCTCTCAGGCTGCGTTTACGCTTACGGTAACTCCTTCGAACCAGTCTGTCACCACCGCTTCCGGAACAACGCCTTTTACCGTCTCTTCAAATACAGCATGGACCGCTTCCAGCGATCAATCATGGTGTACCGTCACTGCTTCCGGCTCAGGAAGCGGAACGATCACCGCGACCTATACAACAAACTCTACCTTTTCATCACGGATCGCAAATATCTCGGTTATTGTTCCGGGATTGCCGACAGTTTTTGTTACTGTGACACAGGCCGGTGTTCCTGCACCTGACCTGATCTATACCATTGCTAATGATGTCCAGACTTCGGACAGAACTCTCGAATTCGATCTGTATCTTCTGAATAACAAACCTGCAACTCCGCTTGAACTTTCCATGATCCAGACCGGAATCCTGGTTAACTCGGGCATTATCAGTGGAGGCACAATCACTCCTTCCATCGTTGCAGGTTCATCGCAACTGGTATCAGCAGAACAACCCACTGCTATTGCCTGGACATCCGGGTCACCTAACGGCTGCGTTAAAATTGCTGCCCGTTCTCTTCCCGGTTGCGGAAGCGGTACGATCATCAGCACTACCGGCCTGGGAACGAAGATCTGCAGGATACGCATCACCAACTCCGTTGCTTTTACTGCCAGTTCACGTGCAAACCTCAATTTCAACTTTGCCGGGGTTCCATTCCTTGTTACAAAGGTCTACCAATATACAGGAACACCTTGTGCAAGCGCACAGATGACAACAACGGCCACCAACTGTTACAGCATTGGAACGAACCCATTGCTGAACGGGCCGCCTTCACTCACTGTGACTCCTTCTGACCAGGCGGTGACTGCACCGGCAGGGGTGACTTCTTTTACTGTCACTTCAAATGCTGCCTGGACGGCTTCCAGCAGCCAGACCTGGTGTTCTGTTACAACTTCAGGTTATGCCTCCGGGACAATCACGGCCAATTACAATGAAAACACCGGTTCGCCAAGAGTTGCCAATGTTACCGTCACCGTCTCAGGTTTGACCCCGGTGGTAGTGACAGTCTCGCAGGCAGGTCCAACCACCAAGACACTGAATCTTTCTTCTGTTTTCCTTGAAGGTTTGTACAACGGTTATAGCACTATGTTCCAGGCTGCGGATGTTTATTATGATGCTGAGAGCAACCCTTACACTGCACCGAAATGGTCTGATGGTTCTGCCGATCATATCAATGTTGAGCTGCATCTTGCATCAACACATTATGATGCAGGATGTGATTGCCAGGTCTCCGATTATCCTACAATAGCCTATTCTGCAACCGATATCCCGTTAAGTACAACCGGTACCGCTTCTGCAACAATCCCCGGCGACAGGAACGGATCCTACTATGTAACCATCAGGCATCGCAATAGTATTGAAACAACTTCTGCCCTGCCGGTCAGCTTTACAGGTGCAACCATAAGCTATGCTTTTGATGCAGCTTCTAAGGCCTTTGACAACAACATGACCTTCATGCTTGAAGCCGACGGTATCACGCATTCACCTCCGCTCATCTTTGGTGGTGATGTGACACAGGACAGGCAGGTTGAAGCCGAAGACATGAACCAGGTTGGCAATGATGCTTCTGCTTTCGTGTTCGGGTATGTGCCGACTGATGTTTACGGAGATGGCCAGGTTGAGTCCCAGGATATCAACATCACGGGGAATAATGCTGATGCTTTCGTTTATGCTCATTACCCAATGTAATCATTGAAATACAACAATGATATTAAAGGGTAGTCTTCCCCGAACAGGATGATCTATTTACAACCTATAGAAAGAGCAACAAGGCATTCCTTGTTGCTCTTTTTGTTCACGCTATCTGATATGATGAAATCATTTACTGCTACTATCAAACAAGTGGAATAACATTGAGCTCATGTCATTTCAGGACATGACACCACTATTTAAAGAAGATGTACTTAAAATATTAACTAAAAGATATCTCATTTTTTATTTTAGTTATTAAAAAATTATTGCTACTTTTGAAAGTTCTGTTAGTCGAATATGTTCTCTTAATGAAGAAAATCCTTCCTCTTCTGCTATTGTTTGCTTTTTTCTATTATTTTATAGGATATCATTTTCATTTTCAGATTGAGCAAATAAGGATAAAAGAAGAAATTAAAGAGAAAATAATTAATGATTTACCCGAAACTGAACTTACTGTTTTAAAGATTTCATCGGTTGATGCCAGGAAAATAAGGTGGATGGAGGATGGAAAAGAGTTCAGGTATGAGGGTACAATGTTTGATGTTGTTAAAAGCAAACAGGTTTCCGGCATAACATATTATTATTGCTTCTGTGACATTAAGGAATCCAGGTTAATGTCCACTCTTGAAAAATTGGTAAAAGAGCAAACAGATCAATCACAACCAAAAACCATCCAGAAAAAGCTGAGGATAAACTATTTTGTTTGTGATCATCTGGATGCAACACGACGGAATGGATCAACGGTTCATTATCGTGATTATACATCCGGATATCGGGTCATTTTTACCGATGTCCTATCTCCTCCACCCAAAACTCCAGCCACTATTTAATTGTCTTCAGTTCTCGAAGATACCGTTGGGGATCCATTGGAATAACAATCAGCCATTGTTATCATTGCCTGTGCGTGATTTCTTCATCCAACGGATGATGTTACTGGATTTCCCCAAAGTCAGACGCCTCAGAATTTGAGGACAAATTATTAAAACGTAAGCCATTGCCCGCTCAATGAGTCAGAGGTTACGTTTTTTATCTTCGATGAATTACTCAATATTTACTTTTTAATTTCTGTCATAAATGATTGATAAATATAAAATTCTTGCACTCTGCTTATTATTTCTACAATGTATTACAGCATTTCAGAAGGCTGAAGCTGTAACAGCAAATCCCAATACTGTTCAGTACACACAACCCGATGGTTCGACTATCACCCTTCACATGAAAGGTGATGAGTTCATCCATTGGGCAACTACTTTAGATGGTTATATGGTCATGTCTTCCAAAAGCGGGGCATACGAATATGCCAAAATTATGCCGGATGGCCGGCTGGGCTTTTCTGATGTCCCGGCGCATGATCCAGGGCAGAGAACAACCAGTGAAACCGGATTTATCAAGTCAATCCGTCCCGGATTATTTTTTAGCAAGGAGCAACTCGGGGAGATGAGAAACTATTTATCCGGGCATCATTCCCCAAGCGCATCGATTGCAGGGACATACCCGACAACCGGCGTTTGCGCACATCTTATGATTCTTGCAAACTTCAGCAATACAACCACAACCTATACTCAAACCCAGTTCACCAACCTGATGAACCAGGTTAATTATAACAGCACCGGGAGTTTTAAGGATTATTATCTGGAAGTTTCCTATGGATTGTTAACTGTTAATTCCACTGTTACAGTTTGGGTAACACTTCCTCATACTCACGATTATTATGGTCCCCAATCGATGTGGGGTACATTCGCTTATGATGCTGTTGTTGCTGCAGATCAGCAGGCCGGGGTCAATTATGCATTGTATGACAATAATGCTGATGGTATTGTTGATGGCGTCTGCATTGCTCACCAGGGCCGGGGGCAGGAGGAATCAGGGAACATCAACGACATCTGGTCACACAGCTGGGATCTTGCACAAGCAGGTTATTCTGTGGCTCAACGCACCTTTGACGGAGTCCAGGTTTTAGACTATACAACGATTCCAGAGAAAGGAAGTGCATCAACAATGACTACCATAGGGGTGATGTGCCATGAATTTGGTCACAATCTTGGCACAATGGATTTTTATGATACAGATTATAACACCGGAGGACAGTATGATGGTTCAGGAGACTGGGACATCATGGCTGACGGATCATGGAATGGTTCCCCGGCAGGTTCACGTCCTGCACATCATAATCCCTGGACAAAAATATTTTATAACTGGGTTACACCTACCGTACTTACGGCACAACAATCGGTTTTGGTCAGGAATTATCAGACTTATCCAGATATATTCCAATACAATACTTCCACCGCCAATGAATATTTTCTATGTGTTAATTACCAGAAGACTGGCTTTAACACAGATATTCCAGGTCACGGGATGCTCGTTTTCCATGTTGATGGTAATTATATTTCTCTTCACGAGACATCCAATGATATCAATGCCGGTTCACACCAGGGATTTTACCCCATGTCGGCAACATCAACAACCGCCAGCGGAATTATGCCAAGTTCAAGCTCAACAATCAATACCGGTGGATGTCCGTGGCCAGGCACTTCAAACAAAACTACCTTTACAGATGCCACTACGCCAAATTCAAAATCATGGTCAGGCACCAATACTGCCAAACCTCTGATCAATATTGCAGAAAACAACACAACCAAAGAAGTTACTTTCTGCTTTATTGCCTGTCCTGACCTCAATGATCCGACCAACTTCACTGCCACACCTGTAAGTTCAACACAGATCAACCTTGGCTGGGTAAATAACGCAAATAACAATCCTGTAATGGTTGCTTACAATCTGACGGGTGTCTTCGGAACCCCGGTAAACGGGACACCTTATACGGCAGGAAGTACAATTACGGGAGGTGGTGGCGTTTTATATGTCGGGGCTAATTCCAGCTTTAATCACACCGGATTAACCCCCAACACAACTTATTATTACAAAGCCTGGTCTGTCATGACCGGAAACACCTATTCATCCGGTGTAACTGCCAATGCCACCACATTTAGTTCACCAACTTTTTCTGTTACTCCTTCTAACCAGAATGTACCTGCAACCCCAGCCGGATCAACAGCTTTTTCTGTCACATCAAGTTCATCCTGGACAGTTGTCAGTGACCAGCCCTGGTGTACAGTTAACCCATCCGGGACAGGAAATGGAACGATCACTGCAAATTATACGGTCAATTCACAAACAAGTTCAAGGGTTGCGAATATAACCACAACGGTAGCAGGAATTTCTCCGGTGGTTGTCACCGTAACCCAGGCAGGTGAATCCCCTACACTATCGGTTACTCCTGCCAATCAGAATGTGCCTGCAATAGCAGGTCAGACTTCCTTCACGGTTACATCCAATTCCAACTGGACCGTTGTTAGTGATCAATCCTGGTGTACACCTACTTCTTCCGGAACCGGTAACGGGGTCATCACCGGTAATTATCTGGAAAACCCAACTGTACAAACGAGGATTGCCAGCTTAACCGTTACTGTAGCAGGATTAACTCCTGTAATCGTCACTATGACACAGGCAGGGCAGGCCCCGACTCTCAGCGTCACACCTCCAAACCAGAATGTCAGCATTGCATCGGGGTCAGTAATTTTTTCTGTCACTTCAAATTCTAACTGGACGGTTATAAGTGATCAGTTATGGTGTGTTCCGACAACTTCGGGAACAGGAAATGGTATCATTACTGCTGATTATTTAGAGAATTCGTCATCAGCTTCAAGGATTGCGACTCTGACGGTAACTGTCAGCGGGCTTACTCCCGTAACCGTTACCGTCCAGCAAGAGGGAACTGAAGGGATGAATGAGATTTCTGATGAAGATATCATAATTATTCCAAATCCGAGTGACGGTCTGTTTAATGTCAGGGATAAAAATGGATTATCCCATTCCCTGGCTATTAGCATCTTTGATATTTCCGGTAAAACATATATTTCAGATGAATATACTGGAAGTTGCACCTATGAATTTGATCTCAGGAAGTTCGCCAGGGGCGAATATTTTATCAGGATTAAATCAGGTAGTAAGGTAATGATCAGGAAATTGGTAATAAAATGACCGTTCCTGTTTCAGATTATGTTAGTTAAGGGGGAAAGAGGGCATCTCAAAAGGATGTCCTCTTTTGTTTTATCAGCCCCGTGCCGGGTGAATCAAAATTGTTGCATAACTATTTCAAAATTCTTATTTTTAACTATCCAAAAAAGAAGGAGGCGTTATGCATTCAAAAAGACATTCAATTTTATTCACTTTCCTGCTGATAAGTACATTTACATTTGCACAATTCCCGCAAATCAAATGGTACTTCGACACGCATGATGCTTCATACGGACAATCCGCCGCTGGTGATATTGATAAGGATGGAAAACTTGAAATTGTTTTCGGATGCTACCGGAACGACAGCTGTGTTTATGCACTGAATGCGGAAGACGGAACCTTGCTGTGGAAATACAACACCCATCCAAACGGAGCTGAAGGATGCAATGATGTGGCGCCGCTTATTTATGACGTTGACGGTGATGACAGCCTGGAAGTGATCGTGCCAAGCTCATGTAACCCTATGACATATTGTTTCCGCGGTTCAAATGGAGCGGTTATGTGGGAAACCCCGACGGCAGGTAGTGATTCACCGCCAACCATTGGTGATATTGACGGAGACGGAGCGCTTGAAATTCTGCAGGGCGGGTTTGACGGTCATGTGCTCTGCCTGGACGCTAAGACCGGGGCTATTAAATGGTCATTGAATGTGGATGAAAATTCATGGATCCAGACGGCCCCGACGATGGTTGACCTTGACGGCGATGGCAGGCTGGATTTTGTTGTTGCAACCTGGGGATTTTCGGGTGATACCAGTAAAATATATGCTTACAGGGGATACGATCACACACTGTTATGGGAAAAACCCATCTCCGATGTCATGTATCATGGAACAGCCGTTTCCGACCTTGATCACGATGGAAAGCCTGAACTCGTCATCGGGTCTTATAATGGTACATTATACGCCCTGAACGGGGAAGACGGAAGCGAAGCCTGGACGTATACCTATTCCTCATCTTCCTATTACTACATAGGGGCTCCTGCTACAATTGCCGATCTTAACAATGATGGCAACTGCGAAATTATTTTTGTTGATATGAATATCGTGGGGGCTCTTTCTGATTCCGGCCACCTGATCTGGCAATACACTATTCCCAATTATGGAACCTCATTCAGAGGAGCGGCTATTGCTGATGTGAATGGTGACGGATTGCCGGATGTTGCATTCGGGACCAGTGAAGGTCATGTCGTCATCCTGAATGGAACTGACGGATCACTGATCTGGGATTTTGACCTGGCTCAACAGTACGGTAAACCATTCGAACTGGATAATGCCCCGCTGATCGCGGATTTCAATAATGATTCAATCCTGGAACTTTTTATTGTCGGGGGGCATGGTGAATACCCGGCTTTCAGCAATGACTATGGAAGAGCTTATATGCTTGCTGCCGGGAATGGCCAAAACCAGGATTGGCTTATGTTCCAGGAAGACCCACGAAGGCGTTCCAACGTATGCAGCGATTCTGCGGTCTCAATCCCTGATCATAACAACAGCAAAACTATGGAATTAACAATTTATCCAAATCCTTCACCCGGAATGATCATAATTAACCGACCTTCATGGAAGGGAGATCTTGACGCTGAGATTATGAACGTGAATGGAGTGGTGGTCAGGAAGCTGAAACTGCAAGCAGAATCAACCGAGCTGGACATAGGTGAGCTGATGCAGGGAGTTTATTTCTTGAGGGCAACTGGCTCCGATTGTACGCTGGTTAAAAAATTCGTAAAGTTATAACCGGGTTATTTTTCAATTCATACGCTGGGATAATCCGGGAAAGAGCTTAAACCGGTCGTCCTGTCCTGTTTCCTGCCTATTAAGGAACCTGACCGGTTGGATTGGATTAATTGAGCTTGATTACCCGACAAGTGTTGTCGTTGTGGCAGGTCTTTTTAAAACTGCACCCGGACTTATAAGGAAAGCAGCTCTCTCCCGGAACTTCCAGCATCTTTTAATAACTGTAGTTTGTAAACATTAATTTAAACTTATTACCTGGTCCCCTAAACTCTTTGGAGCTGCATCCAGGCTGTTCTTATAGAACCTGATCACATAATTCCCGGACTGTGTATCATCAAAGGTTAAATCAAAACCATAGTCAAAGCATAGTTCCATCACCATAAGACTGGATTTCCAAGTGTTCTTTGAGTTTTTCCAAAGCATGTTTTCAGGATTATAAGTTATACTTAAGCAAGAATTGAGTGTTCAATTATTAATCTCTGTATTTTCAAAAACCGGCACCTCATCGTTGATCTGTTTTGTAATTCCCGGATTAATGTTGTGATTAGTGCGCGATAACAAAGTATAAAAGTACTACAATATTCTCAAATTGATGCTCTAATCGCCTATAAATCACCAATATAAATATTAACATCCCGCACACTTGTGCGAATATGCATTGGGCTCCCCGGGAATCAAAGCCGTGCTTTTGTTTGTTAATCAATTGGATGGCCAGATATTTCCCATTTTAAAATGCAGGCCGAAATGACCAATGGGATGGAAGAATCAGATATTCACCCGGAAAATTTGACTATTTGTTTGGCATTCTCACTTTTTTAAACTATATTCGCAACATAGTTACAGAATCTAAGAGCTTCCATTTCAAGGCAAATCATCAGTGCTGAATACACAGAATTGAGGAATTGTTGTCATTTCGCGTTTTGTTGATTAATTTCATTAAACTCTGATCCATTGGAAAATCGCACCAGTATTAGATTCGATTTACCCGCTCCATTCGCTCAACAAGTGCAATGTGATGAATCTTCATCTCAGGTAAATCGATTGAAGAACAATCTTCCGCCCATCTTTAAATTAATATCCAGCGTTCACAATAAGAATCTTATTTCCCGGAAAACCCTTATCGGGGTTATTGATGAAGTCTTTTTCAGGTAAATACCCTTTCCGGAATCCTTTACAATATCTGATCTTCCTTTAAGCATTCTGTTTATAATCATTCCATAATGACTGAAAAATCATTTTCTATCATTTTGTTCACATTTTCATTTATGAGTCAGGACTGATGAGCAAAAGAGTTTATCCTGATTTTCGCCGTACCTTTGGTGTGTATCAATTCCTGACGTTACAATCTGCCTTATGAAAATTAAAAATCTCATGACGACGCTTTTTGCCATAAGCGGCGTAATTTTCCTGGTAAGCTTCATGAACCCTGCACCGCTTATTTCCAATCCGGGAAGTAAACTGAACACAGAAGAAGATTCAACAGAACGGGACAAGACCACAGGTTGCGGAGGTGTAGAACGATGGGATGTGAAGGTTTTTACAGATCCTCTGGCCTATACCATTAACTGGACTCCAAAGAGCACCTCGGTAGCGCATTTGGTGGCAATTTCCACACCTACGCCAAGTGCAAGCATGCCCAGGTACCAGCAGGTGGAAGATTCAACCTATATCTTTTCATGCCTGATCACGATCAAGAAAGATGAAGCAGACAGCGATTTTCACCTGATACTAAGTGACGGCACACATACGCTCGTTGGTGAAGTTCCGGACCCGACCTGTTCATCGGTTGCGGCCTCTCCCAAAATAGCACAATTCATTGCAGCCAGGAACTGGGTCATTCAGAACATTGGTTATGGGAATAAAAACGTGAATCTTCCTCCCGTAACTGTTACCGGCGTCGCATTTATTGATCCGCCGCATGGACAGACCGGTGCTGCACCAAATAATATTGAGATACACTCCATCATCGATCTTCATTTTACTCCGACAGGTACCCCTCCGGTTGTAACAACCCAGGCAGCGACAAATGTTACAACAACCGCGGCCTCGCTTAACGGTTCCATTAATCCCAACAACCTTGAAACCACTTACCATTTTGAGTGGGGACTGACAACCAGTTATGGTAATTCAACCACCGCCACTTCAGCCGGTTCGGGTTCTTCTGTTATCAATGTCTCCGGTGGAATTTCCGGGTTAATGTCAGGGACAACCTATCATTACCGGCTAGTAGCTACAAACAGTGCAGGCACGACTTATGGAACGGATCTTTCATTAACAACTTTATCGCCAACCTTATCGGTCACACCTTCCAACCAACCGGTCACC
>Ga0209083_1004278_pt1 | contig 11121 bp, 8 predicted proteins | sample AM7aDNAmetaG_FD_184132 | JGI IMG/M metagenome (GOLD analysis project Ga0209083, IMG submission 184132) | Freshwater microbial communities from Finland to study Microbial Dark Matter (Phase II) - AM7a DNA metaG (SPAdes) (version 3) | ecosystem: Environmental > Aquatic > Freshwater > Lake ...
AGTGGTCGGATTGCTTCAAATTGTTCCCGGGTGATATCACTCGGATAGATCTTTCTTTCCATAGTTTTGTTTTAACAAAGCCTCTGGATGGAAGGATACACCTAAAAAAAGATTTGAGATAGATACTAAGCCCTATGAACATAAGGCCGTTTTCTGAACAACACAGGAACACGTTTTCGAAACACAAAGAAGCAGGAATAGGAGTCCTGCTTTTCTTTTTGGCTGAATGTTACAGTATGCTTGCGAGGAGAAGGGTGGCGACGAGGCCGATGAGTCCGCCGACGATGACTTCGCTCACGCGGTGTCCCACGCGCTCTTTGAGACGTGGAAACTTGGTCTCGTCGATATCGAGTTGCTGGACGAGCATATTGAGGTACCGGCCCTGGTCGCCGAGGTACATACGGATGCGCGCGGCATCGTCGACGAGGACGAATGCGAGCGCGGCGGCGACGGCGAATGATCCTGATCCGACGCCTTCGTACCATCCGACGCTGACGGCAAGCGAGACGGCAAATGCGGTATGGGCCGATGGCATGTGCCCGTGTGTGAACATGTATTCGGGCTTCCACCCGTGCTTTATGGTGAAGATGGCGAACTTGACCGCCTGGGTGCCGAGTCCGACGACGAGCGGGAGAACGATGACGAGGTAAGGATGGAAAATATTCATAGGATTTGCTTGATCCGACGGCGGATCCGCCGGATAGGTCCAGTATAGCACCTTTTCCGGCGACCCTTGTCAAAACGGGCGCTTTCGTGAAAGAATCCCCGTGACAGGAACTCGGACCTTAATAAACAAAATACGGGGGTGGGTAATGGACTACGTATATGACCCAGGCGATGAAGTAAGCGACGAATCGGAACAGGCACTCCTTGCCGGATCATTCAGCGTCGTCGTCCCGAAACATTATCGGGCGGAAGAGCTTGATAGCACGACTTCCTCGCGCTTGCTGGATGGAATTCTTACTTTCGGAAGAGATTTGTCGGCGTCGGATGTAATCTCTCTTCTGCCACGAGGAATCGAGGATGTTCACGCCTCCGGTATGAAGGATTTTCTCCATGGTTTGGATTGGAGGATGCACTCGTCTGGCATTTGTGGATTGTCCGAGAAATATGCGAGGCTTATCAGTAATAGCCACATACTCCCCATAGCGAAGGAACTCGTACGCTTTAATGAGGAGACGATGTCACGGATAAGTTTCCCTGAGAATCATCTCGGATCCGAAGAAGAACGTAGATTCTATGTCCAGCATCAGGATTGTATCGAGAAACTCTGGACAAAGGTACATTCGTATCTCAGCGTTCATTATCCTGCGTGTGAAAGTAATATCGCCGCGGTATCGACTTTTTTTTATCTTGCGCAGGCCAAATGGCTCGACGTGATAGAATTGTCGTCGCTTGCTCTCATGCGTCATCGAGCCGTATCATACGCTAAAAGAGGAATATTCAACGGTATTGTCAAATCCGTCCGGCAAACCGAAGCGGAAGTTCTGGCGACCGTAATCAATTCCATCAGACAGTGACAAAAAGGCTTCCGAATGGAGGCCTTTTCTTTTTGTCTGCGCGAATAGAATACCGAAATGAACTTGCTTTGTTGCATATCGCTACCAGATGAGCTCAACAGCGTCAGGTAATTTGATAGAAGGCGTTTCCTTCTGGTATTTTCGCATGCTACACTGGATGAGTTGTGAATGGCGGAATGAAGCGAATCTTTTATGAAATTTTGGGAAAAAGGGCTTAATCCAGAGCAAAAAAAGGCTGTACTCAAGACCGAAGGACCGGTGCTTATTTTGGCCGGAGCCGGGTCGGGCAAAACCAAGACCCTGACCCATCGGATCGCCTATCTGATCGCCGAGAAGCGCGTCTCGCCTGGCAATATCCTCGCGGTCACGTTCACGAACAAGGCGGCCGGCGAGATGCGCGACCGCATCGAGCAATTGCTCTCGACCGCAGCAGACGAGCGTTCGGAGCCGGTTTCGTTCCGTGGTTTTCCGCATTTCGGGACCTTCCATGCGATCTCGGCCAAGATTTTACGAAACGATATCGGTACGCTCGGTATCGATCCGCGATTCAATATCCTCGATGCGGACGACCAGCTCAGTATCGTGCGTACCGCGATGCGCGAGCTCGAGATCGACGCGGATCAGATAAAACCACGCTCCGTGCTTGAGGCGATCTCGCGGGCGAAAGGCGATTCGCTCGAAGAAGACGGATACGAGAGTCGCGCGAACGGATACTACGAGGAACTCGTCGCAAAGGTGTACCGACGGTATCAAGATGCGCTTCGTAAGACACAGAGTCTCGACTTCGACGATCTCTTGCGCCTGGTCGTGAAACTTTTTCGTACCTCGCCAGAGACACTCGCACGGTATCAGGATCTCTTTCAATACATACTTGTCGACGAATATCAGGACACGAACCCGCTTCAATACGAACTCATCCGACTTCTGGCGATGAAGCGTCGGAATCTGTTTGTCATCGGTGACGACTATCAATCCATCTACCGATGGCGACAGGCGGACATCCGCAATATCCTCGAATTCGAGCGCGACTATCCGGAGGCCGAGATCATCATGCTTGAGCGCAATTATCGGTCGACGCAGATCATTCTCGATGCGGCCGGGAGCGTCATCGCGAAGAATCGGAGCCAGCGCGAGAAGAAACTGTGGACCGAGACGAAGGAAGGGGAGCTTATCACCGCACGCACACTTCGCGATGAGGCTGACGAGGCGGAGTTCGTCGCACACACGATCGTAAAAAACGTGGAAACCGGCCGGATATTCGGTGATTTTGCCGTGCTCTACCGGACGAACGCACAGTCCCGTGTGTTTGAAGAAGCATTCTTGCGCTATTCCATCCAGTATCGTATCGTCGGCGGTCTCAAATTCTATCAGCGCAAGGAAGTGAAGGACGTGATCGCCTACGTGCGACTCCTGGCGAATCCGTTCGACCGACTCGCACTCGAGCGCGTTATCAATGAACCAAAGCGGACCATCGGTGGCGTGACACTGTCCAAGTGGACTTTGTTTTCCGAATCGCGCGACGAGGACCCGATTTCGGCCGCAACGCATCTGACGCCGGCCGACAGTGGTATCCCGGAGAAAAAAATACTGATTATTCAAAACTTCGCTTCGTTTCTTTTGAAACTGAGACTGGAAACCGGAAAGGAAGGTGCCGATATGCCGTTCTCGAAACTGCTCGTGAGTCTCGCGACGGATTCGGGATTCCTCGCTTCGCTTCGGGATGGGACCGCCGAAGGAGAGGATCGCGAGCAGAACGTGCGCGAGCTGTTCGGTGGCGCCAAAAAGTTCGATGATCGGCCGATTCAGGAAGCGATCCTGTCCTTCCTTGAGGAAGTCGCTCTCTCGTCGGATACGGATTCGATCGACAAGGCGTCGGATGCGGTACACCTCATGACGCTGCACAGCTCCAAGGGGCTCGAGTTTCCGGTCGTGTTCCTTGTCGGATTGGAAGAGGGCGTGTTTCCGCATTCGCGAAGCGCATTCTCGGAAGAGGACCTCGAGGAGGAACGGCGGCTCATGTATGTGGGGCTGACCCGCGCCAAGGAAAAACTGTATCTGTTGTCGGCGGAGGCACGGATGCTTTTCGGTTCGACGAGCGTCAATCCGCCCTCGCGATTCGTGTCGGAAATCCCGTCGCACCTCTTGGAGGAGAGAGTCGAAGAGGAACGACCATCTTTCCTATCCGCGATGTCACGACCGAAACGCTCTCGTTACGGCTCGTCTGCTTTGTTCGCGAAACGGGGAGGGATACGACGGGAACCGGATGATACGTTCGATGTATCGGACCTTCCGAAGTCATCCATATCGAAACGGAAGCCGTCGGCCTCGACCGGTCCGAAAGAGACCGACCTCCGTCCCGGCGACAGTGTGGAACATCCGGATTTCGGGGGTGGCGTGGTCGTCGCGATCGCCGGGACTATCGCCACGATTGCGTTTCGCAAGTCCGGCGTGAAAAAACTCATGCTGGGCACGGCTCCGCTTCGGAAGGTGTGAACCCTATTGCTACTGATGCAAAAGCAATCTATTATTTCGGGCGAAATCCATTTTTCGGCCAGTGATTGACCGGTGTCCTCTTGCCGGAGTATGCTGTATGTATTACACCAATCACATACGTTATGAAGCAGTCAGTCATGTCGGGTCAGAAGGGATCGTCGATTCGTCTTGCGGTGGATACGGCCATCTTTTCTGTCGTCGATGGCATGCTCAAGGTCCTGCTGGTCCGTATCGGAAGCGGACCGTATGAGGGAAAATGGGCGCTTCCTGGCGGATTGGTACTGGCGGATGAATCGCTCGACACGGCGGCGGAACGGGTATTGTCCGAGAAGGCCGGTGTCGACGACATCTATCTCGAGCAACTCTATACGTTCGGTTCCGTGGACCGCGACGTGCGCGGTCGGAGTGTTTCGATCGCGTATTTCGCGCTCGTGAACAGTGACCGGTGCTTGCCCGCGACCATCGAGTACTATTCCGACATCGCCTGGTACGATACGGCCACGCTGCCGAAGCTCGCATTCGACCATGCCAAGGTCGTCGAAGTCGGTATCGAACGGCTTCGGAACAAACTCGGGTATTCCAATATCGCGTACGGACTGTTACCTCGCGAATTCACATTGACCGAATTACAGACGGCTTACGAAATCATACTTGGGCATGAGCTCGACAAGCGGAATTTCCGCAAGAAGATCCAGGATATCGACCTGGTCAAGGAAACCGGAAAGATCCGAAAATCCGGACAGAGTCGCCCGGCACGCCTGTACTCATTCACCGATCGTAAGCCGAAGATCGTGGATGTGCTGTAGAAGAACTGACAACTTATAACTCACAACTTACAACTCACAACTGACAACGGGGAACAGATAACAGAAGCCAGGGAGCAGGGAGGAACGTACAACTTACAACCGACAATGGGAGCGGAAATGGAAGTAAAGAACGTTATTTTGTTAACGGGTTCACGAGTTCACGGGTTGGGAAACAGGAAAACAGTCACAATCATGCCTCGTGACCGAGTCGAGAGGTTTTACGGGGTCGAAACGCGAAAAATGGAAAGTAAAAAGCCCAAAAAAGAGAACGGAGGTGCGGAAAAAACGTAGAATGAAAAATGATGAGGCACTTATGAATTTCGACAAGCCGGAAAATAACCAAGAACGTCGACGTGAAACGGTCGTAGAGCCTCCGGCAGTCGAATCGTTTCTCGACCCCGACCATGTGGCCGATGTCTGGCCCGAAGATATCGCGACTGACGAAGTGTTCGTCGGGCAGCTTCGGGAGCGGAAAGAAGCGCATCATCGTTTTGAGGACGTGTTCGATCGTCTTCCGAGACCGGACATGTCCATCGATGAAGCGGTCGGACGGGGATATGTCACTGCCAGTCAGGCATCCATGCTGTATGAATCCCTGAGCGACCTGTTGGAATCCGATCCTGAAAACGGACGCATCGTCTTGTATCTCCCATTTGAGCTCCTATCGCCGATCCGACAGTCGGAGGACGCCGGACTTTTGCGGACTTCGAACCGGTTTAGAGCCGTATATAAGCAGACATGGAAGGGCCTTCTTCCCGTGTACGATGTGCGTGCGAATTTCGTCGACGGGGACGTGCTCGAGCCTGAGAAGCGCGATGGTGATTTGCCGCGGGTGGTGAAGGCCGCTCATCTGATACCGAAGCTTGTCGAGAACGGCCTTGTGGAAATCGGAGAAGTGTTGGAGCTGATGGAAGGAATCGATGACCATATCTTAAGGAACAGCGTTGCCGACACCTTCCCGGTCTTGGCTGATCTGGGATATGTCTCGGAAGAAGTCATCACCCGCATGAAAGCGTCTTCCGACCGCTTGGTCGGCAATGTGGCTCGCATCATCGTTTCGGAAAGTGGCGCGACGCAGAAGAAGGAAGAAGCTGTAATCGGACCGATATCGTATGCTTCCGTCCGCAAGCATTTGAGTGAGGAATTTTCCCGTATCGATACGGATTCCTACGGCGATGCGACGAAAAAACGAATCGCATGGCTGAAACAGCAAAGAAAAAAAGATGCCATTGCCGCGCTCGGAAAAGAAATCGGGAAAGCGATTTCGACGAATGGACTGTCAGAAGAGTCGATAGCGGAATTCCTTGTTCCGGATGCGGGTGTGCCGAGCCGGCAGGCTTTGGTCGAAGGAATCCGTGAGGCGATCGAATCCGTATCGTCAGATGATCTGAAAAACGCGAAAGACATGTATATGAGGTGCAAGGAAACCCTCATCACGCTCTGGGAAACGAAAAATCCGGATATGTTTGAGCAGCTTTCCGCGGCGTTTTGTCGGTTCGGACGGTTGGGCATCGTCGATGAGGGGAGTCTTGCTGAATTAGGTGTTTCTGTTCCAAAATTGTCGGGGCGATTGTCGGAAAATCTGAAATCGATGAGCGGAGAACTGTCGGAAACGAGGGATATGGTGGCGGCGATGGAATCAGACGAGGAACTGTCGAAATCACTGTTTCCGGTCGCCCTCGTTTTCGGTTCGCGGCTCAAAGGATACGGTACGCGTGGCGCGGATACCGATCTTGCCGTGTTTGTCCGTCCGGACGTCTCGGAAAACGAAAGGCCAAGGATCCGAGCTCTCATGAAAACGATCTTTCCGCAGGAAAAGATCCGTGGCGAAGTCGTCGAATTTTGGCTGGAGGAAATCGGGAATGAGTTTCAGGTCCGCGATTTCGAACATCGCGATGTGACGGTCGGTGAAGGCTCTTGGACGCATGTGTTGTTCGGGGCGGCATGGGAAGGGAACCCGGATGCGATCCGTGACCTGCGTGAAAAATTGTTGACGCCTTATCTGCGTGAATCATCCGCGATGATTCACGGTCGACGGGCGAGGAGTGTCTATCTCGAGGAGCTCGAACGGGATGCGTTGCAGTACCGACTGATGCACAAGGGATACGAGCGATCCAACCCTCCCTTCGGCGGTATCCACACGATTCATTCCGATGATGTCGACGGCGAAAGCATGTTTTGGGATTCCGGATACCGACAATTGGCGACGAGACTCTTTATTGAGCGGGTGTTTCTGCCGAACGTGTCCCCTTCGAAAAAATAATACAAAAAAAGCCGGGCAATCGTTTGATTGCCCGGTTTCGGTTATCGGCCCCAAGAACGGTTCGTTCCTGGTCAGAGGTCGTTGCGACGTCCGCCGATACCCGTTATTTTGCCACCGCGACTGGTCTCTCCGAGCTGGTCCCAAGGGATCTGGGAGCCGAGCATGAAGAGCGTTCCGAAATACTGAAGCTCCTCGTTGCCGGCAGGCTGATCCTTGACCTGCATGATGGAAAGAATGAATCGTGTCAGGTTGGTCTCGAGCCTCGGGTACGTGGCGGAAATCGCTACGCCCAGCTGACGAAGCATCTGATCGCGATTGGCTGCGCCGACCAGTACGGGGAGACGTGGGTTTTCCAACGCTTCCTTGACCTTGGACGCATCGTAGGCGAGTGCGGCCGCAATCTGTACCCCGGTTCCGGCAAATACCTTGTTCACGGCATCGGCCACCGAATCGGCATAGTCACGAAGCGCGCCGGTCTCGGGTGGCTGCATCATCCCGGGAGGCATGACCCCGACTCCACCGGACATCGCCATCATGGCACTCATCATCATCGCGGGATTTGCCGCACCCTGCATCCAGGCTTCCTGCCAGGATTTCAGTTGGGCATAGAACCCGATGATCGCGGGCCAGAGGTGCTGATCGATGCGTTGGAACAGCTGCTTTTTGCGGGCGTCGGTCACGTAGGTGCCGTCGAGCCCGTCGATTGCCTCGAAGATCTCGGCATAACTGCGCCTCGTCATCTGTTTCCTGAGCCTGAAGAACTCGGTATCGACCTGTTCCTCATTCGCGTCGGCGAAATCCTCCATCAGTCGGATGAGACGCTCAGGAATGTCGTAGAAGCCAACCTTGTGAGCAAGTGTCACGCGTACGGTCGCGATGACGCTGGACTGTTCGACCTTCAGCACGCCGCCGGTCCGAAGCGCCTCCAACCAGGAAGCGTTGCTCGGAACGGAAGGGAGTATAGAGTCGAATGAGACCGCGTTTATCGGAGCCGCGACGGTCTGACTGGCCTGAGGAGCCTCTTCCGTGACGGGAGCGAGCTTCTCGATCAGTTTTCTGGCCTGAAGCTTTTTTACCCCGATACCGATGAGGTCTTCCTCGGTGAGGCCCGCAAGGTCTTCCACGGTCTCGGCACCCAATTCGGTCTTGATCTTCTCGATCGCCTCTTCGGTGAATCCGAGTCCCTGCAACTTTTCTTGTACCGGCTCGACCGAAACCGCGATCGCCGCGATTTCAGGAGCCTTTTTTGCCGTTTTTTTGATGGTCATCGTCGTATCTCCTTGTTTCGTTTGAGAGCGGTTATTTGCAGAGCTTGTCTCGTTCCGTCGGGCCGAATGAGACCATTCGGACGGGGATTTCGAGTTTTTCTTCCAAGACATTTGCGCAGAGCGAGTACATCGTTTCCGCATCGGCATCGGAGGGAACATCATAGGATGTCCTTTCGGGAACGCGGTTTCTCAGATGCGCTCCGAGCGCTTCCTGATGACGACGTTGCTTCGCATCCGTACCGTGCCAGACCTTGATTGTGCCCGAGGGCGAGAAGAAAGTCTGATTTTCGGCATTCCGATAGCGATTGCAGACATGCCATACGCCGTTCGTCCTGATCTGGTCGAACCAGGTGATGGCCAGACCATCGAACGCGGTCGGACCTCCGCTTACCTCGATCGCATATCGAAGCAGAGTGAGGTCGAGCGGACCGACGCGTACTTTCCCCTGATACCGGTTTTCATGCTTGTGACTTCCCGGCAAGAGGCTTTCTGCCATCGATTCGTCGGCGGTCGGCATGGGTCCTGCGCCATGTCGGATCTGGTATGCCCGCGTGACGCCGATATTCACGATCGGTCCCTCGTACCCCGCGTCTCTCAGCATCGCATGCGTGAAGCATGGCAGTGTTCGAAGGGCGCTCGTATGAGGATGAAAACCGTGACGGTTGTCCGTAAGTATGCCGTGTGAGCTTTCGACGACGATATTGCCGTCTTGTGGGAGGATTTCTTGTTCCAGATAGTCGTGATCGACTATGAACGCTCGTTTCGCGACTTCCTCGAACCGCCCCGTGATATACGAGAGAAACCCGTCATCATGAAGCAGTCTGATCTCTTTCTCCGCCTCCTCGCGATCATCGGCCAGAAATTCCTGCCGGATAATCTGATCGAGGTCGTGGAGTCGTTCTTCGCGGATGGTTGCCAGCAGGTCTCGGAGATCGGGTCGTGAGAGATCTCCGGCCCGTAGAGCCGATCCCGGTCTCCGTTTCGATGAGCGATAGGCCTCACCGACACCGGTGCCGATCGTACCGCGCGGGTCGTTTCCTCGTGCCAGCTCTTTCAGCCTCGAAGCGATCCCGTGATACGGCGTGGCACAGAGCGCTTCGCGGTCTATGGTTAGTAGACCGAAAGCATCATATATGCCATGCCGGTATCGGAGCGCTTCGGCCTCGTTCAGCAGGCCTTCCGGAGAAACGACCATCCGATGAGAGATGTGTGTTCTCGTCCCTTCGAATGTGCCGCAACCCCATTGGCTGAAGGCGAATCGTTCTCCGGCGGATGTCGAAACGCCGTGGCTTCCCTGGGCACCGCCGACTTTGACGATGGTGTGGGCTCGCATCATGTGCGAGATCTTGTGTACCACGCCACCCTTCCCACCGTCACCCGGACCGAGATCGGTGACGACATAGATCTTATGGGTCATGATCACCTCCTTCGGTTTGGTTGACGTATGTTTTAGATTGCTGGCTCAGAGCCAGGTCACCGGCTCATTGTCGGGAGCGATGCTCTCGGTCGATAGGTCGATGCTGTCCGGATCGATCGGCCAGAGATCGGTTTTCTCTTTGAAGAGATCGCCGGCTTTCGGAATCCGATCGAAGTTTGGGCACAGCTGTTGCGCACCGAGCGGGATGTGGGCCACCGCGCGTATCACCTGGTTGGCGATGTCGGCAGTCGCACCGTGTCCGCGGAGAAAGTCTTTTGCGGAACGCAGATCGAGTGTCCCTTCGGTGAGCCCGATGATGACTCCTTTCACGTAGTGCAAATGCCTCGTACCCTCCGGCAACATGACCACATGATCGGGACCGTACAGGTCCGTCCACTGCGAGGTGACGTCCTTTCGGCTGTCGACTTGCAGGAAGAATGCGTGTGCCTTTCCCTGTAAGTCTTTGATTATCTTCGCGGTATCAGGCAATGCATCGGCCGTGAAAACATAGCCGTTTTCCTTGATGCACTCCAAGACGTCTTCCCCGTAGATATGTTTCAACCATCGTAGCGAGACGGTCTCGACAAGCGGTTCGTCCGAAACGGTGAAGTGGTAATACTTCAGGCCATAACGGTTGATCGATGCGTTGGTGAGGTATACGGCGCCAAAGAGCCCGAATTGGGGGTCTTCTTTGCCGTTGCCGTAGCCGCCGCGCCCCGGTATGAGTCGTGACATCTGCATCGCGATTTTCTCGTCGGCCTCGAACTGAGTCCGACAGAGGACGGGTTTGCCGTCTTGTACTTGGTCCTCAACGTCGTTGAAGATCGAGGTCGCTATCTGCAGATCGTACCGACCCAACACCGGGGTGTCGCCGCTCGTGGACATCTCATAATCGTTCATAAGCACTTTCAGCGCGATGTCCACGTTGCTCCCCATGGAGCCGGTCGTGTCCAGAAGAGTCTCTTCCGGCATCGGTGTTCCCCGGGTCAAAAGCCAGTAGTCGCCTTGCTTTTCGAATCGTGGCAAGGACAGACGGACAGGTCCGAGGTGCGCGGGTCCTTTTGGATCGACAAGTGGATCCATGCCTTCACCGCGATGGAACTGTTCTTCGGCATCTCTGGTAGCGCTTTTCGTGCCGCCTTTGGTAGCCTTGGTGTGGACGCTCGTGTAGGCGGTCCTTGATAGTGTCCGATCTCCCATAATCGTACCCTCCTTTTGATTTTCGTTAGTATCTATCTCAAATCTTTTTTTAGGTGTATCCTTCCATCCAGAGGCTTTGTTAAAACAAAACTATGGAAAGAAAGATCTATCCGAGTGATATCACCCGGGAACAATTTGAAGCAATCCGACCACT
>Ga0209083_1004284_pt1 | contig 11105 bp, 9 predicted proteins | sample AM7aDNAmetaG_FD_184132 | JGI IMG/M metagenome (GOLD analysis project Ga0209083, IMG submission 184132) | Freshwater microbial communities from Finland to study Microbial Dark Matter (Phase II) - AM7a DNA metaG (SPAdes) (version 3) | ecosystem: Environmental > Aquatic > Freshwater > Lake ...
CCATGCTGGTCCTGAATTAATTACAAAAGTCTCCCCGCCGGATGGGCGGGGAGACTAGATTATGGTGGCGGTGCCCCGGATCGAACGGGGGACACTACGGATATGAGCCGTATGCTCTAACCAGCTGAGCTACACCGCCGCTATTGTAATGTTAGATACTTCCACAAAAATATAGTTCGTGCGACGATATATCTACGAGCACAAATTTTGTCAATGACTTATTGAGCCCCGCCGGTATCCAGCCTATAAACAACTATTACACTTTTATCACGCAGAGCAGCACCGACAGAGAGGACCACCGCCAGCACAATTTCCGGTTTGCCGTCATTGTCGATGTCTTTAATACAATAATCAGTTACGTAGCCGTTAATTTTTTTTGTGCGCCAGTTTTCCGCCATACCCATGCCGTCCCATTCCAGATTATATATTTCGCTGGAAGTAAAAAGTTTTAGATGTTTAAAAACGCGGCCGACGGAAGATATGTTTTTAACCATAATAACCTCTTTTTTCCCGTCATTGTTTGTGTCAAAAGTATTGATGCGTAAATTGACAAACGCACTTTTTTCATTTACATCAGGCCTTGTTGGATCAATATTTTCGAAGTAGTTATTGCTGCCGCCAAAGTAGTCATCGCTTCTCCAGATTAAATCATCATTGGAAAAACCAAAAGCGAAAATCCTGGTTAAAGGTTTAGTTGTTTTTTCAAAGACGCATAAATAATCAAGCTCATCCAGGGCGATTATTTTTTCACCACCGCCCCCCGTGCCAAGATTATCAATATTTAAACCGTAGATAGATAAGCCCAAAGGTATCTTCATTCTTTGATCAGCAACATACTTACCATCTCTCCAGACAATTTCATTAATTGGCGTATCAAATGGTTTATCAAAACCATACCCTTGGCCTATTAATAAAGGGCCTGATGATGTATCAAGTACGCGTAAAAACCAGCGTATGTCAGATGCAATTTTAATATATTTGCCATCTTTAAATTGCAAGACAAAGGAATCAAGCAATGTGTTGTTGAGAGAAGTCACAATTATTTGCTTTGTCCCGGTTTTGTTAATGTCAGCAACATCTACGGCCAGATAATTATCGTAAGATTTTCCAGGTATTTTTTCTAATAATTTTAGTTCATTGCCAGTTTTCTGATATATGTAAACATTATTTATATCGATAACCACCACTTCGTTTAAACCATCACCATTTACGTCGCCTATATCCATGCCCTTAAATTCCGTGGGTAATTTTTGGCTCATCCAAAATCCCTGGCGATTAAAAGGATCCGGCGAGTTAATAAAGTCCGGATTGATTGCGGAAGTTAAGGTTCCTTTTTTCCCGCCGGCTTTCATGCCGGCAATTATCTGAGATTCACGAGAAACTCCCGGAGCAATTGGTTTAGAAGGCCCAGTAACGGCAACTGCTGGTGCTGCCTGCTGTGATAATGTGCCGAGAATATACTGCACGATTCTTTGAGAGAAATCGTTAATTTTGGGAATTACTTCATCGAAATTTTGTGATTGTGTGAAGATACCTATATCAGATTTGGAGGCGACAATATCAACCAATTTCCCGTCAATACTCAGAGAGTTGCCTATTTTAGTGATGCTTCCGTAGACGACATAATCAGAATTAAATTTATTGCCCAGTTTATATACATCACTTAATGTAATTTCCTTTAGATTAGACTTTTTAAGTTCAGCAAGAACAAGGTCTTTATCGGTTACTTCGATTTTGTTTTGAACCGATATTCGCGAGGACAACATTTCCGAGATTCCTTTTTTCATATAATCGTCAGTTTTATCCGCGCTATTGAGTGTAAAAGGTAAAACGGTTACCGTGTATTTATCCTTTGCCCAGAGTGAACCGGTAGCCAGCAGAAGAATCAGCAAACAAAACACATATTGAAAAATCTTTCGCATATTTATCTCCTTTTTTTTAATACTGTAAAGATTTACAGCAAGGCGGTTCTAGCACTTAAAAACTGATAATTCAAGAATGATTTGAAAAGATAGAATCATCCGGTTAATCTCCTGATAATTGTTACATTATTAGTTAAGCATTTAAAGGGATGACGTAAAACATAACGGCGCAGAAATGACAAACGCTGCCGGTAAGGACAAATAAATGCCAAATTGCGTGATTGAACGGAAGCTGCTTCCAGGCATAGAAAACAGTGCCCAATGTATAGGCGAGTCCTCCACAGATAAGCAAGACAAGACCGCCTCCCGGTAATGATTGAAAAAGAGGTTTTATGGCAATGATGATAATCCAACCCATTAAAATATAAGCAATAGTAGAAATAATATTAAACCGGTGGACGAAAAAGACTTTGAACACAACTCCGATTGCAGTTAAAGACCAAACTAAAGCAAACATGCTCCATCCCAGAAAGCCACGTATAGTTACAAGCATAAATGGAGTATAAGTTCCGGCAATCAAAACATAAATGCAGGAATGGTCAAATATTTTGAATAAATGCTTTAGTTTCGGTTTTTGAAAGCTATGATAAAGAGTTGAAGCAGTATAGAGCAAAACAAGCGTAAAGCCAAAAATTGTGCAACTTATAATGTGGCTCAAGTTTCCGTATATACTGGAGAAAACTATCAGAAGGACTAACGCGGCAATGCTGACCAAGGCTCCAATTCCATGAGTTATGCTATTGAATATTTCTTCTAAAAAGCTGTATGGTGCTATTTCTTGTGCTTCAGTCATAAGTTTCACTTCCCCTAATGTTAAATAGTAATATGCCTTTAGCACAAAATTGTCAATCGCGAATATCCTTATCTATTTAATTCTTGACTGATTGATAGAAGTCGTAATAATAATAATTATAATAGAGTGGCAAAATAAAGATTGCCGGGTATAGATAAAATAAATAGAGGAGAAAAACGTGATACCGAGATATTCCCGAGAAATAATGACAAAAATTTGGAGTCCGGAGAACCGGTATAAGAAATGGCTAGATGTGGAAATATTCGCCTGTGAGGCAATGGCCAAGCTTGGCAAAATACCCCAAAGCGCACTAAAGAACATTAAAGAGAATGTTTCTATAAATGTTGAGCGCATCGATGAGATCGAAAAGACTACAAAGCACGATGTAATTGCTTTTTTAACATCGCTTACGGAAAAAGTCGGTGATGACGGACGTTTTATTCACATGGGTTTGACTTCTTCCGATGTATTGGATACCGCCCTGGCCGTCCAATTAAAAGAATCTGCTGAAATATTACTGGACGATATTGATCAGTTATTGGAAGTTTTAAAAAGGAGAGCCTTAGAAAATAAGAATACTTTAATGATTGGCAGGTCACATGGAATTCATGCGGAACCGATCACATTTGGCCTGAAGATGGCATTGTGGTATCAGGAAATGCAGCGCAACCGCAAACGTCTAATCCAGGCCAAAGAATCTGTAAGCTTCGGTAAAATATCCGGCGCAGTTGGCACATTTTCTTTTCTCGATCCTTTTGTGGAGGAATATGTGTGCGGTAAACTTGGATTGCATCCTGCGCCTGTGTCTTCACAAATTATTCAACGCGACAGACATGCGGAATTTTTTACAACACTCGCTATTATTGCGTCTTCACTGGATAAGTTCGCTCAGGAGATAAGGCTTCTGCAAAGGACAGAGGTTAGAGAAGTTGAAGAATATTTTTCGCCCGGACAGAAAGGTTCTTCAGCCATGCCGCATAAACGTAATCCAGTCCTTTCGGAAAATTTATCCGGCTTATCCAGGCTAGTGCGTTCTTACGCCTTAGCCGCTCTTGAAGACATTCCATTATGGCATGAAAGGGATATCAGCCATTCTTCAGTAGAGCGGGTCATCGGGCCGGATGCCACGATTGTTCTTGATTTTATGCTTTATCGGTTCACAAACATGATGGATAAGCTGGTGATATATCCGGAAAGAATGATTTCTAATATGAATATGACCCACGGAGTTATTTTTTCGCAAATGGTCTTACTGGCACTCATCGAAAAAGGCACAACCAGAGAAGACGCTTATGCCATTGTCCAGAATAACGCGATGAAATCCTGGCAGGAAGGTTTGGAATTCCGGGATTTATTGGAAAAAGATGCAGCAGTAACTAAATATCTGCCCAAAAAAGAATTGGCAGCAATTTTTAATGTGAATAATTTCCTGAAGAATTTAGATTTTATCTTTAATCGGGTGTTTGGAGATAAGTCTACTCTCTAACAATAATCGTGTCTTTTTTGAAATCATCCAATGTATCGGGATAATCCATATTATAATGTAAACCACGGCTTTCTTTTCTCAGGCTCGCGCTGCGGACTATCAGTTTGGCTACGGTTGTAATATTGCGCAATTCGATAAGGTCTTTGGTGAGTTTGAAGTTCCAGTAATATTCATGAATCTCTTTTTGGATAAGATCAATTCTGCGGGTCGCTCTTTCCAATCTTTTGTCCGATCGGACAATCCCCACATAATTCCACATGCATCTTCTTATTTCATCCCAGTTGTGCGTGACGACAATGCTATCATCGCTTTCCGTAGTTCCGCTTGCATCCCATGGGGGAATGTTATCATCACTTTGTTTCATTTTATCATAGTGCCGGGAAATTTCAGTATAGACACGATGGGAGTAAACAACGGCTTCCAGTAAGGAGTTGCTGGCCAGACGGTTAGCTCCATGCAATCCGGTACAGGATACTTCACCACAGGCAAAAAGATTGGCGATGGATGTGTTGCCGTAATGGTCAACATCAACACCGCCACAGATATAATGAGCGGCAGGAACGATGGGTATCGGGTCAGAGGTTATATCAATGCCATGCTCGAGACATTTGTTATAAATATTGGGAAAGCGGTTAATAAGAAAGTCACGATCACGATGGGTTATATCAAGAAGCACGTATTCGTCCCCCGATTGCTTTATTTCCGTATCGATTGCTTTGGCCACAATATCTCTTGGGGCAAGGCTCTTCATGGGATGATATTTTTCCATGAATGTCGATCCGTTCTTTAATCGTAGAATTCCCCCTTCACCGCGGACAGCTTCGCTGATGAGAAATGCTTTGGCGTCAGGATGGTAAAGACAGGTCGGATGAAACTGGATGAACTCCATGTTCGCGATTTTAGCGCCGGCTCGGTAAGCCATGGCGATGCCATCTCCCGTCGCGATGTCGGGATTTGTTGTGATGAGATATACTTTGCCCGCGCCTCCGGTGGATAAAATTGTGTATTTCGCGCGGTATGTATGAATCTCTTGATTATTTATATCCAGAACGTAAGCGCCCCGACAGGTTATCGGTTTCCCGGAGTTGTCCTTTTGGATAATCAGGTCAATGCCAATATGGTTTTCATAGATATGAACATTTTTTAAGGCAGAAACTTTTTCATTGAGCGCCCGCTCGATTTCTCGGCCGGTGAGGTCTTTAGCATGTAATACCCGCCTGCGGTGATGACCTCCTTCCTGTCCCAAATCATAAAGGTGTGGAAGAATTTCTGATTTAGTGAAGTTGACGCCCCAGTCAATGAGCTCCTGAATTCTTGGCGGCGCTTCTCTTACAACAAAATCGACCACGTCTTTTTTACAAAGACCGGCGCCGCAAATCAGGGTATCCTGAATATGCTCATCAAAGCTATCGGCCTTATCGGTAACTGCGGCAATTCCGCCTTGTGCGTAGTTGGTATTAGATTCAGTTTTTTCTTTTTTAGTCACTATGGCAACGCTACCCAACCCTGAAGCTTTAATAGCCAGACTCAGGCCGGCAATGCCACTGCCCAAAATTAAGAAATCTGTTTTAAATTCCACTGTTGTTTTCCACTCAAATGACTGCGAACAAAAGTTTGTTTACAAATCTTCATTGCTTTTATATAGAGATTACTCTTTTTTAGCAAAGAGAAAATGAAAGTAGAAAGTAGGATGTAATGATAGTTCTCGGGATTGAATCATCATGTGATGAAACAGCCGCGGCAGTGGTTAAAGACGGGAAAATGCGATCCAATGTAATTGCTTCTCAAATCAAGGCGCACAGCATATATGGTGGAGTTGTTCCGGAAATTGCCTCACGAAAACATATCGAAGCAATTAACCCGGTTATTGAGCAGGCTTTGTCTGATGCCGGTGTGGAACTGGGCGAATTAGAAGGGATTGCGGTAACGCGAGGTCCGGGATTAATAGGATCGCTGCTTATCGGATTGGCCACGGCAAAAGCGCTTGCCCATGCCCTTAATATTCCTTTTGTTGGCGTTAATCATCTCGAAGGGCACATTACTGCCGCGTTCCTTGCCGATAAGGTGCCTCAATTTCCTTTTGCGGCTTTGGTTGTTTCGGGCGGACATACAAATATTTATCAGGTCGTGAATTATCATGATTTCCAATTGCTCGGACAGACAAGGGACGATGCCGCAGGGGAAGCATTTGATAAGGCGGCAAAACTTCTCAATCTTGGATACCCGGGCGGCGTAGTGATTGATAAGATCGCCAAAACCGGCAATCCAAAGGCAGTAGCTTTCCCTCGCGCGATGAAGGATTCTGCCGATTTCAGTTTCAGCGGTTTGAAAACTTCCTTGCTGACGATGCTGAAAAAACGTGGCCGGGATTTTAGTGCCGAGGAGTTACCCGATATAGCGGCAAGCTATCAGGAGGCAATTGTTGATGTTCTTGTAGAAAAGACTATGCGGGCAGCACGGGATAATGACATTCGGCAAGTAGTTGTTTGCGGTGGAGTAGCTGCAAACGGCAGATTGCGCGAAAAGTTTGCTGAGGTTGCAGAAAAGAACAAAATTGATTTGTTCATTCCACCTATCATTTTATGCACTGATAATGCCGCCATGATCGCGGCAATCGGCGAGATTATGTTGAAGGGCGGCCGTCGTGACTCTCTGGATTTAAATGCGATATCGCGCTGGCCACTGGTAGCACATACATGAAAAAATTATTATGACCACACCTAAAGAAATTCTTCATCAATATGGCATTAAGCCGAATAAGAAATTAGGTCAGTCGTTTCTTATAGACATTAATGTCATTAATAGAATTGCTGATGCGGCAAACATTTCTCAGGAGGATATTGTAGTTGAAATAGGCGCGGGTATCGGAGTACTGACGGAGAATATTGCCATGAAAGCAAAAAACGTTATCGCTGTTGAAATAGACAGAAATTTGGTTGAGGTATTAAAAGGCAAACTGGGAGGGTATAATAATGTTGAAATTCACTCCGGGGACATATTGAAATTTGATTTTAGCTCAGTTGCGAAAATGCATAATTCAAAAATTAAAATAATCGGCAATGTCCCTTACAATATATCCAGCCCGTTGATTTTTCGATTAATATCTTTCCGCCCGGTTATCAGCGATTTTATGCTGATGTTGCAAAAGGAAATTGTGCAACGCCTGGTATCAGTGCCCAATAACAAGATTTATGGTGTGCCTTCCGTGATTCTACAAATGTTTGCGTCTGTTGAAAAAATATTTGATGTGCCTTCAACTTGTTTTTATCCGCAGCCAAAAGTTGAATCGTCGATGATCAAGGGCTCTTTTCGGAAAAAACCATTTGTTCCTTTGCAGGATGAAGTATTTTTTACAGGTCTGGTAAAGGTAGCATTTGCTCAACGCCGGAAAATGCTGATCAACAATTTGAAGAAATCAAAGTTACTGGCTAATGTTGAAGAGGAAAAAATTAAAGAAGTTCTCAGGAGTGCCGGTATTGACGGCAAACGCCGGGGGGAGACACTTTCAGTTGAAGAATTTGGCAAGTTAAGCAATTTGCTTTGGGAATCATACCTGTGATTTCTCAATTAAAAAAATCAGGTATGGAATAATTCCTGGTTTTGACGTAGGTTACATAAGTAGTTCCACTTTTAATAAGTTAGAAATTATTCCGTTTATCGGTGTCAGCAAGGAATATAGTTATGGATGTTTCCCGATATGAAGTAAATCGGCAGGTGAGGATGGTGCTAAATAAATATGGTATCGATCTCACCAGGATCGACTACTCTTGTATTGGGGGTACGGTCTATCTCTCCGGGGAACTGCTCAAGACTTACGAAGGCGATATTGTTCCGGCCATGATTGAAAGCCTGTTTAGGGAAATTGCCCGATTATCGGGTGTGCGGAACGTGCAATCCGATTTGCAGAACTGGAACATCAGTGCCGAGGGGAATTCATGGCAAATCACGAAAAGCAAGAAAAAGCCGCGTGATATCGGCATTCCAGGGGGTGGCAATGCCGAGGCGGCTAAGGATATCCTGATTAAGACCAGCGAGGAGATTGCCGATGTTCTGAAAGACATACGAAAAAAAGCCAAAGCAGGAAGAACGTAAATAATGATTTTATATTAGGGCGTCAATTTTCTCCGGTTTCTTTTTTACAATCCTAATTCATATTTTATTAATTTTAATGAGTGAAAAATGAAAAATAAATACTTGTATATTCAAACATTTGGTTGTCAGATGAACGTTCACGATTCCGAACAAATGGCGGCTTTGCTTGCCCAGGTTGGCTATAAAATTACTGATAACTTAAAACTAGCTGATTTGATTTTGCTCAACACTTGCTCCATCAGGGAGAAAGCAGCGCACAAAGTATACAGTGAACTGGGAAGGATCGGCAAACTAAAAGAACAAAATCCGGAATTAATTATTGGTGTGGGCGGTTGTCTAGCGCAGCATTTGGGAACAAAATTTCATAAAAGAGTCGTGCATCTGGATTTCGTTTTCGGCACGCACAATATTCATCGACTGCCGGAGATGATATCCTCTGTAGAAAGTAAAAGAGAAAAAATTACCAATGTTGATTTTCATAAATCGCTTAATTCGATTGGAATTTATGCTCCGCCAGTAAAGGGTACCGTGAGTGCTTTTGTCACAATTATGCAGGGATGTAATAACTTTTGCGCATATTGCGTGGTTCCCTATTTACGCGGGCCGGAGATGAGCCGAAAGCCAGAAGAAATTTTTGCAGAAATTGAGAAACTAGTCGATCATGGTATCAGAGAAGTTACTCTTTTGGGACAAAATGTTAATTCCTATGGTAAGACTTTGGGCAATGGGTTGAATTTCACAGCGTTGATTAAAAAAATAGGCAAAATTTCTGGCATCGAACGAATTCGATTTATGACATCACATCCACGGGACCTCTCTTACGAATTGATTAACTGCTTTGCAGAAGAAGAGAAATTATGCGAGCATATTCATCTTCCGGTACAATCAGGATCCAACCGGATATTGGCATTAATGAACAGGGGTTATACAGTTGAAGAATATATGAAAAAAGTTGATCACTTGCGTAAATTGAGTCCCCATATTAGTATTACCTCGGATATTATCGTTGGATTTCCGGGAGAAACACAAAATGATTATCAAGAAACCATTGACATGATGGAAAAAATCAGGTTTGATTCCACGTTTTCATTCAAGTATTCTGAACGTAAAGGTACAGCGGCGCAGAAGCTAGAAGGTAAGATTGAAGAATGTGAGAAGTCGAGGAGACTTACACAAGTGCAAGCTCTTCAAGATCGCCATACACTGCAAGCCAACCTTGCTTTGGAAGGTTCTTTTCAGGAGTTATTGGTTGAAGGTAATAGTAAAAACTCTGAAAATGATTTAATGGGAAGAACCAGTTCATGGAAAATTGTTAATTTCAAGAGCGAATCGGAATTAACAGGTAAGAGGGTGAATGTGAAAATATCCAAAGCATATTTGCATTCACTAAGAGGGGAAATTGCCGATATTTAAGGAGGTTGGTAATGCTAATTGAAATGAAAGTTTCAGGGTTGACTATAGATCCTATTACCAATACGCCCATAGTTATATTGAAAGACTTACAGGAAAACAAGGCTATACCGATTTGGATTGGGCTTTTTGAAGCCAGCGCAATCGCTACGGAACTTGAAAAGATCGTTTTTTCCCGGCCGATGACTCATGATTTATTTAATGATTGCTTTAAAATTCTCAATGTATCGGTAAGCAGGGTAGAAATAGTTGATATTCGTAATAATACTTTTTATGCCAATATATATTTAAGCAGGGAGGGGCAGAATTTTACCATTGATGCCCGTCCCAGCGATGCTATCGCTGTGGCCTTGCGAGCTCATGTTCCTATTTTTGTTGAAGAAAGTGTTATCGAAAAAGCGCGCAGTATTGATTTCAGCATGAAGATCGGTGATTTGGACAAAATGAAAGAAGAAAAGATCAAGGAATTTTTGGAAAATCTTTCCGCTGAAGATTTTGGCAAATACAAAATGTAATGAGACAAGCTGAGAGCGAACGAAGTGAAGCTCGAAGCGTAAGTCGAATTATCCCCTGAGCGAAGCGAATGGGGATTTGAGACTCGCTGAAAATGAGCGAAGCGAAATTTGAAGCGTAAGTCGAATTATCCCCTGAGCGAAGCGGAGTGGGACTATCGTTATATCTGATAACTGGCTAACATAGATTATATGGAAAACCACATTGCGGATTTTCAAATTTACCTGGAAGTACAGCGAAATGTTTCTAAGCATACGCTGAAAGCCTATCTTGCGGATATTGAGGAATTCAACAGTTTCCTGCGAGAAAGTGATATAATAAAAAAGAGCGATGCGTTAATTAATGTTGAACCGGAAACTATTCGCACATATTTGAGTCATCTATATCGTGAAAAAGTAAAAAAAGTTACAGTGAATCGTAAGATATATTCGTTGCGTTCTTTTTATAAGTATTTATTATGTGCCGGAAAAATTAAAAATAATCCGGCAGAAATGGTCCAAACGCCGAAAATAGAAAAATATATACCTACTTTTCTATCGGTGGATGAGACGTTCCAGCTTTTGGGCGATCAAGGTGATAATTCGGTTTCAGGCTTGCGCGATCACGCTATGCTGGAATTATTTTATTCTTCCGGATTGCGCTTAAGCGAACTGGCCGGACTTAATATGACAGACCTTGATTTTAGACAGGCTCTGGTTAAATTACGCGGGAAGGGGAAAAAAGAAAGAATAGTGCCGGTTGGGCAGAAGGCTCTGCAAGCTATTGACGAGTATATAAAGAAGACCGCAGAGGCTAGAAAAAAGGGTGATGATAATCTCTTTAAGAATCCTCTGTTCTTAAATGCACGGGGGAAAAGGATAACTGCAAGAAGCATTGCCCGTATAGTTGA
>Ga0209083_1004285_pt1 | contig 11105 bp, 8 predicted proteins | sample AM7aDNAmetaG_FD_184132 | JGI IMG/M metagenome (GOLD analysis project Ga0209083, IMG submission 184132) | Freshwater microbial communities from Finland to study Microbial Dark Matter (Phase II) - AM7a DNA metaG (SPAdes) (version 3) | ecosystem: Environmental > Aquatic > Freshwater > Lake ...
AAAGGGGGGGATAGACTCGTAAAAAAAATGGTCTGAAAATTTTACTGTAAATCAGGTGTTTATGAAAAATGAATGTAGATTATATTAACAACCTTTCGACCCTAGTTGTGAGTAGTGGAAGAGTGATCTCTGGGTTTACTTTTATGTCAATCAGGTGGTTACATCAAAACCTTAAAAATCCAGTCCGAAGTTTATTTAAAAATCGGGTACATATTCATAAACGGGTCAATCTTAGAGGGTATCGTTATTTTTTTGAATGTTACTATTTAATCGACTGTAAGTAAAAAATAATTCACTAAATTTACACCCAAAATCAAAAATTAATACCCTTATTATGAGTTTTAATGAAATTTCTTCCTTCATTTGGAAAGTATGTGACGATGAGTTAAGAGGACTTTTTAAACCACACGAATACGGGGATGTTATCATTCCTTTTGTTGTTTTAAGACGGTTAGATTGTCTGTTAGAAGGTCAAAAAGACGAAGTTGTTGAACTTTATAATTCGTTAAAAGACAAAATTGAAGACGTTTCACCAATTATCAAAAAGAAAACGGGATTAACATTCTACAATTACTCACGGTTCGACCTTCAACGTTTGAAAAGTGACCCCAATGGGTTAAAAATCAATTTTCCTAACTATATCAGTGGTTATTCGGAAAATGTACACGTGATTTTAGAAAACTTCCAATTGGATAAACCCGTTGAAAAACTACTGAAGAACAAGAAACTTTACACCCTTATTGATAAGTTTACTGAAGTGGATTTGTCCCCAAAAATGATTGATAATCATAGTATGGGACAGATTTTCGAGGAACTTTTACGGAAGTTTTCCGAAATGTCCAATGAAACAAGTGGTGAACACTACACCCCCCGTGATATTGTTCGTCTGTTGGTTTCATTGGTATTTTCCGAATATGAAGAGGATTTAAAAGGTGAAGGAAATATCCGTTCCCTTTTCGACCCGTGTTCAGGAACGGGTGGAATGTTGACCATTGGTAAAGAATGGGTAAACGAAAACATTTCCAACTTCGTTAAGTTTATACTTTACGGACAAGAACTTAACCCCCAAACTTTTTCAATTTGTAAGTCCGATTTCCTGATTACAGGTGAAGACCCTGACAAAATAAAATTAGGGTCTTCGTTATCGAATGACCAATTTGAAGGAATGAAGTTCGATTATATGATAACCAACCCACCATTCGGGGTAAGTTGGAAATCAGAACAAGAATTTGTTGAAAATGAGTCAAAAAACCCACTGGGTCGTTTTTCTGTGGGTACACCACGAACTTCAGACGGTTCGTTATTATTCCTTCAACACCTTATATCCAAAATGAAACCTGAAGGGTCACGTATTGGTATTGTGTTTAATGGTTCACCATTATTCACGGGTGATAGTGGTTCGGGTGAAAGTGAAATTCGTAAATGGATTATCGAAAACGATTGGTTGGAAGGTATCATATCATTACCCGACCAACTGTTTTTCAACACGGGTATTTCAACCTATATATGGATAGTAACCAATAAAAAACACCCTAAAAGAAAAGGTAAAATACAACTGATTGACGGGTCAACATTCTATCAACTAATGAAAAAATCGTTAGGTAGTAAACGTAAATTCATTGACGACAACCAACGAAACGACCTGATTAAACAATACACTTCATTCACCGAATCAGAATACTGTAAAATTTACCCGAATGAGTTTTTTGGTTATACCCGTGTTATCATTGAACAACCGTTGATTGAAAAGGGTAAACCTGTGAAAGATAAACAGGGTAATTTAAAATCAGATTCAAAACTCCGGGATTCGGAACGAATCCCGTTAAGTATGGATATTGATGATTATTTTACCCGTGAAGTAAAACCACATTTACCTGATAGTTGGATGGATAGAACCAAAGATACCGTTGGTTACGAAATCAACTTCACAAAGTATTTCTACAACTACAAACCACTACGAAGTGTAGAAGAACTGAAACAAGACCTGATTCAGTTAGAGTTAGAAACAGACGGTTTAATGTCTAAAATCATTGAATTATGAAACTATTTTCGATTAACGACAACAAGTTAAAGAGTTTATCAACCAACCCGTTTAAACTTGAACGGGAAATACAAACCCTAATTGAAAGTAATTTGGATGTGGTGTTTAATTTACAATTTGTACGGTCTGAATTTTCAATAAAAAACTTCAGAATAGACACGTTGGGATATAATCCTGAAACCAAATCGTTTGTGGTTATTGAATACAAAAAGGAACGGAATTTTTCGGTTATCGACCAGGGTTATACTTATATGTCGATAATGTTGAATAACAAATCGGACTTTATTTTGGAATACAATGAAAGTTGTGGTAGTACACTTAAACGTGAAGACGTTGATTGGTCACAAACCCGTGTTATTTTCGTTTCACCGAATTATACCGAATACCAAAAACAATCTGTAAACTTCAAGGACATACCGTTTGAACTGTGGGAAATCAAACGATATGAAAACAATATGTTGGGTATGGTACAACATAAAAACGATTCAGACGAAAGTATAACCATTATTTCCGATAATCCTGAAAACATTGTGACGAAGGTTTCTAAAGAAGTTAAAATATATTCTGAAGATGACCACTTAAATCAATCAAAAGTTTTAGATTCCACAAAAGAATTATATAACGAACTTAGAAATAGAATTTTAAACTTAGGTGGTGACGTTGAAATTTTACCACGTAAGATTTATATTGTATTTAAAAAGAAGACAAATTTTATAGATATTCTTATTGGGAAAAATGAATTGTGGTGTTGGATTAACCTAAAGAAAGGTGAAATGGATGACCCAAAAGGTTTATGTCGTGATGTTAGTAACATTGGTCATTATGGTAATGGGGATTACGACCTTACAATAAATTCCAAATCCGATTTGGACTATATAATGTTCTTGATTAACCAATCATACAAGAAACAGAACTAATGGTAAAATACGATTCATATAAAGATAGTGGTGTAGAATGGATTGGGGATATTCCGATTCATTGGGACAAAACAAAACTTAACAGATTTATTTTTTTTCAGGAAGGACCAGGACTAAGAACCTTTCAATTTACTGATGATGGTGTTAAAGTTATTTGTGTTACCAATATAACTGAAAAAGGAATTGATTTTACATATAAGAAATTTATTTCAGAACAAGAGTATGTAGAAAAATATCAACATTTTACTGTTAATAAAGGGGATTTATTATTGTCAAGTTCAGGAAATTCTTGGGGTAAAGTCAGTGAATATAAGGATGATGAAAAAGTCATATTGAATACTTCAACAATAAGACTGAATACCAAAGATTCCAAATTATTTTATAAAGACTTAATAAAATACATATTAAAAAGTGAATTTGTAAGAATCCAACTTGATATTTTAATGACAGGTTCTTGTCAACCAAATTTTGGTCCGACACATTTAGACCAATTATACATACCGATTCAGACACTTTCCGAACAAAACCAAATCGTCAAATACCTTGACGAAAAGACCACTATCATTGACACCCTGATTAATAGAACCCAACAAAAAATTGAGACATTAAAGGAACTTCGTTCTTCATTAATCAATAGGGTTGTAACAAAAGGTCTTGACCCCAAAGTGGAAATGAAAGATAGTGGGGATGAATGGATTGGTAAGATACCAAAACATTGGAATTTCATTCCAATTAAGTTTCTTGTTACAACCAAAGTGACAGATGGACCACACGAAACACCTGAATTTTTAGATGAGGGTATCCCGTTTTTATCTGTTGAAAGTGTACAAGACAACAAACTTGATTTTAATAAAAAAAGAGGGTATATATCTTAGGAATTACACGAAATATATTCAAAGAAATGTAAACCTCAAAAAGATGATGTCTTTATAGTAAAATCAGGTTCAACAACAGGAAAATCTACTATTGTTGATACAGATGAAGATTTTAATATATGGTCACCATTATGTATTATACGTTCAGACAAATCCAAAATTCTACCAAAATTTACTTGTATGTCAATTCAATCAGGTTATTTTAGAAGATTTATTGAATTAGGTTGGAGTTTTGGTACACAACCTAACATTGGAATGGGTGTAATAGAAAATATCAGACTTATTGTACCTTCTTTAATTGAACAAAACCTAATAATAAATTATTTAGATGAACAAACCCAACTAATCAACACTTCAATTCAAAAAGAACAATTACGGATAGAAAAACTGAAGGAATACCGACAATCACTTATATCCGATGTAGTAACAGGAAAAATTAAAGTTACCGACTATGAGTAAGAAATTATCAGAAATGAGGTTCGAGGAATGGATAGAACAGTCCCTTTTACTAAATGGGTACGACTATTCGTTTATCCATTCAAGTGAATTTGACCACCTTTACGACAGAGATGTATGTCTTTTAAGTGACGATTTATTGGAATTTATTAAATCTACACAGGGTGACGAATACCAAAAATTAGAAGTCCAATTTGAAACGTCAACCGATAAACAAATACTTAAAACCATTGATAAAACCATAATTCAACGGGGTATAATTGATACTTTACGAAACGGAATACAGACACGGGGTTGTTCGTTTGAACTGTGTTATTTTAAACCCAAAAGTTCATTGAATAAAGAACACGGTGAACTATACCTTCAAAATAAGTTGGTGGTGGTACGTCAACTACACTATTCTAAAATAAACCACAATTCCATTGATATGGTTTTGTTCCTGAATGGTATTCCTATCATTACAATGGAATTAAAAAACCAATTGACAGGTCAGAACTACAAGAATTCAGAATATCAGTACCGTAAAGACCGTGACCCCAAAGAAAAATTATTGTCGTTTAAACGTTGTTTAGTTCATTTCTGTGTAGATAACGATGTGGTAAGTATGACCACCAAATTGAACGGTGAAAAGACCAAATTTTTACCATACAACAAAGGTATTTCCAATCCTGTGGTTGAAGATAACTACCGTACCGAATACCTATGGAACGAAATTCTAACACCCGATTCATTATTGGAAATCATTGAAAATTTTGTGTTGGTTTCCAAAGAAGAAGAAAAAGAATGGGATGAAAAATTGGGTAAAGTGGTTACAAAGAAATTTGATGTATTGATTTTTCCACGTTACCACCAATTAGAAGTACTACGAAAATTGATAACTTCGATTAAGAAAGAAGGTGTTGGAGAAAACTACTTAATACAACATACCACAGGTTCGGGTAAGTCTTATGAAATTGGTTGGTTGTCCCATTTACTAACTTCGTTGTACCGGACAACGTCCGATACAACGAGAATGTTTGACACGATATTGGTAATTACCGACCGTAAAGTACTTGACAAACAGTTACAGGGGACAATTACCAAACTCGAACAAACTGAAGGTGTGGTTAATAACGTGGATATAAATTCCAAACAATTGATGGAATTTCTTGAAAAAGGTAAGGATATTATCATTACCACCGTTCAAAAATTCCCTGTAATTTCGGAAACCATTTCCAAATTAAAAAGTAGAACTTTTGGGGTTATCATTGACGAAGTACATAGTTCACAAAGTGGTGAAACGTCAAAACACCTGAAAAAATCTTTATCAAAATCACAGGTTGAATCGGATGGTGGTGAAGACGAAACAGAAAAAGACTATGAAGACATAATCCGTGAAGAAATTCAGTCACGGGGTAAACAATCACATATTTCATTCTTTGGATTCACAGGAACACCAAAGGAAAAAACGTTGGAATTATTCGGACGTAAAAACGAACAGGGTCACTTTGTTCCGTTCCATTCGTATTCAATGAAACAATCAATTATTGAAGGTTTCACGTTGGACGTACTTCAACACTACACCACCTATAAACGATACTTCAAAGTACAACAGTTGGAAGGTGAAGACAGGGAAGTTCCTGAATCCAAAGTAAAACAAGAAATGGTTGATTATGTGGATTCACACAATTATACAATCAGACGAAAAGTAGAAATCATACTTGACCACTTTACAAAAAATACTTCAAAAACAATCGGTGGTCGTGGTCGTGGAATGGTGGTTGTTCGTTCCCGAAAACATTGTGTTTTATTCCACGAAGAAATGGTGAAACAAATGAAGGAAAAGAACCTTTCCTATTCGTGTTTAGTTGGGTTTAGTGGAAGTATTTATCACAATGGTATAGAGAACACCGAAACGTCATTAAACTCGTCAAATGGTCTAAAAGGTAAGAATATACCCGATGGATTAAAAGACCCACGATACAGGATTTTGATAGTATCGAACAAATTTCAAACGGGATTTGATGAACCATTATTACAATCTATGTTCGTTGATAAAACGTTGGGTGGTGTTCAATGTGTACAGACACTTTCACGTTTAAACCGTACCACCACAGGAAAAACGGAAACCTTTGTATTAGATTTTGTAAATGACACGGATAGTATCGTTGAATCGTTCCAACCGTACTACACAACAACCATACTTTCTGAAGAAACTGATCCAGACAGAATATACCAACTAATATACGAAATTGAACAATACAACCTTTATACAAAGTTACAATTAGACGAATTTTGTAAGGAATTTTACAGTGAATCAGAATTAGACGGTAAACTACATTCGATTATTGATGTGGTTGTAGATAAATTCAAGACCATTGAGAAAGAGTATCAGGATGATTTTAAATCGAAAATACAATCGTTTATTCGTCTGTATTCGTACATTTCCCAAATATCGAACTTTGGTGAAGTACATTGGGAAAAAACATATATTTTCCTTCGATTTCTAAACCGTAAACTACCCAAAGACAAACAAGTAATCATTTCTATTCTTGATTCCATAGATTTGGATTCACTCAGGATTCAGAAAATTGGTGAAAATAAACTATCCTTAGAAGATAAGGTCGGTGAATTAGACCCAATTTCGTCCGTTCCCGGCGGAACGGACGAGGAAGTCTATATTACATTGTCCGAAATCATAGAAAAACTAAATTCGATATACGGTGTCGAACTTCGTGACGAAGATAAAATTGACCTTCAGAACGTAGGTAAACGATTACTCGAACACGAAGAAATGAAAAAGGTTATGTTGGGTAATAATACTGAAGACGTGAAAAAAGACTACTTTACGGACTTATTTAAAGATAATATGACCGATTACACAGGTGAACGGTTGGATTTCTACAAGAAGGTTATGAATGACAAAGTATTACCGATGTTGGTTGATGTAATGTACAATTCGTATAAATCTAACTTTGTAGGTTGATATTAATTAAGGAATTTGTTGATTTTATTGAAAAATCATGACAATTATTTGGTAATGTCATTTCTTTTTTGTATATTTGTATTGTAGTTATCCAATTCCGTAAGGGTATCACAATTGTTTATGTATTTTTATTTATCCAATTCCGTAAAGGAATCACAATTGTTTATGTATTTCTATTTATCCAATTCCGTAAGGGAATCAAAAAAATCCTACCCTATTAACAGGTGGGATTTTTTTATTTGAATTAGTATATTTCCTTATTCATTTTATCGAACCATTCCGTTCTTTCCTGAATGTCAGAAAATAGTATCTCAAGACCTTTTTGAACATTTTTATCAAGGATAAATACCCGTTTATTATGGTATTTATCCTTTGATGTAATTTTGATTTTATCAGTGAAATAGTCATTAACCACACTTTCTTCCAACCCTAAATTTCCGTCAAGTTCTTTCACCTTTAAACTAACTGTCTTACCTGTAATTATTGAAATGGTTTCGACAATAGTATCTTTAACCGAATTAAGGTTGTCTGTGGTTGTCAATATACTGTCGTGAATGGTGAAAAATGGAACTTCAAGAAAATCGACCGATAATTTTTTACATACGTTTTTCAACATAAGATATGATTCCGTTCGTTGTAACAGGTATGAAAATTCTTTGTTAGTGTATGTCTGATTAAATCTTTCAATAAAATTAGTAAGTTCAGGGTAAATAAGATTAACCAAATCAATTACCTTATTTCCTTCACGTTGAAGTTCATTACGGTTAAACAGGTAGTTCATTATATTCCTTTTTACAGTATCCCGACCATTACCGTCCTTACAAATCCTATCAACAAGTTTCAGGTCTTGTTTCTTACCTTCAGTCAGAATGTGATTGTAAAAATCAACTGTAAATTCTAATTTAGAAAACTGTTTAATCCCTTCATATTGTTTATCAGACATCCACACACCTAATATGTAGTTATTATTATCAGGAGTTTTTGAAGGTGTGAACGATTTTAGATTATTCATTCCTTCAACAAATTCGGGATAAATTGTTTGGAAATTGTACCCGTTTGTTTTCTCATTTGTAAAATTGTCTGATAAAATAGTTGAAAGTATAAAGGGTTGGGATGATGAAATATCCACTTCACCAACAGGTTTTCCGTTTATTCTTAAAAATGGTCTTAAAACTTTGGGTAGGGATGTCACTTTGGAATTGTACCTTAGATTTTTATCACTTATTTCACCCGAATCAGAATTAGTATTAAAGTTTTCTATTGTTGAATCCAACCAACCTATGTAATTAAATAGTGTTTTTAGAGTAAAACCACGTTGGGATTGGGGTAAGACGTATGATTTTAAAAATAGTTTCTTACCAAAGTCCCGAATAAACACCTTACATTCTTCAGATTCTATTGTTAGTCTATTTAGTTTAAATTGGTTGTCAAGGTACTTATAATCTTTCTTGTATGGTTTCTGTTTTTCATCCCGTTTTTTGTAAAATTCTTGTAGTTTTGAATTTATTCTTTCACCGTGAGGTACTTGTTTAAACTGTCCTGTATTATATTTTTCAGTTAAACGATAACCTTTTGAACGAACACCTTTAATATGTGGAATGTCATCAATAACCTTTTTGTCCTTTAAAATTTTTGTAACTTCTGAAGGTCGATTATTACCCATTATATCTGATAGTAGTTCTTCTTTTAGATGTCTGTATCCTTCAACAGAAAATTCACGTTTGTTCGTGTCATTATCAACGGTTATTAACGATAAAAAATAGACAATACTTTCTTTCAGGTAACGTTTTTTAGTTACGTTACCATCAACATCCTGAACCAACCAATCCAAATCAATTTGTTCGGGAATTTTACCGTATAGTTTTGTCTTTCTTCGACCCATATTCCAAATATATATAAAAAAAGTAACATTTCCAAAAAATGTCCGACGTTTTATAAATATCGAGATATTTATATAATATGAACAAGAAAAAGAAAATAACAGTTAGGTTGACGGAAAATCAATTTTTCAGACTTTCTGAAGAAATCATAAAACAAATGAAATCCAAATCATCATTTATTCGTGAAATGATGGATGAGAAATTCAACAATAATCTAATTAACAAAAATTAAAATGGACTCATTTTTATTCGATTTAAAGGACATCGTAAAGGTTGTCGACGACATAAGTGACAATGAAAAAAGATTTATAAATTACTTCACAGATAAGATTAACATAAGTACAGAAGAATGTGAAGAAATAATCGTTTCAGACACCACATCTGTCGAATTTTCATTTTTTATACTGACTGTAATTCGTGAATACGAAAAATACAGATAATCTGTATTTTTTGTCGTATTGAAGACTACTTTTTAAAACCCTGTTTATATCTATTAAACGGGGTTAAAGTATTATTTATCAGTATTATAATCTAATACATCAACTAATGATATAATGTTGTGTTATTGACCCTTAAATGAATATGTACCCGATTTAATTTATAACTTCGGACTGGGATTTTAATGTTTTGGTCTAAACGGTTGATTGACATAAAAGTAAACAACGATCCAGTCCTCGAAGAAATCACAACTGGAATCGAAAGGTTGTTAATATAATCTACATTCATTTTTCATAAACACCTGATTTACAGTAAAATTTTCAGACCATTTTTTTTACGAGTCTATCCCCCCCTTTTAGAATGGTCTTTTTTTTGTCGGAAAAGACAGGATACCCCACAGGGGGGTGTAATTATCCATTGTTATCTTTTTAGACCTTAGTCTAAACACTGTATAAACTTATCGTTAATTTTCTAGTTCTTTAACTAGTAAAGTACTGGATATAACCAGTTTACTAGTACATTTGTGTTATTATTTATTGAATCTAAAACAATAACGGATATGTCACAGATTGGATATTATTTAAGAACAAGTCACTACCTTCAGAACATAGGTACACAGGTTGATAAGGTCGAAGACCATTGGAAAGTATATAAAGACGAAGGTATCAGTGGTCGTATATCCTTCAATGAACGACCTTCAGGTCGTAAACTACTTGAAGACATAAACAAAGGTAAGATTAACGAAGTGGTGGTACTTAGAATTGACCGTTTGGGTCGTAACACCACCGATATTTTAAATACCATAAAATTAATCCATTCCTTTGGAATTGGTATCCGTAGTATCAACGAAGGTATAACTACACTTATAGACGGGAAAGAAACACCAATGTCCAACCTGTTAATAAATTTGTTATCATCCCTATCAGAATTTCAGTACCATCAGACCCGTGAAAAAACTTTGGACGGGATTTTAAGGGGTAAACTTGAAAATAAGTACACAGGACGTAAACGGGGGTCGGTGGAGTCCTATGAAAAATTTATATCAAAACCAAAGGTTTCAAAAATCAAATTGTTGTTGGAACAGAAATTAAGTATTAGAAGTATTTGTTCTGTAATGGAATGTAGTCCTAATTATATTTACAAAGTTAAAGATAAAATATTATTACATAGTAGTAATACTAACAGTAACAATGTTATATATAATTGATATTCTATACTTTATATCATTATTATAATATATAATAAACTATTATATTATAACATTACATCAATATATTCATAACTATTACTAATATATTAACACTATATATAATACACCATTATGTTATAGAGGTTTTTGGAATATATCTTTGTATATGATTAAATATCAATATATTAACCCCACTTTAAAATATCAATAAAAATCACGTATAAATCAATAAAAAAAGGACTGAAACCGTAGTTTCAATCCTAAATTTAGACCATTGGTACAAAAACAGGTACAAAATCAATCATAACTGTTTAACTACCAATTTGGGTAAGTCGGGATGACAA
>Ga0209083_1004286_pt1 | contig 11103 bp, 5 predicted proteins | sample AM7aDNAmetaG_FD_184132 | JGI IMG/M metagenome (GOLD analysis project Ga0209083, IMG submission 184132) | Freshwater microbial communities from Finland to study Microbial Dark Matter (Phase II) - AM7a DNA metaG (SPAdes) (version 3) | ecosystem: Environmental > Aquatic > Freshwater > Lake ...
TCATGCCGTCTTTATTCATGGTTACTTGCCTCCTCGGTTGGATAAAGGTTGCGTACATACAACCCCTTTATCGACTGAGGAGGCTTTTTATTTTCACCTTAACTGAACGGTATTGAGTCTAGGGTTGTGGATTTCCGTCCCGCTATGCTAAAATAGGACAAATATGAAACTTCTGAAACGGTGCCCGGTTCTCTGCAGCTCTTTATGGATGATAGTGTTTGTGTGTCTTTTTCCCCATTTGACGCAGGCTGCCGAGGGAACTTTGCCGACAGCGGGGCTTGCTGCCTCCAACAATAGCACTTCAGCGCCGGTGCCGGGATTTACCGGCGCTCCTATCCTGGGAAGCGCTCCAGTAATTCCTTCTCCAAGTCCTTCCATCGCGACCCCTTCTGCTCCTTTGCCCGAGAGCCTGGCAAAACCCAGGACCACAAGGAAGAACGGTCCCCCCGTGGTGAAGGCTAACGGAACGATCGAATTTGCCGAAGACGAGGGAAACAAGATAAAAAATAAAATAGTCAGGCAGGAAAAGGCTGAGGATCAGGCGCGGAACGAAGCGCTGGATATTGTAAGAGGGCAGCAGGTCGATGCGCTACGGGAAGATCGCTCCAAGGAGATGCCTTACCTGGACCGGATGTATATAAAGACCAGCATCACTCCGCTCATGGTCCAGAAAAAGGAAGAGTTCCTGAGCGACGGAGCCAAGGACCTTAATGCGCTCATTCTTAGAGCCAGGTCGGTGCATACGCAGGCCAAGGCCGCTCATGAAAATATCGCGCTCTATAACCGGCGCATGCTCGCCGCTTTCCGAAAACTTTTTCCCGAGGCTTCCCTTTCTTTGAATGACCGTTCGGGGGCGCAGGATGCGAATAGTTTTGATGGTAGCGCAAGCCCCTATACCGGCAAGGACTGGAAGGTATCGCTCCGTCAGCCGCTTTTTAGCGGCGGTGTCCTCTGGAATACCTTTCTTCAGGAAAAGGCGAATGTGGAGGCCGCGAAAAAGCAGTACGATAAGACTCTCGCGGAGCTTGTGTTCGATCTTTCCCGCGCCTATTTTGAATACCAGAGGACTTTGCAGACTTCCGATGAGAATCGCTCCGTCGTCGAAAAAATGAAGCGCTTTTCGGAGATGTCTGAGGAGAAATATAAGGAAAAAATCATTTCTGAAATTGAGTACCTGAACGTTCAGTCCCTTTATAGCAAGATGCAATTTGACCTTGAATCGGCGAATCAGGAGCTTGAGATCGCAAAACTCGACATGCAGAAATATCTCGATCTTTCCTCTCATGACGAGATCACGATCGCCAAGATCTATGACCTGAATGACGTGGTTCAGGGACAGGCGGTTCCTGCAGGCGGCGCGACAACGGGGCCTAGGGCGATGCCGGATGTCTTTAAAGGCGAAGAAAAAGCCCCGGAAATGACCAAGCTGATCGATCTTTCGTACGGGCATCGTCCGGAACTTCAGGTTGAGTCTGCGAAATTGCAGGCGACAAGGCTCGCGGAAAGGGTCCGATGGGGGGAATTCCTGCCAAAGGCTTTTTTAACCTATGATTTTGGAGAGCTTGGGGATGCTTACAGGCCGATAACTGCAAGTGGCATGCAAAATGGGATTGCGTACGATAGCCCGGTTCTCAAAAAACAGTGGCAGTTGATGCTTGAGATGAACTGGAATCTCGGCGGGAATAAAGTAAATTATACTTATAACAGGGACTATCGGGCGCCCAATCTTTCGGCTTACGCATCGGGAACCAAAACCTTTACAAGGAAGAATAGTGTGGAGATCGGGGTTTTGGACGGTTTGGACGCTTTCGTTGGCGTAAAACAGGCAGAAGTCGATAAGCTTAACCAGGTCGTGGAGCTTGAAAAGGCCGAAAAACAGGTGATTCAGGATGTAAAGCAGGCCTATTATGATTATCAGAAGGCCCTGATCCAAGTGAATTCCAAGGTGAAACGTCTGGAATATCAAAAGCGAAAGCGGGATTACTCGGAATACCGGTTGAGCAAAAAAGAGATCGAGATCTCTGAATATATGAATGACGAGTCTGAACTCGTAACTGAAAAAGCCGAGCTTCACAGAGCGCTTAAGGACTATTTTACGGCCAAAGCCGCGCTTAATCACGCGGTGGGTATTCAGGATTTTCTGAATGTGGGAACACCCCGGGCGAAGGCAGCGTAACCGGGACTTCAGGCTATAGAGAATTCAAAGCGAGACGCTAGGTCAGGTTTCAGCCTGACCTGCGGTGTTCTACCGCGGGGCGGATTCCAGTTCGCTCTGCCTAACGTTTTCATAACTCAGGTTATCAGGGAGCCAAACATGGATATCAAAAAAGAAGAGCATTCCGGGGACGAAAAAAATCCGTTCAAGATCAATCCGCCTTCCCAAGGACCGCTGAAAATGCCGCTTCCTCTTCCTGCTGCGATCCAAAATTCCCCATTCCTTCAGGGCAAAATGAAGTTTGTGGCCATCGGGGTAGTCCTGATCGTGGTGCTTTTTGGCGCGAAGATGGTGATGGGGCTTTTTAAATCGAATAAGCCTTCACTCAGCGAAACCATGAAGCAGCAGCAACAGGCGGCCAAGGACGCGCCTGTGGCGGTCAAGGGTTTTAAGGTGGGGCGCTTCAATTATGAGGATTCCATGAATGTGCTCGGGACGATCAAAGGTTCCATGGAGCTGAAGCTCAGTTTCGAGATTCCCGGAGTGGTCAGTTCGATCAACTATAAACCGGGGGAGCATTATGAAGAAGGGGCGCTTCTCATTTCGATGAAACAGGATGACATTCTCCTGAGGCTCAAACGAGCGCAGGCGGCTTTCAATAAAGCGGAATCCCAGGCCAAGGTCACGGAGAATGAGGTCGCTGAGAATGAAAAGCTCCTGAAAATGGGTGCTATCCCTCCCTCGACCGTTGAAAAAAAGAAGCTAGAAATGGATGCCGCGAAATTTGAAGCGGAAGCTCAGCGCCTCGAAATGAAGGCTAATGAATCCATGCTTGAAAAATCCAATCTCTACGCTCCTTCATCCGGCATGTTGGGAGATCTGAACGTGGAAGAAGGGGAGAATGTCAGCCAAAGCACGCTGATCGGGACTCATATCAACACCGAATATGTTTACGCAGAGTTCGGGATCGTGGAGCGCGATGTCCAGAAGATCACGCTCGGGCAAAAGGCCAAGGTTTTTGTGGATGCCTATCCGGACAAGACCTTCGAAGGTGTGATAGAGAATATCGCGCCTCAGATCTCAGGAACAAGCCGTACTTCCACGGCCAAGGTGCGCATCGAAAATCCCGAAGGATTCCTGATGCCCGGGATGTTTGCACGGGTCCGTATCATGCTCTATAGCAAAAAAGACGCGTTGGTGGTGCCGACCGACGCGATCCAGGGCGGTGAAGGCGAGAAATTTGTGTATGTTATCAAACTGCCCGGAGTAGAGGCGGAACTCAAGACGCCAGCGCCTCAGGTCGACGGAGCCATGGGAGGCGGCCTAGGGGCCATTGCGGCGCTAAGTACGGGAGCCAAGAGCCAAAATGAGGCGAAAAAGAAATCAGAAAAAGGTAACGGAAAATCTGCTACGGAAAAGGATACGAAAAAGAACGAAGAGGGCACGGCAGAGAAGCGTCCCGTGACCGTGGGGTATACCCGGACAGACTATTCGCAGATCGACGCGGGTCTTACGGACGGCGAGATCGTTGTGATGACCGGGTTCGAGAGACTGGAGGATGGAAAAAAGGTCCGTTTGATCGAAACTCAAGAAGCCGAGTTATAGCGCCATGCCGACGGGAGGGCGATCCCTCAGAATGGTTCCTGCGAAATGAGTCTCCCGGAATTTTCGATCAAGAAAAAAGTCACCGTTTACATGTTCACGCTCGGGTTGATCCTCCTGGGCGTTCTTTCTTTTAAGCGTCTTCCGCAGGATCTTTTTCCTCCGATCACGTTCCCTCAGATCACCATCGTCACCGATTATTCGAATGCCGCGCCAGAAGAGATCGAAACCTTGATCACTCGCGTGGTCGAAGAGGCTATCGGTTCTGTGGCGGGTCTTAAGCGGATCGAATCTGTTTCCAGGGAAGGCCGCAGTACTATCATGGCATCTTTCAACTGGGGACAGGATATTGATTTTGCCGCACTCGCGGTCCGTGAAAAGGTCGACTTGATCAAAGAAAGGCTGCCCAAGGAAGCGGAAGATCCGGTGGTCCTTAAATACGATCCTTATTCCCGTCCGGTTCTCAAGCTCTCCATTACCGCTCCCGATCTCCCCCCTGTGCGCATGAAACTTTTGACGGAGAAAATGATCAAAGACCGCCTCGAAAAAGTGGACGGGGTGGCTTCGGTGAGTCTTTCGGGAGGCGTGAATCGCGAGATCTTAGTTGAGATCGATCAACCGCGTCTTCAAGCCAATCATCTTTCGCTTCTCGAGGTTGTCAATTCACTGGATGAGGCCAATGTCTCCTATCCGGCGGGGAGTATTAAAAAGGGTCTTTATGAATACTTGATCCGCACGGTAGGGGATTTCCGTTCAACCGCGGAGATTGGGTATGCGGTGGTCGGCGTTGATAGCGTAGAAAAGGCCCGGCGCGAGGATGTGAGCTTTATCGAACGGGATACAAGCGAAGGGCCCCGAACGACGATCGAGAAGCAACGCGGCGAGATTGAAAAACAGATGCTCGAAAAGCGGCTCGTGACGGTCAAGGATATCGGCAAAGTGGTGGATGGTCTTGCCGAAAAAACCAGTATCTCTCGCTATAACGGTTCGGCGAATATCTCTATTTCGATCCAGAAGCAATCGAACGCGAATACGATCCAGGTGGTGAATCAGCTTCGCAAGGAATTGGCATTTCTCGACGAAGATCTGCGTTCTCGCGGGCTCAACTACCAGATCATCTATGATCATTCGGTTTTTATCCGCGGGACGATCGAGAACCTGGCACATGAGGCCATGCAGGGCGGAGTTTTGGCCCTGATCACACTTTTTATCTATCTCCGCGTTTTTGCCATGTCGGCCTTGGTGATCGCGTCGCTGCCTCTCACCATTCTTGGCGTGTTCTTTTTGATGGCCATGTGGCATGTCACCGTGAACATCATGTCTCTGGGCGGTCTTGCGATCGCGATCGGGATGATCACCGATACCAGCATCGTGGTATTGGAGAACGTTTTTCGCAAGCGTCAGGAGGGCGCTAGCGCGGAACAGGGGGCGATCGATGGCGCAACCGAAATGGTGTGGCCTGTCGTTTCCTCCAACCTGACCACCATCGCTGTCTTTTTTCCGCTTATCGTTTTTGTACCCGGCGTTGCCGGCCAGATCTTCAAGGATCTCGCCTGGGCGATCATTTTTTCACAGGTCATATCGACTTTTGTTCCTCTCACGCTGATCGCTCTGCTTTCCACCTATGTAACTGTGAAACAACAGGAGTATAAGCCCATCAGCCTTACGGGCAATCTGGACGAAAAGATCCTGTCGTTGCCCACCAAGAGCGCGCAGAACTGGTTCATGGGGAGAATCCTTATTACGGTGGTAGCAGTTCTTTCTTTGACGCTTTTAATTGCTCCGACGATCGATCGAGAAGTCTTGCCCAAGGTTGACCAAGGGAAGTTCTCCGTGAAGCTCGATATGCCACTCGGGACGCGTCTCACCGTGACCGATGGCGTTTGCAAGCGGCTGGAAGCGGTCTTGCGCGAGGATGATTCTGTCGAGGATGTGGCCGTCTCGATCGGAAGTGAAAAAACGAGCCGTGGGGATATACAAATAGAGACGCTCAGGGCCTCACAGGCGGACATCGTGGTGAGCCTGAAAAAAGAGAGGAAATTGCCTTCCTTTAAGATCGTGGATCTGCTCACCAAAAAGTTTGAAACTCTGGATCTTGAAAAAGATGATGCCAAAGTTCAATTTATTCTTCAGGAGAGCGATTTTTCCGTCGGAAGCTCCAGCATTAAACCCGTCCTGATCGAGGTCAAGGGATACGATTTTGGGCTCATGGAGGATCTTGTACACCGGCTCAAGTCACGTCTTGGCGCTATTCCGGGCATTTTTAACGTTTCGGACGATATCGGCGAAAAGACTCCCGAGACGAAACTGGAGATCAATAAAAAGCGCGCGGCACTTTATGGAGTTTCGGCGCTCGATATTTCACTCACGGCAAAAGCGGCGATCGAAGGTGTGGTTGCGACGCAATTCCGGGAAACCGGGCGCGAGATCGATGTTCGTGTCAGGTTGAGTGAGAAGGATAACGAGAACATCAGCAACCTCGGCAATCTGCTGCTTTATTCCAAGGTTTTGGATGTCCACGTCCCGCTAAAGGAGATCGCCACCATCAACCGGGGGCAGGGACCGAGCGAGATCAAGCGTATGGATCAGGAGCGCACTGTCACCATCGGGGCAGAGATCGACAAGACCCGGAAGGACAAAGACGTGCTTGCCGATGTCCAGAGATTCCTCGGGGAATTGAAAGTGCCTGATGATATTCCCCAGGATTTTCAGGTCAAGCTTTCCGGTAAGGCCAAGGAGATCAAGGAGAATTTCGGGGGCGTTATCTTTGCTTTCGCGCTCGCGATCATGCTTGTTTACATGATCATGGCAGCCCAGTTCGAATCCTTCATTCAGCCCCTGATCATCATGATCACCGTGCCGCTTTCCTTCGGTGGCGCGCTCATAGCTCTGAAGGTGACGGGGAATTCCTTTAACGTGATCTCTCTTCTGGGCCTCGTCCTTCTCGGAGGGGTTGTCGTCGGTAACGGGATCGTGCTGATGGAATATATCAACCAGCTTCGCTCGGAGGGCAAAGAAATGTGCGCGGCTGTGTGGGAAGCGACACGGACCCGTACTCGTCCTGTGCTTATGTCGTCGACTACCACGATCATGGGCATGTTGCCGGTGGCACTGGGGCTCGGCGAAGGGGGCGGACTTCTATCGCCTCTTGCGGTGACGGCGATGGGCGGTCTCTTTTCCTCGACGATCCTTACGCTGATCGTTCTTCCTTGTTTATATATTATTGTCAACCGGTTCCTCGAGAAGCAGCTTGGCTACGAAGAGGAACCCCTCGAACAGAGCACTCCAACACCTCCGCAGAACTGATTATGGGACTTCCCAGCATCGCACTTAAGCGCCCCGTTTTCGTGGCCATCCTTTTCGCCGGGGTGATCGTCATTGGTCTTATTTCCCTCATGCGCCTGAAGGTCGAGCTTTATCAGGGGCAGAGTCAGGGAATTATCTCGATCGTGGTGCGCGCCCGCGGCGGTCTTCCGTCGCAGGATGTCGAGAAAATGATCACCAAGCCAATTGAAGAGGCTATCGGTACGGTCGGTCATATGAAGGGCCTATCCTCAAGTTCGCGTGAAGCGGAATCTCGCGTGACCATGGAGTTTGAAGCCGGAACGGACATGAAATTCGCGGCGCTTGAGGTCCGTGAAAAGTTTGCCCGTGTGAAGCCCCTTCTTCCCAAAGAGATCGAAAAACCTGTGATTGCCAATTACGATGACGCTCAATCGGCCATCATTACATTTGCCGTGACGTCGGAGAATATGTCGCCTGAGGAGATCCGTGAGACGGTGGATATCAAGCTCAAACCGGTGCTCAGCCGCGTCGATGGCGTTGCAAGCGTGGAGGTCTATGGAGGCCGTGAACGGAAGATCTTAGTCGAGCTCGATCGCGACAAGATGGTCGCTTACAACATTTCCATCGAGCGCGTGATGGATGTTCTGGGACAGAGTAATGTCAATCTTCTGGCCGGAAATATGGATACCGGGAAGTTTGAGTACGAGATCCGCAGCATGGGTTCTTTTCTGACGGTCAATGATATCGGGGATATCGGGGTCAAGGCGACCCGTCAGGGATCCATTATCCCGCTGAAGGAGATCGGGACGGTGAAGGATTCCTTTATGGAAGCGACGGATCAGGCGCGGCTTAACCTTGAGCAAAACGTCACTGTTTATGTCAAGAAATCGAGTCTTGCCAATACCCTCGAAGTGGCCAAGAACATCAATAAAGTTCTGGATGAATTTGAAAAAGAGAACGAAGGCCATCTCAAGCCGGTGATCGTGAACGACCGGGCGGAAACGATCGCCCGCGCGATCGATGACGTGAAAGGGGCGCTCTATCTGGGGCTCGTGCTGACCATGGGCGTGATCTATGTTTTTATACGTAACTGGAAACTGGCGGCCATCATTCTGGCGGTGATCCCGTGCTCCCTGATCGCAACCTTTATTTTTATGGCGGCTTTCAATATCAGTATCAATGTGATGACCTTAAGCGGCCTTTCTCTTGCCATCGGGATCCTGGTCGACACGGCTGTCGTGATCATGGAAAATATTTTTTCCAAGAAAGAGCAGGGCCTCGGAGACATCCAGGCGATCCAGGAAGGAAGCGAAGAAGTGTGGCTTCCGCTTCTAACCTCGCTTTTGACGATGCTCGTGGTGTTTCTTCCCATCATCTTTATCGATAAGACCATACAGCTCACCTACGGCGGCTTCGCCTTGACCATCAGCATTTCCCTCATCGCGTCATTTTTTTCGGCATTGCTGCTTATTCCCATGCTCATTCGCCAATTCGGAACTTCGGCGCTCAATGAGCACCGTTCGGACACGTCGAGTGCCTTTATCGAAAAGGCGCGTGTCCGCTACGTGAATGCGATCCACTGGTGCATACGCAAGCGGGGCCGGGTTCTTCTGGCGGTTTTGGGAATGCTTTGCGTCGCGGGCTGGAATCTGATGCATACGCCGATCGATCTGCCGTCAACATTCGAGGAAAATGAATTTGCGGTCGTGACTTTCCCATTGGCCGGCGCGCGGCTTGAGGCCAATGATGACGCCATGAAAAAGCTGGAGGAGATCCTCTCCAAGATCCCGGACGTGACGCTCTTTTCAACCACCGTTTCGAAAGATGACCTGCGTCTTTTTGTGCGGCTGAAGCCCAGGAGCAAGCGTCAGTACTCAAAAGACGAGATCATGAAGATCATAGACGACCAGGGGAATGCCGCCATCAAGCAGATCCATAGCGACTTTAGCCTGATCGTGGATGAAGGGGCGGGTTCTTCGGAATCGAAGAAACTTGTGGTGAATATTTTTGGCCAGGATGGGGATGAACTTGAAAAACTCGCCAAAGAATTCGCCAACAAGATGTCGAAAGTTGACGGTCTTACGAATCTGGTGATGACCGATCTGCGTAAACGTCCCGAGTATTCTTTGGTGGTGGATAAGGGGAAAGCCGCGATGTTCGGACTTAGCGTAAAAACCGTGGCTGACAGCATGCATGCCCAGGTCCGCGGCATGCGCCCGACAAAGTTCCATGAACTGGCCAAGGGAGAGGAGATCGAAACGATCACGCGTCTTCAGGCGATTTACCGTCAAAAGCTTGATGATCTTAGTCAGATCTATGTTCAGACTAAGGATTCCAAGCAAATCGCTTTAAGTGAGGTAGCGAATTTCTATCCCTCGACGGGTCCGCAGAGCATCGATCGCAGGGAAAAGCATCGTTATGTTTTCGTCAAAGGGGACGTGAAGCGGCCGCTTGAGAAGATCGCCTTGGATGTCAAGAAAGCATTGGAAGACGTGAAACTTCCCGATGATTATTACTGGCGCTTCGGCGGTGGCTACGAGGAACTGATGGAAAGTAAGTCTCAGTTGGTGGTGGCGCTCATCATCACGGTATTTCTCGTTTATATGGTCATGGCCTGCCTTTTTGAGAATTACCTGTACCCGCTTTTGATTATGAGCAAGATCTTGCTCAATTTTATCGGGGTTTGGATCGCTCTCGCTGGAGGACCCGTCGGGGCTTTGCAGCAAATCGTGGCAGGAGCATGCAACATCCCCTGGGTGGGTTCCCTTCTTACGCCGGTTTCGGCGCTCTTGCTGAAAATCATGGAATTGTGCCAGCAGATCCCGCTTTTCGGGACCCTTTTTACCCCTCGTCCCTTGAGCACCCAGGTTTTTATCGGGATGATCATGTTGGCGGGGTATTCGGTGAATGCTGCGATCCTCCTGGTAGATCATGCCCTGCATTTACCCGCGAATCAGAGTAAAGAAGAACGCTTTACCCAGGCCGGCGTGGACCGGCTAAGGCCCATCCTGATGACGGCTATTGCGGCCATTTTGGGATTTCTGCCGATGGCGATGAGTTTCGGACAGGCAAGCGATCTTTGGTCTCCTTTAGCGGTGACGATCATCGGAGGCCTTTGCAGTTCAACCGTTCTTATTCTCTTTGTCCTTCCGGCGCTTGTTGTCGCGACGGATGATCTTGGGAAAAATATAAGAGCTTTTTTTGTAGGATCAGCCGAAAAGGTTCGTTCCTTGTTCGGTGGGCATGCGGTAGAGACTCATTAAATCGATCCAAAGATGAATTCCGACCCGTGGGGGGCGGACCAAATGAATTTAACGCGATCTTAAACATAGGAGAAGACCATGGACACAATTGAGAGTGCAAAAGTTCAGGCCGGAGCAACTCGTCCGCATAAGAGGCAGGCGAAGAACATCATTATTCACCGGCCGATGCAGCGGGAATTCTCTTTTATGCTGATCGCTCTTTTTATGGTGTCCTCCATGGCGATCGCCTGGGTGATACACCAGACCATTCGCGATGCGGCATTCGGTAACGGGTTCGTCTTCGGAAAGGTAAATCCGATAGAGATTCTTTCCCAGGTCAGCTACTCGATCATTATTCGCGTGACGCTGATCTTGATCCTTACGCTGATCATCATCGGGGCCTATGGCATTATGTTTTTGCATCGAGTCGCCGGGCCGGTTCATCGTTTTCGCCAGACACTTCTTAAAGTCAATCGCGGAGAACTTCCCGCTGACATCAAACTTCGCGAGGGGGATTTCTTCCACGATATGGCTAATGATATCAATGTGATCCTGAATCGCCTTCGAATCGAGCAGGCGAAACTCGGGGAACTTAAGGGGAAGATCCTGGATTTTCAGCATAGCTCGACTTCGGAAGACGTCCGCCGGAAGACTGATGAGCTGAAATCGCTGATTGATACATTTCCGAAAAACTAGTGTAGTGAGTCTAACGCTTCTTTACATTTGGCGATCTTTGACAGAATTCGTTCAACCGATGCGCTCCAGATAAAAACGCGCGGATTTTGGTTGTGGTTCTCGAGATATTTCATAATCGCGTTG
>Ga0209083_1004287_pt1 | contig 11102 bp, 9 predicted proteins | sample AM7aDNAmetaG_FD_184132 | JGI IMG/M metagenome (GOLD analysis project Ga0209083, IMG submission 184132) | Freshwater microbial communities from Finland to study Microbial Dark Matter (Phase II) - AM7a DNA metaG (SPAdes) (version 3) | ecosystem: Environmental > Aquatic > Freshwater > Lake ...
CATTGCTTTTTCCAGCAGGCGTTTCTTCAATTCAGCGAAGATGCCTTTCCTGCCCAGCAGATCTTCCGGGTCCTTGTACTCTTTCATCAATTCTTCTATCAGTTCGTCTCTTATGGACATAATCCCCTCCCACTAAGTATATCAGATTATGCCATTTACACAAAATTACTTACAGACCCTTAGCTTTACGTTAAGAACGTTAAGAACCTCAAGAAAGATATTGATTCAATCTGAGGTCTATTCGCTTTCCGTTAAGGACGTCATAAACGATTTAGTTTAATCAAAGTGTTCTAGTCTTACGTTATAACCCGCAAGTCCTTTCTTGAAACCTTGCGCTTTTTCGTCTATAATCAACCATGTCGCGATATACCGATACCTTAAGCACCTTCAAAGGCATAAAAACCGGAATAGTTCCGGTCATTCCTATTTACCATACTGCGGCGTGTGAAGGCGCTGGAATTACCCTGAAAGAGTTTGCTTCTGACGCTGATAAAATGGCGGAAGCTATGATTCGGGCGAACTCTGAACTTGGTTTTGACGGGGTTCAGCTCACTCTCGGCGTTGCTACCGAAGCCGAGGCTATGGGGGCAAAGACTCAGCAGCCTGAAAAGGGACTCCCTGCCGTAATGGAACACCTGCTTGAAGATATTTCCGCCCTGAAAAAACTTAAAGTCCCGGACCCTTATAGGAACGGCAGAATGCCGCTCTTTCTGAAAGCCGTAAAGAAAGTGCAGGACACAATCGGAGACAGGGCGGTTGTCGTGGCCACTGTGCGAGGCCCGTTCATAACTGCAGGCCAGCTGCGCGGGCTTTCTTCGTTGATGATGGACAGTTTTGACAACCCGGAATTTCTGAAAGAACTTCTTGAATTCACCTCAGAGATAACCTTCCGGTTTACTGAAGCACTCATTAAAACTACCGGCGTTAAAGTTGTAGCTTTCGGAGAAGCGCTTTGCAGTCCTGACTTTATTTCTCCGCAAATGTATAAGGACCTGATAGCGCCGGTCCACAAAAAACTTATGAAAAGAGTTCATGAGGCGGGCGTTGAAGCCGCTGTTATTCATATCTGCGGCAATGTCCTGCCGATATTTGACGCGTTGCTTGATATTGGCGTGGATTGTGCGGATATTGACGCAAAAGCCGATCTTGCCGGCGTACTTGAAATTAACAGAAAAGCGAAAAAGCCGCTGGGGCTGCGGGGTAATATAGAACCTTCCTGGCTGCTCCGCTCATCTTCAACTGAAGTGAGCAAAAAATGCCGTGAAACGCTTGCCGCCGCGAAGGACGCGCCGTGGATTTTAAGTTCAGGCTGTGATGTCCCGTACGGCACTCCGGAGGCAAACATGAAGGCAATGTCAGAAGTCGCAAAAGGTGGAAAATGAAAGAAAACAGACAGCAGGAGATGGAAGGAATACCTGAGCAGCCGCCCAAGCCAAAGAAAGAAGACAAGGCAAAGAACACGCTGATAGAGGAAGCCGAGTTTGTCGTGTTTGACCTGGAAACTACAGGGCTCGGAGCCAGGTTCGGAGACGAGATAATTGAGATTGCCGGTGTCAGGATAAAGAACGGAAAAGTTGTTGACAAGTTTTGCTCGCTGGTAAATCCCTGCCGACCCATATCTCCGGGAGCCACGGCTGTGAACGGAATAACCGATGAGATGGTTGCAGGCGCGCCGAAGATATCCGAGGTCCTTCCTGCGTTTCTGGAGTTCTCAAAAGGGAGCGTGTTGGTCGCTCATAACACCCCGTTTGATATGAGCTTTTTGCTCGAAAAAATGAAACAGATTAACTACAGGAACTTTAAAGAGGAAGCGCTTGACACTCTTGTGCTTTCAAGAAAGATTCATTCGGAGGAGAAGTCGCACAGCCTGCCTTCCATCAGGAGGCGCCTGAACATTAACTGCGAGAGCGAGCACAGGGCGATGGGTGATGTTGCAGCAACAGGCGAAATACTGATACTCTTTCTTGATGTGCTGGTTAAGGGAGGGGTGAGGACTCTAAAGGACCTTAACAAGTTCCACGGCGGAGATCCGTACAAATACGTTAAGATGTACAATAGAATGTTCTAAAGCAAGCACTAAGCACTAAATTCTAAATAATGAACAAAAGGCAAAAAACAAACAAACCCAAAAAAATCTTTATTGAATCTTGCATTTTGAATTGTTTTAGAATTTAGTATTTAGAATTTGCCTTATTGCTTCACCGGCACTTTCCATACTTCCTTCGCGTACTCCCGTATAGTCCTGTCGCTTGAAAACTTTCCCGATCCGGCAACATTCATTATGCTCTTTTTTATCCATGCGGGTTTGTCGACGTAGAGAGAGGAAACTCTGTCCTGAGCTTCGCAATACGACGCGAAATCGGCTATGCAGAAGAACCTGTCCTTTGCCAGCAGAGACTGCAGAAGAGGCTCAAAAACCCCGTCCGCGCCGCCGGGAAAAGCGCCGCTCCGTACCAGTGAAAATATTTCCGCAAGCACTGGTTGGCTGTCAAAGTACTGCCTTATATTGTAGCCGCTTGTCTTTAACTGCTCTACTTCCGGGGTTTTAAGGCCGAAAATGAACAGGTTGTCGAAGCCGGCTTCTTCGGCCATCTCAATGTTCGCTCCGTCCAGCGTCGCTATGGTCAGTGCGCCGTTCATCATAAATTTCATGCACCCCGTTCCGGAGGCTTCGGTGCCGGCGGTTGATATCTGCTCAGAGAGGTCGGCCGCGGGGAATATTTTCTGGGCGAGCGATACCTGGTAGTTCTCCAGAAAAACAAGCTTTATCTTGCTGCCTATCGCAGGGTCGTTATTGATCAACTCAGCTGCAGAGTTCACAAAGCGGATAATAAGCTTTGCCATTGAATAGCCGGGAGCGGCTTTCCCTCCGACCATAAAAGTCCTCGGAACGAAAGAGAGATTCGGCGAGTTCTTGAGCTTCAGGTATTGTGAAAGAATGTACAGGCAGAACAGAACCTGTCTTTTATATTCGTGTATTCTTTTTACCTGTATGTCAAAAATAGATTTCGGGTCTATGTCCGCGCCGTACACATATTTTAGGTAGGTCGCAAGATCATCTTTATTTTCCTGCTTTACAGAGTCCCAGGCTTTTATAAATCCTGGTTCTTCGGCGAATGTTTTTATTTCTTTTATGCGGTACAGGTCCCTGGTCCAGCCTGAGCCGATGCTTTCGGTTATTAGCGAGGACAACCCGGGGTTTGACTCGCAGAGCCAGCGCCTCTGGGTAACACCGTTCGTCTTATTGTTAAACTTTTCGGGATACATGTCATAAAAATCCTTAAACACAAAGGTCTTAAGCAGCTCCGAATGCAGGGCCGACACACCGTTTACACTGTAACTCCCGACTATGCAAAGATAGGCCATCCTGACAAGATCAGGGCTTGACCTTTCTATAAGCGACATGCGCGCTATCCTGGCCTGGTCTCCCGGGAATTTCTTCTCGACTTCCTTGAGGAACCTGGCGTTAATCTCGAATATTATCTCGAGGTGGCGCGGGAGTACCCTCCCGAGCAGTTCCACGGTCCACTTTTCCAGGGCTTCGGGCATTACTGTATGGTTGGTATAGGCGAAGGTCTTGCTTGCTATTTCCCAGGCATCAGTCCATTCGAGGCTTTCTTCGTCAACAAGGACGCGCATAAGTTCGGCAATGGCCAGAGCCGGATGCGTATCATTCAACTGTATAGCTACTTTGTCCTGAAAGATGGAAAAATTATCGGAGTTGTCTTTCTTGAAGCGCCTGACTATGTCGGACACCGACGCCGCCGTGAAAAAATATTCCTGTTTTAGGCGCAGTTCCCGGCCGTTGTAATAGTCGTCATTCGGGTATAATACTTTTGAAATATTCTCGGAAGTCAGCTTGTCGTAGACCGCTCGCTCATAATCTCCGATGTTGAATTTCTTGAGATCGAATTCTTCCGTGCTTCTTGCCGACCAGAGACGCAGCGTGTTAACCACATCGTTCCTGTAGCCGGCGACCGGAACATCGTAAGGCATGGCAAGCACATCGTTAGTATCGGCCCAGGCGACGCTTAGTTTTCCGTCACGGAACTCCTTAACGGTTCTGCCGTAATACTTGACCCGTACCGCGTATTCCGGGCGCATGAACTCCCACGCGAAACCGTGCTTGAGCCACTCATCGGGATATTCCACCTGTTCCCTGTTTACAATTTTTTGTTTGAAGATGCCGTACTCGTACCTGATTCCGTAGCCGTTACCCGGGATGCCGAGCGTCGCCATGGATTCAAGAAAACAGGCGGCCAGCCTGCCGAGTCCTCCGTTGCCGAGTCCCGCGTCGTGTTCTTCTTCGGCAAGATCTTCAAGTCTGAGCCCAAGGTCGCTCATTGCGCTTCTTACCGCGTCCTGGATCTCCAGGTTCAAGGCGTTATTGCAAAGCAGCCTGCCGATGAGAAATTCCATGGAAAGGTAATACACTCTTTTTGGGTTAGTATCGTGAAAGCCTTCCTGTGTCAGGAGCCATCTTTCGACGAGCCTGTCCCTCACAGCTATGGCGAGGGAGTTGAACATATCCGCTCTGGTGGATGTATACCTGTCTTTCGCGAAGGTATATTCCCGGTTATGCAGGAAAGAGAGCTTAACGCTTTCACCGGTGCTTTTCTTCCTTATGGTGACCCAACCGCTGTTTGTTTCCTTCTTTTCGTCTGCCATTGATTTTCCTTTTAATTGTTCGTAAAATACAGTAAAATTATACAGTTTTTGAGCTCTTATACTCAATGAATTTCTAGCCAAATACTGTTAAGATTTGTTTAAGGTTTTTCTTTTGCTTTTAATTAGTAATAAGCAATAAGTAATTAGCAATCGTTTCCAGCCGCGCCCGTGGCCCAATGGATAGGGTATCTGTTTCCGAAACAGGTGGTTGGCGGTTCGAGTCCGCCCGGGCGCACCATGTTATGATATTAGCGTTTCACGAATGTGCGTTAGCGGCTTAAGAGTTCTTCGTCATCTCGCTTTGCTCGCTGACTTGAACAAGAGGAGTAGCTCCTCTTGACTCCTCGCCCGTTAGGGAGGATGATTGAAATTGTCTCCTTCGGAGACAGCGGGCCCGAGTCCGCCCGGGCGCACCAGTAAATGCGATTACTAATTGATAATTACTGATTGCTAATTAAAAGCAAAACAAACCGGTCACATTCAACGAGGGCATAAAATGCCAATTGACTTCAAAAAACACAATGAGGAAGTGAAGGAAGTCTGGGAGGCTTACCGGGCGGGAAAGCCGTTCAGGGTGCCTCTCAAAATCAGCTGCAATCCGAGAATGCTCCTGCTTGACCCCGCGCTTAATCCTAAAAAAATAACTTTTAAACAATATTTTGAAAGCCCGGAAATAATGCTTAACATTCAGGTGCAATTCGAAAAATGGAAAAGACTGAACCTTGAAGATGATTCGGAGATGGGCCTGCCCGAGGAAAGATGGTTACCGTTTGTCGATCTCCAGAATATTTCCGAAGCCGCGTGGTTTGGTGCCCCGATTAATTTCAAGGAGGAACAATGCCCGGATACGGAACCGATTATGGCCGGTGACAAAAAGAACCTTCTCTTCGACCGCGGTATCCCCGATCCGTTAAGCGGCATAGTTAAGATGGCGCAGGACTATATAGAGTACTTTAACGAAAAGGCGAAGGCTGGAATTAAGTATGAAGGTTTTCCCGTGAACGGCGGCGGCAAGCTTGCCTGCGGAACAGATGGTGTCATGACGGTGGCGATGAACCTCCGCGGGAGCGAGCTGCTTACCGATTTCTACGAAGACCCGGATTATGTGCGCATGCTATTCGATTTTATAACCGAAGCAACTATAAAGCGGTTTCACGGTATCAGGAAGTTTCACGGCGACCCGCAGAAGACTGATGATTTCTGGTATGCTGACGACAGTGTTGCAATGTTGTCCGGAGAAATGGTCCGTGAGTTTGTGCTCCCCTGCCACAAGAAGTTGCATTCCGCGGTATCAACCGGTAAGAACCCGGTAAGCATGCACCTTTGCGGCGATGCAACAAGGCATTTTAAGTTGTTCAGAGATGAGATGTTCGTGCGTTCTTTTGATACAGGTTTCCCAGTGGATTTTGCCTGGCTCCGCAAGGAACTCGGTCCCGGGGTTGAGATACAGGGCGGCCCGAGGGTTGCGCTGGTTCTTTCAGGAACTGAGGATGAGCTGCTGTTTGAAGCAAGGCGAATTCTTGAGTCCGGAATTATGGAAGGCGGCAGGTTTATTTTTAAAGAAGGGAATAATCTGGCTCCGCTTACGCCGATGGGAAATATCCGTGTTATGCTCGAAGCCTGCCGGCGGTTTGGGAAATATAAATGACAGCGCAGCACCGTGTAATAGGCGTGGACGAGGCAGGCAAAGGGGATTACTTCGGCCCATTGGTCATCGCGGGTGTTTTCGTTGATCCCGCCGCCGCAGAAAAACTTCTGCCGCTGAATGTGAGGGACAGCAAACTCGTTTCTGATAAGAAGGCGCTTGAGATGGCTTCAAAAATCAAGGAAATCGCAAAGCATTCCGTGGTAATAATTAATCCTGACAAATACAATGAACTTTACGCGCGGATAAAGAACCTCAATAAACTTCTTGCATGGGGACATGCAAGAATCATCGAAAACCTGCTTGCCGAGGTTGAATGCGATTATGCTATTTCCGATAAGTTTGCCGATGAGCACAGGATACAGGACGCTTTAATGGAGAAAGGGAAGAAGATAATCCTGAAGCAGGAGACGGGCGCTGAAAAATATCTTCCTGTAGCGGCTGCTTCTATCCTCGCGCGCGCCGCATTTCTTGAGGGGATTCAGAAACTTTCAGGTGAAGCCGGAATGGTCCTTCCAAAAGGCGCTACACATGTAAAGGATGCCGGAGTTGAACTCATTAAACTCAAAGGCAGGGCTTCTCTCTGCAAATTTGCCAAACTGCATTTTAAGATTACCAAATCTCTTGATCAACAGGGGCTTGGGTTATGAAAGAACGGCTAAGGTCATGGACATTCCTGATAGCGGCCTCGCTGCTATGCGCGCAGTGGCTGCTGTTTTGGGCTGTGAAGCTTACGCTTCCTTTCCCGGCGGATATATTGCTTCCCGGGCTGGGCGTGCTTGGAGCCGCTTTCATGCTGACCTGGGCTGCCGAACTCGCTCAGATGGAAGTTTCCAAAGGTCTTGCTATTGCCCTTCTTGCCCTGATAACGGTTCTTCCGGAATACACGGTTGATATTTACCTTGCATGGACTGCCGGGAAAAACCCGGTCTACACGCCTCTAGCGACCGCCAACATGACAGGCGCGAACAGGCTGCTTATCGGAGCGGGTTGGGCCGCCGTCGGCGTCTTTTACTGGCTGAAATCAAAGAAGAAAGAGATTGTCATCGCGAAGAGCCACAGGGTTGAGATCTTCGCGCTGCTGCTTGCCACTTTATATTCTTTTGTTATTCCGATGAAAGGCAACATTGCCCTTTATGACTCAGTTGCGCTTATCGCGGTATACGCGGTCTATGTCTATAAAACCTCAAAAGCGGGCCTGACCGAACCTGAGCTGGAGGGCGGGCCGGCGGAACTATTTTCGGCAAAACCGAGAGAACGGCGGCTGCTCGTAAACCTCTTTATGTTCGTACTTTCCGGACTGACGATTTTCCTGGCTGCCAAGCCTTTTGCGGAGGGGCTGATCAGCGGCGGCGAGAGACTGGGTATAGAGAAATTTCTGTTGATTCAGTGGGTCGCGCCTCTGGCCTCGGAAGCCCCGGAGTTCATAGTGGCGATAATATTCGCCCTTAGGATGAAGGGAAGTGAAGCTCTGAGTATTCTTGTTTCTTCAAAAGTCAATCAGTGGACCCTGCTGGTCGGAATGCTCCCGATAGCGTTTTCCCTCTCGGCAAAATCTCTCGCTCCGATGCATTTGGACGCGAGGCAGGTGGAGGAACTCCTGCTTACTTCGGCTCAATCTCTTTTCGCGCTCATAGTGCTGGCGAATCTCAGGTTTTCTATCCTTGAAGCTCTTACCCTTTTTATCCTCTTCGCTACACAATTCTTTTTCACGAATCCCACCTTTAGGCTGGTTTACTCAGGCGTTTACATCCTGCTGGCCGTAATACTGTTTGTCGTGTCAAAGCAGAACAGGACAGGTTTGAAAGAACTTTTCACTGCCTCATGGTCAGGTAAGAATTGATAGCGAGGCCTGCTTTGTTTTTTGCTGCTATTATAAGGCTTTTGCAGTTGTCTTCGCGCGCAATTAATAATTGAACTTCTTTCCGCAGTTTGACACTAACATACATAGAAGAGGTTAAGTGTGGGAGCAGCGAGGCCCGACAGGACGGCGGAAAACGAACTGGACCTGTCTATCATAGCGCGCGTTACGCGCGGAGAGACCTCTGCCTTTTCAGAACTTGTCACTAAATATAAATTTCCGGTCTGGTCTTTGGTAAGAAGATACGCGGGGAATTCTCCTGAAATCGAGGATATTTGCCAGGAGGTTTTCCTTAATCTCTGGAAAGCGCTTCCTGGTTTCAGGGGGCGTTCCAGGTTCTTTACCTGGTTTTACAGAATAATATTGAACACCTGTCACAATCAGATAAGGAAGCCTGAGAGCAAGTTCTTAAATTTGGACCACGGAGGTTCGGAAGAACTGCCGGACTTGAGGGAAAATCCTCTGGCCCGCGCCGAGCAGTCGGATCTCTCCGGAAAAGCGCGTGAAGCAATTGGTGAACTGCCGGAGGTCCTCAAGGATGCCATGGTTTTAAGGGATGTGGAAGGCCTTTCTTACGCTGAAGTAGCGGATATCCTCGGAGTTTCGGAAGGTACGGTAAAGTCGAGGATACACAATGCGAGGATTATAGTAGGCGAAAAACTTAGAAAGTTGTTCTAGCGGAGGAAGTATGTTCTGCCGGTTTGCTGAAAAAAATATGAGCGCCCTGCTTGACGGGGAACTAAAGGGAATTAAGAGGTCCGCCGTTATGGCCCACCTTCATTCCTGCTCCGCGTGCCGGGCGAAATATTCCTATCTGGAAAGTATTTCTGCGGTATCCTCTCTGCCGGTCAGGGATGTGCCTCCTGCAGGTTTTGAAGACAGGGTGATGGCAAAGGTCGCTCTTGCCGGAAGGCCGTATCACGCGGAGAAAATAGCAGGTTCACCGGCTTTTGGCTTTAGGCTTGCGGCGGTTGTTGTCGGACTGCTGTTCCTGCTTGCCGGTGGGATGTTTCTTTACCGCCCAACTGCCGCCAGGGTGATTCTGCCTGAGGCAACTATTTCGCAACAGACAGGCGCTAATGCTGAAGAGGGGGAATCCGTTCTGAATTCCTCAGCCATAGGTTTCGCGACGCTCGCGAACCAGACAGGGAGATAGAGAATGGGAAAATTGAATAGCGCTTTCAGCCGTCTAGCGGGTTTTATCTTGCTCGCGTTTTTTTTCGCGGCAGCTCAGCTGCAGGCCGCCGACAGAATCTCTGACGAGGACCGCTGCGAGTATCCGGTTTGGTCCGTTAAGTCCGCTGAAAAGAACTACGAGCGGATCGCCTACGCGCTGATCAGCAAAGTGTTCGGAACTCAGGTCTGGGTCGTTCGGCCAGACCTTCCGCAGAATAAACTAATGCTTACTTCGAAGAACTGGAACCGTCATCCCTACTGGAGCTGGGACGGGACAAAACTGGCTTTTGCCGGAGGGGATGAGAACGGCGTGCAGCAGCTCTGGATTATGGATGACGACGGAGGAACACCGAAGCAGCTTACGGATACCGCAGAAGACAAACTTTATCCGGTGCTTTCCCCGCAATACAACAGGCTTGCTTATTTTTCCGTGGTAAAAGAGCAGGCTACCGTAAATATCATGGACCTGGACAAAAACAATGAAGTCAAAGTTGTCGCGAGGTGCGGCAATATTACTCAAAATACCGTCCTGAGCCCGGCTGCATGGTCTCCCGACATGAAATATTTGGCCTATGTGAAACTGGACAGCGAATTCAAGAACGAGAACGTTTTCATAATAGATATAAACAGCAGGGAGGAAAGACAGCTTACGAAGACCGGGTATATAGGTTCCGGCCTTGCCTGGTCGCCTGACGGCAACAGCATCCTTTTTCCCGCGCCATCGGTAAATAGCCGTAACTTCAGTCTTTTCAAATGTGATGTGAATACCGGTGAACTGTCCGAGCTGATTCCGCTGGTAACGCCGCTTGGCGCATCATTTTCCCCTTCGGGAAAGAAGATTTGCTATGTGAAAAATTACCAAATCTGGTCTGCGGATGCGGATGGCAGAAACCAGCGCCAGGTGACGGTCCCGGAAGTGGTTGTTGACTTGAAAGCCTGGGAGGTAAGAAAGAAACAAAATATGGCGGCCCTGCTGAAGTTAAAAGAGTTTGTAGGCCGCAAGGTCTGGTTGAGAAAGAATATCTGGACTTCCGCCGGGCAGAAATTGAACAAACTTACCGAATGCGAGCTCAGCAATGTCAGAAACAAAATAATGCTTCCAGGCAGGGAAGTCGTGACTGACAAGGCAAGCTTTACAATAGAAATTGAGCTTAAGATCGAAGGCAAAAGGTTCTTTGTAGTTTATCTTAACGAGATAGACGGCTACCTTGAAGACTTTTCGCGCTTCTTCTTCTTTGAAGATCCGGTCAAGACCAGGAAATGGCCCGCTTCTGTCTGGGAGGCCATAAAGAACCGCGATGTCCTGATTGGCATGACTCCGGAGCAGGTTCTTCTTTCTCTCGGAGAACCTTCGGAAATACTCAGCAATCCTTCCTCAAGAAACGAGATTTGGGATTATAAGTTCATAGGCACGGTAAGTTTTGAGAATGGCAAGGTAAAAGAATTCAAACCGGTAATGACTATAAAATACAGTGGAGGAGGTGCGAAGGAATAAGAAAGACGTCAGTCCCGCCCGCTCTTTTTGCGCGGTGAAGTTCCGGGATAGAAAAAATTAAACTCTGGGGGGTCCTATGAGAAAGCTAATAGTGTTCTTGGCTCTGGCGCTTATCGCGTTTGCCGGAGCCGCGCAGAATGTGTATGTGGAGCCGCCGCTGGAGTTCAGCGATACTCCCGTGCGCACGGCGCTGGATACGATATTCATGAAAGCGGGGAACGTGCCGTATTCGATAGAAATAACGAATCCGGCGGAAG
>Ga0209083_1004291_pt1 | contig 11100 bp, 14 predicted proteins | sample AM7aDNAmetaG_FD_184132 | JGI IMG/M metagenome (GOLD analysis project Ga0209083, IMG submission 184132) | Freshwater microbial communities from Finland to study Microbial Dark Matter (Phase II) - AM7a DNA metaG (SPAdes) (version 3) | ecosystem: Environmental > Aquatic > Freshwater > Lake ...
GGACTCTGCACATTCGTTCTTTGCCATCTTGGCATTTAACCGTGATTCTTTCTGCACCGAGCATCTTAACAGCAACGCCCAATACGTCGTTTGAGGAAGGTAAGACCATGCTGTCGAGGCTGCCCTCGTTTGTTATTTTTCGTTTACCCATTTTTTTACACTCATTTGGCTTAAGCCAATTATACAATCAGAATTGTTTTGAGAAAAAGCGTATAAATGGTCTAACTCTTCCTCTTAAGAACTCTAACCTTATAACATTAAGGGATGAGGCAGGTATATTAGGGTAGCTTGTACAGAAGAGTTTTTCTTCCATAGTTTCAAGATATTTTTCAAAACATTTCTTTTAAGCATTATTTTTTTGTGAATCGGCTTGGAATGTATTTCATTTTTGAAAAACGTTTTTTTCATCCATTCCTTTATAAGCACGCAGATACAATCAGGGATGAAGAGTTTCTATTATCCTATTGGAATAACTGATTGAATAATTGATTCTTTTCAAAAAATAAAAAAGAGGAAAATGAAAATGTGCCAATTAAGAGCAGGTTTAGTTAAAAACTGTCGCAGATGCAAATCGAGTATTCGACTCAATTGCCCGATTAAAAAGCAAACGAAAAAGAAAGATTTCACCGATAACAAGAAACGCACTGGCGCAGAACAAAAAGCCTAAGAGTTTCCAAAAATAAATACGAGTTTTTTCTGCTCGTTCCTAAAGTTTTATTTTGTTGAATTTTCGAATTTATTAAAATATAGACCGTGACTTTTCGACATAGTTTTCACCCAACAGAAAAAACCCCTGCAGCCAGAAAATAATAAAAAATAAAAAAGAAAATTGTTAAGATTTTAAAGATGCTCAGCTAAAAGCTTAGTATCTTCGTGGTGGTCTTCGTTTTGAGTAGCACTCTCGGCAGTAAACTGGTCTTGTACCGTCTGGCTTGAAAGGAACATCACATTCTTTTCCGCAGTCAGCGCAAGTTGCCTTGTGCATCTCTTTGTTATTATACATTCGCTATTTCAACTCCTACTATTTTGGTTGTGCAAAAGTAGCTTCTGCACAATACCATCTAACGATGGTCCATGCTTATAAATTAAGTGCTTTACCCGTTATGATCAACCATAAAAACAATTTTTATGCACAGGTTTCAGCGCTTCTTCAGCTGCTTAAAAGAAGCACACAAAACCAGCCCAAAACGGGGTTAAACCCCAAATTAGGCTATGCACCGTTTTCCATCGTCAACCTAATATAGTTAACATTGCATTGTTAAGTAAATATTCGGGCAATTGAGAAAAAGTATGAAAGGGCATGGCTACAGCTTGGCTTTTTCTCGGATTTGACGATTGATTTGAGAGGGGTAATTTGAGACAGAAAAAATCAACATTAGGCGAGCATCTTGCGCTTCTTTCAGTTAAATATAACATTTATCCAAACGAAGTTTTCCAAGCGCTAATTACAGCGCGAAACAACGAAAAAGCAGTTTGTGGCAACCTAACTGTTGAATACCGAGGCAAAGTGAAGGGCGAAACAATCTTTCTAATCACAAAAGAAAGCGCAGTCGTCGCCCAATTCCGCGTCGGAGAAGAATTCCTCTTAAGAAAAGACAACCCCTTCGAAAGCTGGATGAGCACAGACAAAATCCGCAAGAAAATCGCCAAACAAAACACCGAATCAATCTACACTTCCATTCACGATTTAAGGGCAGGCATGAAACGGGTTAACTTGAAGGCGGAAGTTATAGAGATTCCCAAACCCGCACAGGTTCACACACAATTCGGCAACACCGTCATGGTTGTCAACGCGTTGGTTGGAGACGACACTGGAAAAACCAAACTCTGCCTCTGGGAAGGACAAATCGGCACAATCGCCGTCGGAGACAACATTGAACTTAAGAACGCTCAGGTATGCGTCTTTAGGGGCGAGAGGCAACTGCGACTTGGAAAGAACGGTGTCTTAAATGTTCTGCCAAACAGCACTGAAGCAATAAAACAACAGCTAGCAACTGCAGCTGTTAGATAAATTTTTTTTTAAAAAAAACAAAAAATTTTTATTTTTAAGTTATTTCCAGTCAGTTCTTCTTCTGGACCATGCTTGCTCTTTGGTTGATTCAGAATTGCTTTTATGGTCGGTTCCAGTTCGTGGTGTACTGTGCTTTGCTAAGCATTCTCTACAGTAAACTGGTTTACCTGCTGTTGGTTTGAAGGGAACAGTGGCTGTTTTGCCGCAGTCACTGCATTTTATTTCTGTAACATTCGGTCTTTGAGACATTAAATTACTCCATGCAATGTGAAAATTCGGAAAAACTTTCCTATTTTTCGAGTATTTAAAGAAGGAAGGTTGACTTAAATGTTTCCATAAACCCAAGATATCATTCAGGTTAATTGTCCTTGTTTTCACCTTCCCCAAAATTGTTTTTGCGTCTATGCAGAGTTTCCTTCATAAGACTCACTTCTTTGGCGTAGTCCATTAGAACCATCCGGCATAGCTTCGCTCTCACTTGTACCCAAACGACTCGACAGTTCAACGAGTATTTCTCTCTGTTCTTTGCTTAACACGACTTTAACCACGCATTTTCTAACCATATCTTTCATTTTCCCCTAACGACCCATCAGGATGGTCTCAGGTTGTCCCTCGCGCGGTCCCCAAACGAAGGCGTAAACAGCGATTTTAGGGTCCTAAGCGCCGAGTACAAAGTGGACGGCAAAACCCAGATGCTCGAGGTTACGCTGGATTTGGGGCGGGAGAAACCGTTGCTTGCCGACTACGTCTATGCACTGCGCAGCAAAACCGACCGTTTAAGCCGAACTAAAACATCCAAAAACTGAGGCATCCAAGTTGAGCAGGCGAGTTGTCGTTGAAGTTAAACCTGAGTTGCATAGGGAACTGCATAAACTCGCCGTGCTAAACGACCTTAAAATCTACGTTTTAACGAATGCGATGCTTGAGGACTACTTAACTGATGAAGTTCGGGTTAAAGCCTTGCTTAGGCAGCTTAGAATGTAGGTTTGCCCTGTTTTTACTGGTGTTTTGGGAAGACTGTTTTTATAGCTGTCCAGAGTATTTGGGTGGATAAGAGAAGAGGGAAAAAACCTAATTGACCCTTATTGTTGACGACGCTGGAAGCGGCGATTTGCTGTTCGGCGTTGTAGTCGGCGCCTACCACGAAGAAACAGGCGAATTCAAATACGAACTAATCGACGTCAGGTTCTACCAAGAAATATTCCGCGAAAAAGAGTACCTGCAGGAATCCAGCCGCGTCGTCTCTAAACTTGTCTCCAAATTTAACTTGAAGCCCGAAGAAGAAATCCACATCTGCCAGGGCTGCATCTTCGACGTAGCCGCAGAGGAACTGCAGAAAGTCTACGGTGAAAACCGAGTTAAACGCATCCACGTCGTAGGGGAAGCGCAGCGGCTAGTGGAAGTCGCTTACTTAGATGAAATACGCAACTTAGGCTACGAACCGTTAGCGGAACGGGATGAGAAACGGGGCAAGAGCTTTTTCCACATGATGCGTTGGCTCAAAGATAACCCTGAAATGTTAAAGTACGCCAAAACTGGGTGGCCACGCCTAAAAAACTACCAGATGTTCAAATCGTTCCACAAATTGCAAGTCTTTAACGCTGTATGCAGCGAATGCGGAGTTGAATGCGAAGTGCCCTTTAAGCCCAAAGCCGACAAGCCGGTGTACTGCCAAAAATGCTGGTCGGCGCATAAACCGCAGAGAAACGGAGAAAAACAGTAAACACTAAAATTTTGGTTTAAAACATGAATGTAATATTTGATTTTAACTCTAATTGGTATGTACTCTTATTCGCATTTCTGGCAGCTTGGGCTGTTCTGTTCGTTGTTCGCCGCAAGTGGATAGCGAAGCATGAGATTAAACAGCAAGTGTTCCTGGCGTTTGGCGGTATGTGTTCGCTGGCGCTTATGGAGTTCTTCGCGGTATCCACGGGGCTCTGGAACTACACGCCTGGCAATTGGCCTGTGATTCTTTGGCCCACCTACTTCGTCGCCATACTGTTCGGTTATCAACTGCTAAGGTCAATTGAACGCCTGTTTCCACACAGACCCGTCATCTAAAATTTGAGTTTGAATGCTTAAATACCGATTTTTCTACTCTTCTAGTGGTTGTGTTTTAGTTTGGCTTCTAACGATAAACAAGTAGTTCACAGCGACGTTGTCTGGTATGGTAAACCTTGGGTTGTTCCAGCCGCCATCGTGCGAACCGTCACCGTGATTGTATTCGCAACTCTTTTTCTAACGCTCGAATTCTATTCAGGCGGAGCCTTAGCGGGGTTAGTCGGCTTGCCCATTTGGGGGTGGACGCTTCTAATTTTCATCTTGATTTGGTTGGTCAGCATGGTTGAGGTTCTGGTTTTTCGATTATCCAACAGCTATATCCTGTGCCAAGATGGCTTAGAAGTTAAGCAGGGCATTCTTAGGCTGCATTCGTTTGTGGTTACGCCCGCGGGTTTTGGCGACCTGCTGGTTTACCAATCCATCGGGGGCAGAATCTTCGGCTACGGTGAGTTAACTGTTAATTCGCAGGGAGAGCGAGAAACCAAATTGCGTCTGGTCCGTTCACCCGTCAACGTGGCGTCTATGATGAGGGATATTATGGGTAAGCCTATTGTACGTGTGGAAGGCCGCGTTTAACCAATCTTAGCTGTCCATTTTTTACTTGATTATTCGAGCATTTGAATGTGTATTGCGTTTATTAATCGACAAATACAGTTGATTTCTTAATTGTTATGAACATTTCTCAAATCACTTTAAATCCCCAGCAGCATACTCTGTCATCAGAGCAAAACAAAACATGGTGGATTGGAATGTTGGGTTTAGAAGTCCAAGATAAAAACTGGTCGGGCTTGCTTTCCTTGCCCTTAAAATTAACGGGGCATGTCCATTCCAGCGTTCGTTACGCGCTAAGAGCATAAGGCAAGGAGGCACCAGCTTGAACAGCACAATAATCTTGTATTGCCAAACCAAAACATCCATCCCCTGCTCGCAGGACTGCATCGCCTACAAAACATGCACCGCTCACCTCAAAAAACCTTAGCATCGTATATCCAAGCATATTACATAGGCTTATAAGAGCAAAACGCCGATGCAAGATGCCCCAATAGGAGGCGAAAAAAAAGTGTTGAGTAGAGACTGCGACGGCTGCACCCTTCTGCATATGTGCAGTGAACGTTACAGAAAAGTAAGCAAAGACGAGAAAGTTTACTGTCCAGATGGAACAGCGCACTTAGTAGACCAAAATTAACCCCCTCTTTTCCCAATTTTTGTTGTTCTTGATGCAAACGCTGAAATGCAAGCAATCCCAATTTAGGCTATTGCACGGTGATTGAGTGGATAAAGCCGATTTCTTAACTTGGGGCCGCAAATATGACAAGGCATTTGGTTGGCAGGCGCAGCGTGAGCGGGAACTCGGCGCGAAATTTCGCAGGAACAAAGCGTTGACATCCAAGGATTTGGCGGCTGTTGTTGAGTGGAAAACCAAAGATGACTCTGAACGGATGGCGCGAAGTCTTGCGCTGGTAGCCCGCAACGACGAGACAACAGTTAACAGATTAACCAGCCAGGCACTAAGCGTTCCCGGTAGCGAAGACAGCTACCGAATGAACTGCATCACATTACTCGAAGGCGTCAGCCCAATTCTTGCCAGCGTCATACTCACGTTCTTTGACCCCGCAAACTACTGCATCCTCGACGGCTACACCTGGAAAGCACTCCTTGGCAACGTTCCCCCGAACATGCAAAGCGCACAAAACTACCTTGTCCTGCTCTCCGCCATCAGGAAAACCGCAGCAAAACAAAAACTCGACGTAAGAATCATCGACAAAGCATTCTACAAAAAAGGCTTCGACCAAGCAAACAAAACGCAGTAAACGATGCGCAACACAGTGGATAGAAATATAAAGGAAGCAAAAACACGCGAATTTTACGCCATGCTGCAAAAGCGGAGCCAACAAGCCGAAGAACACCCCGAAACACTCGTTCCCTTAGATGTACGCGGACTTCTCAAAAATAATTCATTAAAACCAAATGTAGGTTAGAATCTTCGTTAATCGGTTTTTTTGAAAGAAAAAGGTTTTGGCGTTTAGTGTTTTCTATGTGTTTTTCTAAACACCAACAAACCCAAAAGTGAAGCCGCAACTGCTGCCGCTGCTACGCCAAGCAGTAGCGTGGTGTTATCAGTCGATAGTTTTTGAGGTTGGGTTGCGTCTGAAGCTAAGTTTACGGTTACTTGATGTGTGCTGTGGTGGTAGCTAAATGATAGTATCCAGTTGCTGCCTTGGGAAGTCACTGTGTAGTTGATGGGGTTTTCATCTAGTGAAACCGTGAAGCCGGTGGCGTTTGGAGCTAAGGTTTTTGCGATGATTACTTTTGTGTAGCCTTGCGTGCCTGAGGAGCCGCTGGCTGTGAAAGTCAACGTTTGGCTTGCGCTGTCGAAGTTGAGGCTGGTGATGGTGCTGTTGGATTCGACAAAGAACACGTTCTGTCCTTGAAGGGGCAAAAAGGACAATGTCACGGTGTTTTCTGATGCTTGGTAGCTGCTGTTTCCCATCCACTGCGCTTTAATAGCGAAGGTGCCTGAAGCTGGAATAAGCCACTGCACCGTGTATATGCCTGCCGTGTTTGTTTTGCCAGAACCTACTTGAACCCAATTGTTGCTGCCGCCTGTGGCGTAGGACAGAATTACTGTTTGGCCGCTAAGTGGGTTCGCGTTTGCATCGGTGAGTTTTCCGTTGAAGTACAAGGTTGATCCAACTTGGTATGTTGATGCGTCAGGTGAGATTGAAATGCTGGTTGACGGCAGGGGCGGCTGTGTAGGGGCGGGGGTTGAGGTTGGGGCGGGGTTTTGTGTCGGTCGAATGGTTGGGACAGGCTGAGAAGTCGGTGTTGGAGTGACTTGCGCAGTGCCTACCGTGAGGTTCTTGGCTACGTCGCCATTAACGGCAACGTTGTTTTCGATGTATGTGGGGAAATAAGTGCAGGGTCCCGAATAGTTGGGGTCGTATGCCGTTTGAGGATGGGCGTTTAATGTGTATGTTCCAGGCTGCAAAGCCGCATAGTAGAAGCCGTCGCTGCCGGTAAAGTGACCTGAGCCGTAGATTACGCCGCCCACACTGAACAGGACAGAGGCGCCAACCATCGGAGCTCCCGATGAGTTGTTTATGTAACCTGAAATTTCGTAGCCATAGTACAACGTCATGTTTTTCGACATAGCTGCATTAACAACAAAATTCGATTCATCATAATTAATAAAACTTGAATTAAACGGCGGCCAAACGTAGAGGTGGTAGTTGCCCGCGGGAACATTCACTGAGAAATAACCCGCTGAGTTTGTGGTGGGACCTGGAACTGAGGCATTGTTAAAACTTATGGATGCACCCGCGACCGCTGCGCCGTTTGGGTCTTTTACGAAGCCCCAGATTTGGTATGTTGAGTAAGCCGATGCATGCTGTGGGAAAGATGTAAAAGTAAACGTAAACACACTTAAAACCAATATAACTAAAGTTAAAGTCGTCAAGAACCTTTTCATTTGCAACACAACCAATTGCCATAGCCGTAAGTTGGCTTATAAAGTTTTACATCTACCGTTTGCCTGCCTGACTAATTGACGCGGCTGAGCGGCAAAAATAAAAGAGTTTGACACAGCGGAGTTTGCTGTTGCGCTCAAAAGGCTGAGTTTTTGCGCTCAAAGCAAAGTGTATCTTTTCTGGAAAAAACAGGCTGCCACCTAGCTGTTTCCATTTTTGAAAAGGCAGTCGAGTTCGAGTTTTGTTTTTTTGATAAGTCTTATATTATTCTGTGAGTTTCATGATTGTTCTAGGAAGTCAATAGCGGATGGATGAATCTTCTTCTCGCCCTTATTTACAGCCTAAAGTTAATCCTGACGGGTTGAACGTAGAGGAGAAACTTAGGGCAAGCGAAGAAAGAGATCACTCTTTATTCTCGAACATGATGGATGGCTTTGCGTTTTGCAAGATGATTTTTAACAAAGAAAACCAACCTATCGACTTCGTTCACTTAGAAGTTAACGACGCATTCGAAAAAATCATGGGATTGAAAAGGGGCCTTCTCATCGGAAACAAAGCCACTCAAGTTCTACCAAAAATCAAAGAAGCTAATCCCGAATTGTTCCAGACTTTTGGAAGAGTTGCTTTAAGCTGCAAAGAAGAAAAGTTTGAAATACTTTTCAAGCCCCGTGGCTTGTGGTTGTCTATTTCCGTATGGCGCATCAGCTGGGTGTAACTCCCGAAAAAGCCGTTGGATTATTATGTTTTCAATGTGTTCACGGAATAGAGAGTCCGCCTGATTTTTGTCCGCATGCACAAACGGTGAACGACGGAAAAGAACACGTAGCAGAAGTGCATGAACCCCGCCTCGGGGGAGACTTTTTGGTAAGCACCTCTCCGCTGAGGGATGAAAAGGGCGTGATTGTTGGCTCCGTCCACGTGGCAAGGAACATTACGGACCGTAAAAAGACTGAAGCAACCCTCAGCAAACTCAACCGCCATCTAAGAGCCATAGGAAGCAGTTCCCAAGCCCTCATGCACGCCACCGATGAATCAACTCTGACGCAAGAAGTCTGCAACATTATCATCCACGATTGCGGCTACGCACTCGTTTGGGTAGGGATGGCACAACATGACAAAAACAAAACCGTGCACCCAGTAGCTTACGCGGGCTTCGACAAGGAATACATCGACCAACTGGATGTAACTTGGGCTGACAAACCACGCGGGCGAGGACCCACGGGAACAGTCATTCGAACAGGAAAACCCTACGTTTGCAGGAACATGAACTTGGACCCTAACTTTGAGCCATGGCGTGAGCAGGCCGCAAAAAGAAACTACACCGCATCACTCGTTCTGCCTTTATCCTCGTTTGAAGGCGAAACCTTCGGTGCCCTCAACATCTACAGTCAAGAACCTGACCCCTTCACGCAAGAAGAAAGCAAGCTCCTAACGGAATTGGCTAACGACTTCGCTTACGGCATCGAGATGTTGAGGTTACGCAAAGAAAGAGAACAGGCAACTTGTCAGCTAGAGAAATACGCTAATCAAATGGAAGAGCTTGCGAATGAACGGGCAAAACAACTCGGACAAGCGGAACGATTAGCGACTATAGGTCAAACTGCAGGGATGGTTGGGCACGACATCCGCAATCCCCTGCAAGCCATCGTGGGAGAACTGTATTTAGCTCAAGATGAGCTTAGTTCTTTACCTGCGTCGGATGCCAAGAAGAATCTGCAGGAAAGCGTGGCAAACATCGAGCAAAACTTGTTCTACATAGACAAGATTGTCGCGGACCTGCAGGACTACACCAAACCCCTCAAACCCAACAGGGACAGCGTAGACATTGAAAAAATTGTTGAGGAAGCCTTGCTCATAGTCGTTATCCCAAGCAACCTTGAGGTTTCCATTTCGGTTGAAGAGGGTTTTCCACTGTTTACAGCTGACTTCTCTATGCTCAAACGGGTCCTCATCAACCTGATCCAGAATGCGGTGCAAGCCATGCCCAGCGGCGGCGAACTAAAAATAATTGCTAGGCTCCAAGACGAACAAGTTTGTGTCAGCGTTCAAGACACAGGCGAAGGCATCCCAAAAGAGGTGGCGGACAAGCTTTTCACGCCTCTATTCACCACTAAATCCAAGGGGCAGGGCTTCGGTTTAGCCGTGGTTAAGCGTTTGGTGGAAGCGCAGGATGGAAAAATAACTTTTATCAGCCAAAAACGAAAAGGAACAACCTTCACGGTGGAGCTTCCCCTAAACCAACACAACTGATTTTCTCCCTTCGCAACATATCCTCCCTCATTTATGGGTTGAAACCAGTTTTGCTTTTTTCTCTTTATGTGGGAAAAACGGTTTACAGGGTATCACAGGACTGCAAGAGGGGGCGACTGGTTTTTATGGTTGCAGCATTTTTTGGTGCCTGTTTCGATGTGAGATAATCATTTTCCATCACATGCTCTGCATGGCTCTATGTTGAAACTGCTCGCGGTGTGGATGTGAAAGCACATATTGATTGATTTTTTCTGCACAAGAATCATTGCACATCACAATTCAGGTGGGTACTTCAGCTGCTTCAAGCCATCTCTCACCATCCAAAACCCACAGGACAATTATTCGATTGGTGGACTGTGGAAAAATTATTAAACCTCTTCAACTGACAAGAGGTAGGTGTATATTTGTACAAGAAAATCCTAGTGCCCATAGACGGCTCAGCACACTCAACACGCGCCCTTCAAGAAGCTATAAAAATAGCTAAAACAACCAGCGGAACACTAACATTATTAACCGTTCAACCAAGTCACCCCAAAATATCCTCGCCTCCAAAGCAACCTATCAACGATACCCCAAAAAGCATCATTTTGGCTGAGGGTCAAAAATTAGTTCAAGAGCAAGGCGTTTTCGCTGAAACCGTATTACTGGAAGGCAACGTCGTTGACCAAATCGTAAACACTGCCAAAGAGGGCAATTTCGACCTTATCGTCGTTGGAGCAAGAGGACTGAACAGGTTTGAAGAAGTACTGTTGGGCAGCATAAGCCACGGCGTAATTGAGAAAGCTCCCTGCCCAGTAATAGTAACAAGATAAAACCTAATCTTAATCCGCCAAGACAAACAAGTAATGTGAATCAAATCGCCCAAATCTAACGCAAAAAGCAAAAGAACTGCCGGCCATCTCCCAACGATAGAACCGGGGGCGAACCAATCGGCGAAGAAGAATACACGAAAATGATAGCTGAACTTGACCGAAGCCGAGAAAACGGTCTATGCAAATGGAAACAAACTGCACCCTAACCAACGACTCCCACTTAAAAACCTGACCGTAAAAACCAAATGGATAACCTAAAACTACAACACAAAACAGACCGAAACATATCATTAATTGCTTGAGAATCCAAACACAACAAAATCTTAAACGTAGCCTACTATACTGCCCTACGTCTGAGCTTCGACTAAGTTACAACCGTAACTCTTCCGCGTTACGCTATAGGTATATAGTCTGAAAATGCTGAAAGGATTTGCTCTGTCCTTTTTGGAATTGCACACAAATACTGTCTACCGCTTTGCTCAACAATCATCTCCATCTT